>JACCDG011323649.1_pt1 | contig 27888 bp, 25 predicted proteins | sample 7442471 | NCBI WGS metagenome assembly JACCDG01 (sample SAMN15323444, study PRJNA562643) | freshwater metagenome | isolation source: river surface water | place: USA:Blue River Watershed | collected 2017-08-17 | reverse complement strand
TTCTTGCCGCATCGAAGCCCGAAGAATGGCGACGACTCGATCCCGAACGAACGATTTACATGGATCTCGATGCAGGCCGCGTGATTTTCGAGCTGTCGCCGACCTTCGCGCCGCGACATGTCGAAAACATTCGTGCGCTCGCACGTTCGGGTTGGTTCGATGGTCTCAGCATCAATCGTGTTCAAGACAACTTCGTCACGCAATGGGGCGATCCAGACGGCAAGAAACAAATCGTCGGCGCAGCCAGTCGTTTGCCGCCTGAGTTCGAGCGAACTTGGACCCCTGAAATCGCATTCAGCGAATTGCCTGATGGAGACGTCTTCGCGCCACAGGCGGGATTCGTCGAAGGTTTTTGGGCTGCGGGAGATCGCAAAGCCAATCGCATTTGGCTCGCGCACTGTTATGGCACCCTCGGCGTGGGGCGAGATACCGCTGCAGATTCAGGTAGCGGGGCGGAGCTGTATGTCGTTATCGGTCATGCACCACGTCAACTCGATCGCAACATCACGGTGGCGGGACGAGCCGTGAGTGGAATGGAGTTACTCGCATCGTTGCCGCGCGGAACCAAAGCATTGGGTTTCTATAAAACCGCGGCCGAGAGAACGCCGATCAAACGATTCCGGCTGGCAGCCGATGTTCCGGCAGCAGAGCGTACGGAGCTCGAATTGCTTCGGACCGACTCCGAAAGTTTTGCCGAGGTGGTCGAGGCGCGTCGTAACCGACGTGACGAGTGGTACAAAGTACCCGCCGGGCAAATTGATTTGTGCAGCGCACCTCTTCCGGTGCGCCGCGTTACTCCTTCCGCAGCCGTGCCGAACGGCCGAGGCGGCTGATGCCGAGCGCTCCGCTGCGGACGACTTCCAAAATCTGAGCGCCTTTGGCGAGATCGGCAACGAACTTGTCGATCTCCGATTCATTCGCCGTGAGCTCGACGATGAACCCTTCGCTGGCAGGGTCGATCACTCGACCTCCGGCGCGCACCACATAACCTCGTACGGCATCTGCTTGTTCGAGTCTCACTTTGAGCTTGAGCAGCACGAGCTCCCGCTCGATATGTTCGCCCTGCGTCATGTCTTCGACGGACACGACATCGATGAGCTTGTTGAGCTGGCTCACGATCTGCTGAATAACCGAATCTGACCCCCGCGTGACGAGGGTGATGCGAGAGACGGTGGGGTCATCGGTCGCCGCAACCGACAAGGACTCGATGTTGTAGCCCCGAGTCGAAAAAAGTCCGGCAACCCGAGTGAGGGCACCCGCTTCGTTTTGAAGATTGATGGCAATGATATGGCGCATGACGGTTAGAGCATATTGCACGGAGCGATCGAACTGGTAGTCTGATTAACCCCCTGCCCGTAATTTGGTTGTTTCCTCATGTCACACACCCCTGCGACTCACCCGCGAGCTGGCTCGACCATGTCGGGGGCTGAAATGATCGTGCAGGTACTCGCCGACGAAGGGACGACAGCCATCTTCGGATATTCCGGTGGAGCGATCCTGCCCACCTACGATGCCGTCTTCCTCTACAACCAATCGCAGGTCGAGCGCGGTCTCGCGCAGATGCCGCTGATCGTTCCGGCCAATGAGCAAGGCGCCGGCTTCATGGCGGCAGGTTATGCGCGTGCCAGCGGGAAAGTGGGTGTTTGTCTCGTCACTTCGGGGCCGGGTGCCACCAATACCGTGACGCCCGTTCGTGACTCGATGGCCGATTCAATTCCGATGATCGTGATCTGCGGTCAGGTTCCGACGGCAGCCATCGGTACCGATGCCTTTCAAGAAGCGCCCGTGCCCGCGATCATGGGGTCTGTCGCGAAACATATTTTCCTCGTGACCGACCCCACCAAGCTCGAGGACACGATTCGTACGGCCTTCGAAATCGCTCGAACGGGTCGGCCGGGTCCGGTCGTCATCGACGTTCCCAAAGACGTGCAGAACTGGACTGGCGTATTCAAAGGCGAGGGGGTGTTGCCGATCCCCGGATATCGGAAACGTCTCTTCGCCGCGGCTCATGCCGGAATCGAAGACGATGAAGCCGCAGAATTTTTCTCGATTCTTTCGGCTTCGAAGCGACCGCTGCTCTACGCCGGCGGTGGCGTCATCAATGCCGAGGCTTCGGCAGCGCTCACCGAGCTTTCTACTGCTTTTGGTATTCCCGTCGTGACCACGCTGATGGGCATCGGCGCATTCGATACCACGCACCCCCTGTCGATGAGCATGCTCGGGATGCATGGCGCCGCCTTCGCAAACTATGCCGTCGAAGATTGCGACATGCTGATTGCCGTGGGTTCTAGATTCGACGACCGAGTGGCTGGTGTGCCGTCACGGTTTGCACCAAAAGCCAAAAAAATCGCACATCTCGATATCGATCGTGCCGAGATCAACAAGGTCAAGCGGGTCGACTGGAGTCACGTCGGGCAGTTGCGTGATGCCTTGGGGTCACTCACGCGATACGGACAATCCATCGGTTTTCGCGGCGACTTTTCCGCTTGGCACCAAGAGCTTGCCGCCCTGCGTCGTACTCACGCCATGAACTACGACCGCAGCAGCGATCTCATCCAGCCCTACTACGTCATCGAGGAAATCAATCGACTGACTCGTGGCGAGGCGATCATCTCGACGGGTGTCGGGCAGCACCAAATGTGGGCAGCTCAGTACTTCGATTTCCGCAAACCCCGGCTGTGGCTCACATCCGGGTCCATGGGCACGATGGGCTTTGGTTTGCCGGCAGCGATCGGCGCACAGTTTGCGAATCCCAACGCTCTTGTCATCGATATCGACGGAGACGCGTCGATCCGCATGAATTTCGGCGAGCTCGAAACCGTCACGACCTACGATTTACCCATCAAGGTGGTGGTTCTCAATAATTTCGGCGATGGCATGGTGAAGCAGTGGCAGAAGCTCTTCTTCAAGGGCCGAATGTCGGCGAGCGATAAGTCGTTACACAAAAAAGATTTCGTCAAAGCGGCGCAGGCGGACGGATTCTCTTATGCAGTCAGACTCGATAAAAAATCTGATGTGCCACGAGTGATCGAAGAGTTTATCCGGTATCCCGGCCCCGCTTTTTTGGAGGTCATCATCGACCCCGATGCCGGTGTTTATCCGATGGTCGGTCCGGGTCAGACCTACGACGCCATGATCACGGGCGATTTCATCGTTGCCAGACATACCGTCAAGAACGTCGAGGCACCGGGTCCGTCAGAGATGTTCTGATCTTCGACCTTGTTATCGTTTCGTCAGCTGGTTTCGAGCAGACGAAATCCTGCGGGAGCGTCGAGGGCAACCGATTTGATCAGAGCAAAGACCTCGAGGCCTACGACGAGTTGTAGTGATCTCACCGCAGCCGGCGTTACCGCAGAAAGCAGTCTTTGCGCGCCGAGTTCGATTTCGATGAGGACTGTGCCGTCGCTGCGGTCACGAATGCGACCTATCTTTCCTCGTAATATGTTTCGTACCGACAGCCCCACGGGCGTCTGGGTCGCAATGATCACTTCGTTGGCCGGTACGTAGGCGCGAAAGTACTCTCCCGTCGGCACGGCGCTGGAGGGTAGATAAACAAGTTGTCCCTCGAGGTCCGCTTCGAAGCCTGCGTCGTCTGATGAGTTCGAAAGACGCCTGAGCGAGAGCAGACTACCTACATCGTTTCGAGCCGACAGCAGAGGGGCGTCTGACCGTCCCAGCAAGTCTTGGATGTTTCCGCTCGCGACTACGGATCCGCTGTCCAGCAACACGAGTTGATCGGCCAGACGAAGGACTTCCGCGAGACTATGGGTGACATGAATCGATGGAATGGAAAACTCCTGCTTGATTCGATCGAGCAGCCCCACGATTTCGTTTTTTCTTGGAGCATCGAGCGCAGCGAGGGGTTCGTCGAGCAACAAGAGTGATGGATTAGCCAACAGCGCGCGCCCGAGGGCCACGCGTTGGCGCTCACCACCCGATAGTTGGCGTGGCCAGCGATCGAGAAACGAGCCAAGACCAAGCGTTTCGATGACCTGTTCGCGAGAGGGGCCGTGTCGATGTCTCGATCGGCGAGCGCCGAAGTCGAGATTTGCACTGACCTTTAAATGAGGGAAGAGCAAACCGTCTTGTGGAACCCAGCCTGTCGCGCGTTGTTCGGGCGGCAGATCGATCCCGCGCTCGGTGTCGATCAATACGCGATCGCCAATGCTGATGCGTCCTCGATCCGGTCGCAGCGATCCATTGATGAGATCGAGAACGGTGGATTTTCCAGAGCCCGAGGCGCCGAAGATCGCGGTACAGCCATTCGCGGGCGCCTCGAACCTGACGTCGAGAAAAAAATCTCCTCGCTTCACCGAGACGTCGACAACGATCATGGTCGACGGCTCCAGCGCTGAGCCCATCGGCCGAGCCACTCGGCGGCAAGCAAGGCGACTAAGGCAATGGTCATCGAGATCAGCGCGAGCTTCATCGCGACGGTTTCACCGCCCGGTGTTTGCAGCGCCCCATAAATCGCGAGTGCCAGTGTTTGGGTTTCGCCGGGGACGTTCGCGGCGAACGTGATCACCGCGCCAAACTCACCGAGGCAGATCGCAAATCCGAGCACGGCGGCGGCCGAGATGCCTGGTAATGCCAGGGGCAAGGTGACCGAGAAGAATCGATCGATTGCACCCGCTCCGAGACAGCGTGCCGCTAATTCCAGACGAGGATCAATCGCCTCGAGCGAAAGACGAATAGTGCGGATCATGATGGGTAGCGCCACGATTCCGGCGGCGAGGGCCGCGCCGTTCGTCGTGAACACCAGCCGCATGTCGAAGTTCGTATCGAGCCAGCGACCGATGGGACCCTGCACACCAAAGATCAGTAGCAGGACATAACCGACCACCACTGGAGGCAGGACGAGGGGTGAGTGGACGAGCGCATCCAGCAGCGACCGCCCCGGAAATCTCTTTCTCGCCAACACCCAACCGAGCGCGATCGCCACGGGCAGCGTGAATACGAGTGCTCGTGCGGCAACACTCAGACTCGTAAATAAAGCCAGCCATTCCGGGTCAGACAACGTCACCCTTGCATCCTATACTTCAGGACATGAAATACCTGCATACGATGGTCCGCGTGACGGACCTCGACGCGTCGTTGCGATTTTATCGGGATGCCCTCGGTTTGGAGGTGATCTCTACCAAGGAGGTGCCCAAGGGTCGCTACACGTTGGTTTTTCTCGCGGCATCGGGCGATCACTCGGCCCAAATCGAATTGACCCACAACTGGGACCCCGAGGTTTATACCGGGGGGCGCAATTTCGGGCACGTCGCCTATGCGGTGGAAGACATCTATGCCACATGCCAAAGGCTGATGGACCACGGCGTCACGATATCGAGGCCGCCGCGCGATGGCCGCATGGCCTTCGTGCGTTCACCCGACGGTATCTCGATCGAGTTGCTCCAGCAGGGTGGTGCAAAGACACCCGAAGAGCCGTGGCTATCGATGCCGAATACGGGCACTTGGTAATCGATGCTGCGCAAGCGAGACAGTCTGCCTCTTCGTCTCGTCGCTGCGGCGTTGCTGCTGGTGCTTGCCGGTTGCGCCGCGCCAAAAGCTTATCTCGGAGAGCCGATTGCTCGAGCGACTGAAGGCGAGGGGTATCGTGGCAGCCGCGTCATGCCCTCTCGACAAAACGACGAAGTGCTCTTCATCGTCAGTTTATCGGGTGGCGGAATGCGGGCCTCGGCTATGGCTTATGGCCTCTTCGAGCAACTCGCCGCTGATCGCATCGCCAACGCATCAACGTCGTCACGCCTGCTCGATCAAATCGATGTCATCTCGGCCGTCTCGGGCGGAGCTGTTCCTGCGGCCTATCTCACGCTCTTCGGAGATCGCCTCTTTCGTGACTTCGAGCCCCGGTTCCTCCACAAAGATTTCACGGCTTCGGTGCGTCGCGGCATTCTTCTCTATCCTCGAAACTGGATGCGCATGGCATCCAGCGAGTATTTTCGGGGTGACTTGTATGCCGAGTATTTCGATCGCCGTTTGTTTCGGGGAGCGACCTTCAGTGACCTCAGTCAAAAGGGCGATCGACCGTTCTTGATCATCAATGCGACCGATGTCGGACTCGCGAGTCGCTTCGAGTTCACGCAAGACAGTTTCGATCTGATCTGCACCGATCTCATGCGATATCCGGTCTCGCGGGCGATTGCCGCATCAACGCTGATACCGGCACTGCTGACGCCGATCACCATCGAAAATCATGCCGGGCGTTGTGGCTATATGCTTCCGGATTGGGTCCACCGAACACTTGAGACGGGCGATCACAGTTCGCGAGAGTATTTCCGTGCCTCGGTATTGAAGTCCCGCAGCGATGCTTCGAGATTCGGATATCTGCATCTCGTCGATGGCGCGCTGAGCGATAACCTCGGCGCCCGGGCGCTGTACGATGCTCTGACCGATGGCAGCCCCTGGATGACATGGCGTGATCCGCCAACCACCTCGGGTCGGCGCAAGTTGATTTATGTCTCGGTCAACGCCGGCGATTGGAAATCGACGCAGGTAGGTACCAATCGCGAGCCTCCCGACGCGCTGCAGATGTTGCGACTGATGGGCACGGTACCCATGGATCGATACTCCGCCGAGAGCCGAGTCGTACTCAACGAAGCACTGAGACAGCACGCCGAAAAAGAAAAGGCCGAGCTGTATCACATCGAAATCGAACTCGAATCGCTACGCAGTGATCCGAAGCTGACTCGTTTGGTCGAGCTTCCGACGTCCTTCACCTTAGCCAAAGATGACGCTTTGGCTCTGCGCTGCGCAACGCGTCGGATGCTCTTGGCGTCCCCCGATTATCAGCGGCTGATGCGCGATTTGTCCGGCACAGTCGGACCACTTTCGATCTGCAGCGAGTGAGCGTCTCGGCCGAGCGCGCTCACCATGTCATCGAGATTCCTTTGGTCTTGAGATAAGGCTCGAGACCCTCTTTGCCGAATTCCCGACCCCAGCCCGATTGCTTATTGCCTCCAAAGGGCACCGCCGCATCGATGGCGGCGTGCATGTTGACGCTGACCTGGCCGGCGTCGATCTTCCGAACCATCTGCATGGCGATGCCGAGATCACGTGTCCAAACGCTGCCGGAGAGCCCGTAGATCGTGGAGTTGGCGGCGCGTGCGACGGCATCGAGATCGCCATCGCCAAAGGTCTGAACGCAAAGCACCGGGCCAAAGATTTCGTTTTTGACAGGCGTCATATCGCTCTGGGTTCGAGCGAGAACCGTAGGTTCGAAAAAGTATCCGGGGCGCGTTGGAGCGCTGCCGCCGCAGACGACCTCGGCGCCTTCCTTACGACCTGCTTCGACGAATCCGGATACGCGGTCCCGTTGTTGAGAGGAAATCAACGGGCCGAACTCCGACGTGGGATCGAGTCCGGGACCGAGTTTCATGGAGCGAGCAATCGCGGCGATGCCTTCGACGACCTTATCGTGCACTTTCTCGTGGACGAAAAGACGCGTGCCAGCCATGCAGTTTTGTCCTTGCAGGAAAAAGCAGGCGCGTGCCGCGCCCGGAATGACTTGCTCGAGATCGGCGTCCGGAAAAACGACGACAGGGGATTTTCCACCGAGCTCTAGTGTGACCTTCTTGAGATTCCCAGCCGCCGCTTTCACGATGAGTCGGCCGACCTCGGTCGAACCGGTGAACGCAATCTTGTCGACTCCGGGGTGGGCGGCCAGCGCAGCACCCGCTGATTCGCCGTATCCGTTGACGATATTGATGACACCGTCCGGTACCCCGGCTTCCTGACAGATCTCGGCGAGCCGCATGGCAGTGAGCGGCGTGAGTTCCGCAGGCTTCAGCACGAGCGTGCAGCCCGTCGCGAGCGCGGGGGCGATTTTGAGCATCACCATCGGCAAGGGGGAATTCCACGGAGTGATGGCGCCGACGACTCCGATGGGCTCGCGCAGAGTGAAGGAGAGTGCCTCGCCCGGAAGCTTGCCCTGCGGCGCCGCCGGTATCGTGGAGCCTTCGATTTTCGTGGGCCATCCGGCGTAGTAGCGGAAAAACTCCGGAACCACCATGCCGCAAACATACTGCGCTAGTGGAGTGGGCAGTCCGTTATCGAGAATCTCGAGTTCGCAGAGCTGCTGAAAATTGGCGACGATCAGATCAGAAATTTTCCAAATGACCGCGCTACGTTGCGCAGCAGTAAACTTTGACCAGGGGCCTTCGAACGCAGCTCGTGCCGCTTTGACTGCTGCATCGATTTCCGCTGCACCACCGGCTGAGCAACTCGAGATTTTGAGACCGGTTGCCGGATCATAGATATCGATCGAAGATCCGGTTGAGGGGTGAACCCACTTGCCGTTGATGAAGTGGCCATGCTGACGCGCAAGAAAATCCAGCGTCGCTTTGGAAAGCGTGTAGTGCGATAGGGCAGACGTATTGGCGTTCATGATGACCCCCGGTCGTTTGACCCCCGAATCCTAAAGCCCTCAAACCACTGGCCTGTCGGTCCGGAGAAACCTCGACCGATGCGTGGCCGCGTGACGACGGTGTCACCGCAGTCGGACTACGACTTTTCCGGTATTTCGTCCGGCCAGAAGGTGCTCGACGGCATCGGCGACGTGATCGAGCCCCACGAAGGGCGTCGGGTCGATCAGCACCTGCAGTTTCCCGTCATGGAACAGTTGTAGCAGTCGATCGGCGGTCTCGTCGAAGAACTCAGGAAACGCCTGATTCTGAAAACCTCGAATCGAAGCGGACTTCCAGTAGAGCTTGCGGTAGGCACGCGCTTGCGGGACCAACTCGACTTCTTTATCGAAGTCGGACGTGTGGCCACTCACGATTACGCGACCACGGAACGCGACATGATCGACGAACGCGTCGAATATCTCTCCACCGACCGAGTCGTAGGCGACGTCGATACCCTTCGGGTACTCCTTCTCAAGCACCTCGCGCAAATTCTCTCGTCGATAGTTGATGGGCCGATCGACGCCGAGTTTGCGAAGGAGCGCGATTTTGTCGTCGCTTCCGGTGATACCGATGACATGGCATCCGCGTAACTTCGCGAACTGCACCACGAAGTGACCGAGGCCACCTGCAGCTGCCGACACCGCGACGGTGTCTCCATCGCGAACCTCTCCGATACGCTCGAGCCCGACCATCGCGGAGATGCCCGTAGGGATGAGCGCGAGCGTCTCTGCCGTGGGTTCACGTACAGGGATGACTTTATTTGCCGGGGCGATCTGATACTCACGGTATCCGGAGCCGAGACGAGTAGCGGCAACTGCATCGCCTTCGCGCAAGTGCGTCACCCCGGGGCCTACGGCGACGATCCGCCCGACAGATTCGATACCCATATCGAATGGCGGATTCACCTTGATGTAGCGAACGGTATTCCTACAGAGGTTTTTGTCGAAGATCGCGTTGACGCCGGCGAACTCGTTGCGGACGACGACTTCGCCCGCCTGCGGGGCGCGCCACGCTTCATTGACGACCTGGGTCGAGGTGCGGAAGTCACCGGTGATCCGATGAATGATCAACTTACGATAGTCCGATGGGTGGGTCATATCCGTCATGTTCGTTGTCGCCGGTTCGTTAGGCCGCGTAGAGTGGGGATGAAGCTTATCCCACGGAGATCGCTAACGTGCCTACCATTCTGATTACCGGAACATCGCGAGGACTCGGACTCGAATGCGTGCGGCAATACGCCGAGGCGGGTTGGACCGTTTTGGCATGTGCCCGAAACCCTGCTGCTTCGCCTCAACTACAGGCATTGGTCTCGGCTCACGCGGGGCGCGTCAAGACGCTCACGCTCGATGTCGAGGATCACGCCGCCATCGATCGACTTGCCAAAGATCTCGACGGCACAGCGATCGATGTCTTGCTCAACTCCGCCGGCACGATGGGCAACGGGAGTTTTGCCAAAGACGGGCTTGCCTTCGGTAGTTTTGGCTGCTCCGACTACAGCGATTGGGAAAAGATCTTCCGACTCAATGTATTCGGCCCCATGAAAATGGCTGAGGCATTCGTTGGACATGTCGCCAAGTCGAACCAGAAAAAAATAGTCACCCTGACGAGCATGCTCGGCTCGGTGGGTATCAATCGCATCGGCGGGCTTTATGCCTACCGGGCGAGTAAGGCAGCGGTCAACGCGATGATGAAGTCGATGGCCATCGATCTTGGGAAGTCCCGCGGCATCGCTGCGACGGCGTTGCATCCCGGATGGGTGCGCACCGAGCTTGGCGGTCCTCAAGCGGATATCGATGCAGAGACCAGTGTCGCCGGCATGATCAAGGTCATCGATGCGTTGACGCTCGAGACCGCGGGGCGCTTTTGGGTTTACGACGGCAGCGAGCTGCCGTGGTGACCGGCCTCTAGAAATACATCTTCGACATCGTTTTGCGGCTCGGGTCGTACGCCGCATAAGTTTTGCCGATGGTCGCCGGATCTCCTAGAGCCTGCACCGCAAGGTCGGCGAGATCTGCGCGACCTATAAAGCTGAAGGCTTTCGGATCTTCAACGAGCAACGCCGTGCCGGTCGCTGGGACATCACCGAGACCACCGGGACGAATGATGGTGTAGTCGAGACCACTCGCACGAAGATGGTCTTCGGCTTGGGTCTTAAGAGCAATAACTTCGGCCAGAAATCGCCGGGAGAATCCTGGTGCCGCCTCTGCGGAATCACCCGCGCCGATCACGGTGATGAAGACGAAGCGTTTGACGCCCGCCGCCTTCGCGGCGTCGATCACGTTGCGATTGCCGATATAGTCCGGACGCTTATGTTGCTCGCCGCGGGTGGTGCCCAACGTCGAAATCACCGCCGCATAACTCGACGATGTCAGCGCGGCGTTTACTTGTTCGGCGTCCAGAGCGTCGGCAATGACGGTGCTGACGCCCAGTTTCTCGAGCTCCGACGTATTTGAGGTGCTTCGGACCGCGACCGTGACCGCTTCGCCACGTTCACGAAGTTTGCGGACGATTTCGAGGCCTGTTCCGCGGGTGCCTCCGAATACGAGGACCGGACCGCCTGGCGAGACATAGCTCGCTGCCGCGCGGACGTTGACCGGGTCGTGAGACGACCCGCTCCACCAGAAGAAGTAGCCCAGCACGAACAACACCAGAGCGACGATTAATCCGCCGATTGCTTTGAGCGTACCGAGCAAAAACTTCTTCATGGCTATGACCCCCTATCAGCGAGCGCCAGGTGGCGCGTAAGTTTCGATCCACTCTCTGACCGTCTTGTACCAGAAGAGAGAGTTCTGTGGCTTCAAAATCCAGTGGTTCTCGTCCGGGTAGTAGACAAACTTTGAGGGAACGCCACGCTTTTGGAGGGTATTGAAGAGCTCGATCCCCTGATTCACGGGAACTCGCATATCGAGCTGGCCGTGAATGACGAGGGTAGGTGTCACGAAGTTGCCCGCCGACGTGTGCGGAGAATATCGGGCAAACTCCTCGGGACGCTCCCAGAACTCAAAGAAGCGATCTCGTTCGGCACCGTAATCTGCGCCGATCTGCGTGAAGTTGTTGTACACCGCTGCATGCGCGATCAAAGCTTTGAACGGATGCGCACGTCCTAGCAGAGTGCTGGCCAGAAAGCCGCCGTAGCTCCCACCGCCGGCAACCATGCGATTTGCATCAACATAAGGTTTGGCGGCGAGCCATTCTGCTGCCTTGATGGTGTCGTCGTAAGGCTTGGTGATTCGATCGGGGTTGATGGAATCAGTAAAGGCCTGACCGAAACCACTCGACCCGTGGAAGTTGTGCCAGGTCACGATGTAGCCCCAGTTGGCGAACACCTGTGCATTCCAGCGCCATTGGATTGCATCCTGAATGCCGTTGTGCGGACCCCCGTGCAGCAGCATGAAGACCGGATATTTTTTCGAAGGGTCGAAGTCCGGGGGATAAACGACCCACATCTGGATGGGTGCACCACCGGCGCCCGCATACGTCGCGCTCTCGACCCGGCCCTGCGCCGTCGCCGCGAGCGTCGAATCATTGAAGGTCGAGAGGCGAGTAGCTGCGCCACTACCGAGATCGAGACGAACCAAAGTCGGCGGCTCATTAAATGACTGACGTAGTGCGATGGCGTTTGGGCGAGCACCACTCGTCGCAGCCACCGCCAGATTGCCAAAGCTGCTCGATCCGGTGATAGCCTTCGGCTTGCCGGGCGCTGCGAGGTCGAATCGATACACGCGATTGGTGGCCGCATCGTCGATGGCGCTATAGATGGCTTTCGAGTCTGCACGCCAAATCGGCCCGGAGACCGTCCGGTCAAAATCGATGGACAGATCGCGACGCTCGTCAGTCGCGCGATCGATGAGTAAAAGTTTGCCGCGATCAGCATAGAAACCGGGGATGGACTGCGCGGTGTACGCCAACCATTTGCCGTCGGGGCTGTAGCTGGGCGAGCGATCGTCGGCCCGGTTGCTCTCTGTCAGGTTACGAGCAGGCTTACAACCGCAAGCTGCTACTGCAATCAGGTCGTAGTTGGAGTCGATGCCCGTTTTATCGGTGTCGGTTGAGAAAGTAATCTCAGTGCCGTCTGGTGAAATGTCGTAAGTCGAGTCCGAGTATTCCGACTTCGGCAAGTGAAAGCCCGACGGTCGAGTGATCGCTAGTGGTTCGCCACCCGATCGGTCGATCGAAAACAGATGTGGTTCGCGGTCGTCGAGAAAGCGATCCCAGTAAGAGATCGGCGCACGATCCCAAACTTGCGCAGACATTTTGCTTTTCTCACGCTCTTTCAGACGCTTGGCCTGATCTTCCCAGCGGACGAGATCGATCCAGATCGGCGACGCAAACGCGATCTTCTGACCGTCGGGAAACCACTTTGGTGCGTTGGCCCCGGTCGGAACGTTGGTAAGACGCTGAGCCTCGCCACCATCGACGGGGATGACATAGATCTGAGTTTCCTCATCATCGCCGCGTTTCGAGACGAAGGCGATCAAGGATCCGTCCGGGCTGAACCGCGGCGAGGCGTCCGTGGCTTTGTCGCTCGTCAGCCGACGTGACATCCGACCATCAGTCGAGAACAGCCAAAGATCCGTCGAGCCTTTGTTTTCTTTGACATCGAACCGTGTGACGGTGACTACGGCAAGCCGACCGTCAGGCGAGATATCCGTGTCACCCAATCGAACTAACGACCACATTCTTTCCGGCGTGAGAGGCTCTGCTGCCGGTGATTGGGTCAAGGCCGGTGCCGAGGCCCATACGGGCAGCAAAGCAACGAGCAAACGAAAGGCAAATTTCCGAAGGAGGACGGTCTTCATGGAAGATTCCCTGGTTGAGATATGGCTAAAGGCTAAGACATTGCCCGCGCCACGGCTACAGGTCGTCAGTGGGCGTGCCGCTCGGGCATACTTGTCATATTAAGTAACCCGTCGCAAAGCGGGAGAGGCCGGTAAAACCATGTCCACCCTCGGTGAAGGCAGAATCGTCGTAGGTACGGCGCGCGGTGAGCGCGGCGACGCCATCGATCTGGTACGCCGATGGTTTGACGCGATGGCCTCCGGAGATCTCGAGTCCGCATCCAAACTCATGACGCCAGGTCTGCGCATCACGATTTCGGGAGGACATCGATTTTCGAGCCTCAACGAATTTTCCGCGTTTGCCGCGGGTCGATATCGCGAAGTGCGTAAGCAATGCGACAGCTTCGAAGCCTGTGAGGCCGCCGGTGGTATTGCCGTCTATGTTCGGGGCGAGATGAGCGGATCTTGGGCAGACGGACAAAACTTTTCTCGCATTCGCTGGTGTGATCGGTTTCTCGTTCAGGCTGGCAGCATCATCGAACTCGACACCTTCAGCGATCTTGCAGAGACCCGATTCGCGGAACTTCACAAATGAACAGTCCAGTACTCGACCGTTATATCGCTCTGGCTTTGCAAATCGATTGCGATGGCGTTCATCCCGACCATAATCGCGAGGCTGCTGCAGCACGCATGTCTGCGTCGTTGAGTCGAATCGACCAAGCGATCATGGGTGCAAAACGCTGGATCGGCGCTGATCTCAAACTCGTCGTACTACCGGAATACATTTTGTCGGGTCCGCCTTGGGGTGAAACCATTCCAGAATGGGCGTCGAAGGGCGCGCTCGCTCCGGATGGTCCGGAGTACGAACGTTTAGGCGCTATTTCGCAGAAGCATGGCATCTTTCTGGCCGGTAACGGCTACGAAACAGATTCGAATTTCCCCGGCCTCTATTTTCAAGCGTGCTGGGTGTTCGATCCATCGGGTAACCGAGTGCTGACGTATCGACGCCTGATTTCGATCTTCGCTCCGACGCCACATGACGTGTGGGATAAATACCTCGATCTCTACGGAATTGAGGGTGTATTCCCGGTTGCACATACCGCCATCGGAAAAATTGCGGCCATCGCCTCAGAAGAGATTCTTTATCCCGAGGTTGCGCGTGCTCATGCCATTCGGGGAGCTGAGGTCTTCCTCCACTCCACGAGTGAGGTGGCCTCTCCCAATCTCACGATCAAGCAAATCGCGCGACGTGCTCGGGCGCTCGAAAATCTCGCGTACGTGGTATCGGCCAACACGGCCGCGCTACTCGGAATCGACGTACCGGTCGACTCGAGTAACGGTTATTCCGACGTCATCGATTACCACGGCAACCAGATGGTCGTGGCGGGCGCCGGCAATTCTTCGGTCGCATCCACTTTTCTCGATATGGCGGGGCTCCGGTCGTACCGACGTCGTCCTGCCATGGCGAACATGCTTTCCCGTCAGGCGCTCGAAATGTTCGCCGACTCTTTTGCGAATGCCGATCTGCGACGCCGAAACGGATTGCTGCAAGGCGGCAAACTCGTGATTCCCGATCGTGCTTACTTCCAGCAGCGTCAGGCCGATGCCATCTCGCGCATGGCCGAACGCGGCGTCATCTGATTCCGAGCCAGAGGCCCGCTACGGGCATGCCGAAACGCGCTATTCACGAGCACTACGGTGATCCACGCGACGTTTTGCGCGTGGTCGACGCCAGTGCCGAGCAGCCGGGCCCCGGAGAAGTCGTTATTCGGATGGAAGCAGCCGCGATGCATATCGCCGACCTTCGTACGATGTCGGGCGCTGAAGGGTTTCGTTATCCGTTGCCGCGCACCCCAGGCTACGAGGGTATCGGTCGCGTCATTCGGGTCGGTGAGGGCGTCACCTCACTACGCGTGGGCGAGCGAGTATTTCCTGCGCTCGGCAGCGGTACCTTCCGCGAGGAAGTGCGTTGCCGTGCCGAGGCGTGTATGCCTGCACCCGAGGGCGATGCTCGGCAACTGAGCCTGTTGACGGTAAACGGTCCTACGGCGTGGGTCTTGTTGGAAGATTTCGCTTCGTTTGGTGCCGGCGATTGGTTAATCCAGAACGCTGCGAATTCGAGTTGTGGTCGATACATCGTTCAGTTAGCCAAACGACGCGGCCTGCGAACGATCAACGTCGTTCGTCGCGCCGATCTATTCGATGAGCTGAAATCTTTGGGCGCTGACATCGTGCTGCTCGACGGCCCTGATCTCGCCAAGCGGGTGGCAGAGGCGATTGGCTCGGCGCCCGTTCGACTCGGCATCGATGCCGTCGCGGGATCGGCGACGCAGCGAATCGCTGAATGCCTCGCTGCCGATTCACCCCTCGTATGCTATGGCGCTATGAGCGGCGAACCCTGCAACATCGATTTTTATTTGATGTTTCGTCAGGGCATCGTGCTGCACGGCATCAGCTTCGTCCGACAGTTTCGTCACCGCACCCCTGAACAGGTACGGCAGATGTATGCAGAGCTCGCAGCACTCATGGCGAGCGGAAGCTTGATAGCCCGGATAGCAGGGGTATTCCCCTTAGAACGCATCCACGAGGCCTGTGACCTCGCTGTCCGAACGGGCAACGAGCGCGACGGTAAAGTCATCGTCACCTTTGGTGAATGACCACGCCTCTCATCGACCATAGCACCAGGATCAGCAGGGGCAGGGTCACAAGGTTGAGGGTCTCCCAACCGAGCGTCTCGATCGCCACGCCAGCTGAAAGAGATGCGAGCGCCTGTGATCCGAACACCATGAAGTCGTTGAAACCCTGAGCTCGAAATCTTTCTGATTCCGAGTAGGTCGAAGAGAGTAGGGTCGTCGCGCCGACGAAAAGCATATTCCAGCCGACACCGAGCAGAAGAAGCGCTGAGAAGTAATGCAGGAAGTGTCTGCCGACGAAAGCACAAATAATGACGCAGACCACGTTGATGGCGACTCCCGCAAGCATCATTCCGCGCACGCCGAGTTTCGAAACGAACCATGGCGTCGCCAGCGATGGCAGATACATTCCCAGAAGGTGCGCGGTGATCACCGCCGTCGTCTCGCCGGTCGAGTACCCGTCGTGGACATGCATGCTAAGTGGCGTCGCCGTCATGATGAAGCTCATCACGGCATAAGACGCTAAGCCAGCCAGTACAGCGACGCGGTACTTGGGATCACGCAGTAAGTCGCGGATTCCTCTCGATGCCGTGGAGGATGTCGCTCGAGAGGTCATTGGAGAATGAGGGAGACGAGTCAGGATCGCCGCCGCACACAGACAAAGAACGGCAAGTATCACGAACGAGGCGGTGTACTGCGGCCAATCCCCTAAGTTGCTGACGAGACCACCGAGCGTAGGCCCAACGAACGCAGCGACGAGCGTGCCTATCATCACGGTGGAGGCCGCTCGACCCGCCTCGGCGGGCGCGACGAACTCGATGGCTGCAAAGCGATACTGCTGAACGAACGCCATATTGCCGCCGATCAGCAGACCTGCAAAACAAAAAAGCACGAACTCGTTGCGCAGAATGGCGTAAGCGCAGAGCAGTGCTGCGAGAGCGGCCATGACTGCGCTACCAATGAAAGCAGGCTTCCGCCCGATTCGCTGCATGAGTAGAGCAGCCGGCATGGACATCGAAGCGAGACCCACGATTGACATCGACAGTGGAAGCGTCGCAAGCGCGGGAGTCGGTGCCATGTGAGTTCCGACGATGCCGCCGAAGGTCACGAGGGTGATCGTGCTACAGGCTGCAAAAGCTTGAGCGAGCGTGAGAGTCCAGACGTGCCGCATGAAGCCTGCAGTATATCCGGTGCCTGTACCTCGGTTATGCTGCTTTCCATGAGCGCGCCGTCTATCACTGACTACATCGAACGCATCTCGAGTGCGCGCGTCTATGATGTGGCAATCGAGTCGCCACTCGAGCGTGCGGCACGCCTGTCGCGCCGACTCGGCAACGAGATCCTACTCAAGCGTGAAGACCTACAGCCGGTTTTTTCCTTCAAGCTACGAGGGGCCTATAACAAAATTTCGCAGTTGACTGACCAGGTCGCCGCGCGAGGAGTCATCTGCGCTTCGGCGGGTAATCATGCGCAGGGCGTTGCGCTGGCGGCGACTCGACGCAAGATTCCCTCGCTCATCGTCATGCCCGTGACGACGCCGCAGATCAAAGTACAGGCCGTCATCGATCTTGGCGGTGAGGTCGTGCTGCATGGCGATGACTACGATGCGGCCTACGAGCATTCACTCAAGCTCGCTCGAGAGCGCAATCTCGTATTCGTTCATCCGTTCGACGATGCAGATGTCATCGCCGGGCAGGGAACCATTGGGCTAGAAATTTCTCGCCAGACGGAAGGCAAGATTGACGCCGTATTCGTTCCCGTCGGGGGCGGTGGCCTGATCGCCGGGATCGCCACTTATTTAAAGCATGCACATCCGGGCGTTCGTATCGTCGGTGTCAACGCTGCAGACTCCACGGCAATGCACGATTCTTTACTTTCCGGAGAACGATTGGCTCTACCTCGAGTCGGTATTTTCGCCGACGGTGTCGCCGTACGTCGGGTAGGTGAAGAAACTTTTCGACTGGCGCGTATGTTCGTGGACGAAATGATCCTCATCGACACAGACGAAATTTGTGCGGGTATCCAAGATATTTTCGAGGACACCCGTTCCATCGTGGAGCCGGCAGGCGCACTAGCCGTAGCCGCCATCAAGAAATACATCGCTCGTGAGGGCTGCACAGGAAAGCGTTTGGTCGCCATCAACTGCGGCGCCAACATGAATTTCGATCGATTGCGACACGTCGCCGAACGTGCCGAGATCGGTGCGCGGCGCGAGGCATTACTGGCTGTCGAAATCCCCGAGAGACCGGGAAGCTTTCTAGACTTGTGCCGTGCACTCGGTCATCGCAGTGTCACTGAGTTCAATTATCGTTACGAGAAATCGGGTACCGCGAATATTTTCTTGGGCTTCGCCATGCCGAGCGGTCGCGACGAACGAAGTGGGGTGACCTCGACGCTACGACAAGCGGGCTATGCGGTGACAGACATGACCGATAACGAGCTCGCCAAGTTGCATGTGCGGTACATGATTGGGGGTCACGCCGACACCATTACCGACGAGCGACTGTTTCGATTCGAGTTTCCCGAGCGCCCGGGTGCATTACTCCGCTTTCTCGAAGCGATCGGTTCACGCTGGAACATCACGTTGTTCCATTACCGTAATCACGGTTCGGATGCGGGTCGCGTGATGGCGGGTATTCAGGTTCCGGAGTCCACTCGAGAAGATTTTTTGTCGCATCTTGCAGAGTTGCACTACCCGTGGGTCGATGAGACCGCAAACCCTGCATATCGACTATTCCTCGGTCATTGAGCGTCCCATGCAGAGCTATCAACCAGTCGTGCCCGCACGCGACGAGATCATCACTGTCAGAAATCTGAGTCATCGTGTGATGCACTGGGGAGAAGAGGGCGCGCCAGTGGTTTTTCTCCTCCACGGATTCCAGGACTGCTCCGACACGTTTCAGTTCTTGGTCGATGCGATGCCGCGTCACTATCACTTCATCGCGCCAGATTGGCGAGGCTTCGGCGGCAGCGGACGAAATGACGCGCCGTATTGGTTTCAAGATTACCTTGCTGATCTCGAAGGTTTTCTCGATCACTATTCGGTGGATACTGCGACACTCGTCGGGCACAGCATGGGTGGACATATCGCGAGCCTTTACTCAGGAGTCCGTCCGTCGAGAGTTCACCGGATCGCATCGCTAGAGGGATTCGGACTGCCAAGAGTTGATCCCTCGATTGCGCCCGATCGTTTTAGCCAATGGCTAGATGAAATCAAAAAAGGTATCCGTGAGACGTCTTACGACTCGCCTGATCGTCTTGCCAAGATGTTGCAACATCGCAATCCGAGATTAACGAGCGATAGGGCCGCCTTCATTGCGACCGCGTGGACGAAGCCTGCACCGGAGGGCGGTGTAATGCTGCGGTTCGATCCGTGGCATCGTCTTGTTAATCCGGTGCTTTATCGTCGCGAAGAAGCCGAAGCCTGCTGGCGACGGATCGAAGCGTCGACATTAGTGCTATTGGCCGGGCAGTCTGAATACCGAACCCGCCTCGGTACGCATGACGGCAGTGAAGAGTTGGAGCGCTTCAAAGCCTGCTTTGCCAAACTCGAGGTACATGACTTCCCGGAACTCGGTCACATGATGCATCACGAAGACCCGGTGAGCGTCGCAGCCGTCCTCTCTGATTGGCTACGACGACAAGGGTGACGACTGTCGTCTTCTCCTGCCACAATGAAATCCTGATGAGCACGGATTCCCGCCATGTCGATCGTTCGATGCCCCTGAAGCCCGGTGCGCGGTGGGCCGGGTTTTTGGGGCTGTTGCCATTCGTGTTTGCTTTCGGTCTCGTGACCGTTGGTGCATCACAAGGATTGGCCCCCTTGGGCCTGCAGATCGCGACGGCGTGGGGTGCTGTGATCCTCACGTTCATTGCCGCAGTTCATTGGGGGTTCGCGCTGGCCGGAAAACTGCCTTGGTCCATCACCACGCTGGTGGGCTCGACGCTGCCCTCGGTAGTCGGCGCAGTAGCCGTCATCACGGAAGGCGAGAAAGGCATGGCGATTCTCGTCGTCGGCTTCGGCATGTTTTGGATCTTCGAACATCGCACCTACGCCGAGCAACTTCCTGCAGATTATCTTGATCTGCGACGGGTACTGACGATCTGTGTTTGTACCCTCTTAGTGTTGACCGCATTCGCCGGTTCAGGAGCCATGCCGTGATTCTCGAAGATTTCGCCGAAGGCAAATGGTTGCGACCGCTGACCGTCGTGAGTTTTATCGCGGTTCTGATCTTGCTGGCATTCCAGGTGCTGCAGCCGTTCATCGTTCCGGTGATCTGGGCAGCGATTCTTGCCTATGTCACCTGGCCGATGCATGAGCGCTTCGTTCGTCTTTGTAGTGGGCGGCGAACACTCGCAGCGCTCGTCATGACCATCTTGCTGAGCGCAGCAATCATTCTTCCCATCGTATGGTTTGCTTTGCTCATCAAAGCTGAGGCTTTACCCTTCTATCGCGAGATCGTACCGCTGCTCGCAACGCTGAAAGTTCCCGAGTTCATCGCCGACATTCCTCTGCTCGGTCCTCGGCTACAAGAAATTCTCGCTCAGGTTGCGCGCGATCCCGGCGCGCTCGATGCCGCGATCCGGCAGTTTTTCGCGCAGTCGTCGGGCGAGATCAGCACGATGCTTGGCGGCGTTGGACGAAATCTCGTCAAGCTCGTCACCGCGATGGTGTCACTCTTCTTCATGTATCGAGATGGTGAGCATTTCGCCTCGCAGGTCGGTCGGATGCTCGAACAGTTTTTCGGCAAGATACGCGTTCAGCACTATCTCGAAGCGATCGGCAACACCGTCAAGGCAGTGGTGTACGGAATCGTCCTCGCCGCGCTGGCTCAGGGCACGCTCGCCGCCATCGGCTACTGGTTCGCCGGACTCCCGGTTCCCTTGCTGCTCGGGATACTCACCTTCTTGGTTGGGCTGGTGCCGTTCGTCGTGCCTTTCATCTGGGGCTCTGCCAGCGTCTGGCTGTATCTCACGGGCGAGACCACGGCTGCGATTGGTCTTGCGATCTGGGGGCTGACCGCAGTGAGCTGGATCGACAACATCGTTCGCCCACTCGTTATCAGTGGTGCAACACGAATCCCGTTTTTGTTGGTGTTGTTTGGTGTGCTCGGCGGGCTGACGGCTTTCGGCCTCGTCGGGCTATTCATTGGCCCAGTCATTCTCGCCGTTCTGATGGCGATTTGGCGTGAGTGGATCGCCGAGAAGCGATCGCAGTCGATCATCGAAGATACGCCGTCGCCATAAACGTGGCGCTGATGAGCGTCTAACTCAGGTCGTCGCCAAAGTGAGTACGCGAGGGGTTGTCGGCGCGCGATAGCGCCCCATCCGTGCAATCAGCGTATCGGGGTTGTCGTCGATCAGCAGCATGTCGCGCACACCTTGCCTCAAAAATCCCTCTTGATCGACATGGTCGAGAAACTGCGACAGACGAGCGTAAAAGCCATCGACGTCGAGTAGGGCGCAAGGTTTGCCGTGCAAGCCGAGATGACCCCAGGTCCAAACCTCGAATAGTTCTTCGAGCGTTCCGACGCCACCCGGCAGTGCAATGAATCCATCGGATAACTCCGCCATGAGCGCTTTGCGGTCGTGCATTGAGTCGACCACTCGAAGATCGTCGAGCTGTCGGTGAGCGACTTCTCGATCGACCAAATTTTGGGGGATCACTCCGATGACCTCGCCGCCCGCATTACGAACGGTATCGGCGATGATGCCCATCAGTCCGATTCCGGCGCCGCCGTAAACGAGGCCAATGCCGGCACGGACCAGCGCATGACCCAAAGCCTCGGACGCCTCACGATAACGAGGTCCGTTCCCGGCGTTTGCGCCGCAAAACACACAGAGTCTTTTCAAGCGCTCATTCCTCAATCAAGACACTTCAGTAGAGACGCCGCCCACCGACGTTCGGATTCGGGTAGAGACAGTTTCACTGCCTCGGGTACGGCTTCGGCGACCCGCCATGTCGATGCACGTAGTGGGTCGATGTCCGAGGCAGCCAGCACGACCCGACATGACGACTCCCGCACGGCAAGCTTAAGCTTTTTACGCCACGGATAAGAACACTGCGCTTTGAAAGCGCGCCGCCAACCACCATTCGATCGGAAAAGATCGAGGACGCCGCGTTGTACGCGCTCAGGGGCTACCTGCGGCTCTTGGCGGATGGCCGAGCTTCCTCGGCGCTCGTACCAGGGAGAGAACAGTCCTTGATCTCTGACCAGATGCCAGGCCTTCAGCAGATAGCCGCCGAACCAGTCCGGCTCGATATCCGGCGTTCCCTCGGCAATAAATTCTTTGGCCCTTCGACCCTCGAGATCTGCGACGCCTACGAGTGCTACGGCGTTTACGCCAGACCGTTGACGCACGGCGACCTCGAGGCCCACCAGCCCACCAAACCCGAGGCCGATAATGTCTATTCGACCAAGGGCCATTGCTGAAAGCGCACGCTGGACGATATCTGCGTAGTCCTTGATCGAAGATTTCTCCGAGTGCAGCAGATCGTCGGATTCGCCGTGGCCTGGAAGTTCAAGAGCGATGACGGGCCGACGTCCGACGAACCCTTGAGTGACATCTTGCAAAGAATTGATCGAGCCCAACGCGTCGTGCAGCACGACAACCGGACGGCCTTTTCCCTCGAGATTTTTCAGGAGTCGAAGTTGACCGTTTTTAAGATAGACATAGTCTTGGATCAGGACGCCTGAAACGACGACGGGCGGTCGAGCCGCCGGCGCCTTCGGTGGTCTGTGTGCAGAGATATACAGGCGACACAAATCATGAGTTTCTTCGAAAGAGCCTCCGCGCTGAACGGTGACTCGACGGCTCGCGTTCTTGATGCGGGGAAGGTGTGTCGCGAGTACATCGGAAGCGTAAGCCGTGACAAGTATCGGTGCGCGCATTTTTCGAAGAGTGCGATCCGATTTCATCAAGAACGCGGCGCGGTAGCCGACGCGGTAATGGTCGCCTGAGCGCATGAAGTCGAGCAGCGCGGCGTGCAATGCCTCGGGTGGTGGCACGTTGTTATAGAGACGGTTTGCAAGTTTCTTGGCATACCACGGAAAGAAAATCGTCTGCTCGCGCATTCGTGACCATAACCACGCCAGATGCGCGCCATCCCATGAGGGTTTGAAAGGGGGTAGGTAGTGACGAATGATGTCTCTCTTCTCCTCCTCGGACATCATCACGTAACCATTGGCGACAGCGCATGCAATGCGTTCCGGATACGCTGCTGCGAGTGCAGCGGAAATCATCGCGCCCGTATGAAAACCGTATACGGATGCGCGCTCGATGCCTAAGGCATCCATGAATTCGATCGCGGCATCTGCGAAATCTTCCATCGATGCCACTTTGACTCCGAGTGGGTCGGCCAAGCCGAAGCCGGGGGAGTCAGGCGCGATACACGTGAAGTGTGATTTCCAACGCTCCATCGTCGCCAACATGTCGTGCGAAGACAGGGGCGACTGATGAAAGAGGATGACGAGCGGCCCAGACCCGACCCGACGGTAATGCACCTGTCGTGCGCCCCATCGGCCTTTGGTGATCGTCGCAAAATGACGGGTGATGACGGAGCCGGACATGAGACACTCCGCGAACTGATTCGCTGCTGCAAGTTACCACCGCTTCATGAACCAATCGACTGATCCTGCAACAGAGTCCACCGACAGGACGTCGAACGCAGGACAGATGGGAATGCGGGCCGCGCTCGCATATCCGGATTTTCGCCGCTTCGCCCTCGGACGTTTCGTCGCAACCGTGGTCTGGCAGATGCTCGGAGTGGCCGTCGGTTGGCAGGTCTACGCCACGACACGCGATCCGCTCGATTTAGGCCTCGTCGGGCTAGCTCAGTTTTTACCGTTCTTTGTTCTCGTGTTGCCGGGCGGGCAACTCGCCGATCGCACGGATCGCCGGATCGTCATGCTCATTGCCTACGTCATCGATGCCGCATGCATCGCGGTGTTGATCGGTTTTTCCTTGAGCGGCAGCCGCGATGTGATGTGGGTGTTCGTTGCCATGGCACTACTCGGTGCGGCGCGCGCATTGTGGATGCCCGCGGGACAAGCGATGGTCGTCAACCTCGTCCCATCGAGCGTTTTCCCCTCGGCAGTCGCTCTCAACTCCATGTTGTTCGAAGTGGCGGTGATCGCAGGGCCCGCCTTAGGCGGACTCATTTACGCTTTCGGTGAGTCTCGACAGCCGCCCTTCGGTGCCTTGCTCGTGTACCTCGTCGCCCTTGCGCTGATGGCCATCGTCATCGCTCTATTCGTGGCGATCCGACCAAGACCGATGACACGGGTATCGACCTCGGCTTCGTGGGGAGAGTTGACCGAGGGGTTACGATTCGTTTTTCGACGTCGAACGGTTTTGGGAGCCATCTCCCTCGATTTGTTCGCGGTGCTTTTCGGTGGCGCGACGGCTCTGTTGCCGATGTTTGCGGCCGACATCCTCAAAGTAGGTCCAGAAGGGCTCGGTATCTTGCGCACGGCGCCGGGCGTGGGCGCAGCTCTAGTCGCGATTTGGCTTGCACGGCGTCCCATTTCTCAGCATGTCGGACTGTGGATGTTCGGCGGGGTGGCGGTTTTCGGACTCGCGACGGTGGTGTTCGGACTTTCGACATCGTTTTGGTTGTCGGTGGCTGCGCTCGTCTGCCTAGGCGCCGGGGATATGGTTTCGGTCTTCGTCAGGCACCTATTGGTACAGCTGGAGACGCCTGATGAGATCCGAGGGCGAGTGAGCGCTGTCAGCGCCATGTTCATTGGCGCCTCGAACGAGCTCGGAGAGTTCGAGTCGGGGCTGACGGCCAGTTGGTGGGGTCCGGTGCGTGCGGTGACGTACGGTGGCCTTGCGTGCCTCGTCGTCGTGGCGACCTACCTCAAGCTCTTCCCGGAGCTCCGGCGCCTCGACCGCTTTCCCCAGCCGCCCTGACCCCCATCGGGTTGTAAAGTTTCGCAAAGCGGACCCACCCGGGAACCGTCAGCGCGGCCCAGCGGTCAATCGAAAGCAGGGTGCGTGGCATACTCACCGTCGACCTGTGGGAGCCCCCAGAGATGCATTCCGGAGCCGTACTTCACTCGCTTCTGACCATCGCCATAGCCACTGGGCTTGGCGGCTGTATGAGCGCACGAATCGAGGAGTCACGCGAGTTGCCGACCCAGATTGCTTCGGGTGAGGCTGTCGTGATTCTCGCCAAACCCCAGATCGAGGGGACCTCAGCCGAAGATGATTTCATGGACTGCGTCGGTCGCGGGCTCGCGAACGGACCAAGCCCGATTCCGGTTCACGACAACAATCGTTTCGTCGATGACTTGTTTCCGTGGTTCGAGCCGGCAACGGCACCCTCCCGACCCGAGGCCGTGACTCAGTTGCTGGCCAAGCCGGGTGTCAGTGAGCGAGTGGCCGCATCAGGAGTTCGTTATCTGGTGTGGCTCGACGGCGGAACTCGAAAGATCGATGGTGGCGGCAGCATCGCGTGTGGCGCCGCCCCGGGTGCGGCGGGCTGCATCGGCTTCGGCTGGTGGGAGAACGAATCGAACTTCGAAGCGACGATCTGGGATCTCAAGCAAGCCAAGTCTGCCGGTAGCGTAGGCACCAACGTGTCGGGTACTTCTGCCATCGTCGGCGCTGTAGTGCCTCTGCCATTCATTGCGCGCGTCGAGAATACGGCTTGCAACCGTCTTGCCGATCAACTGCAGAGCTTTTTCAAGGGCGGCGGCTGAGTCCGTCGAGAAGCAACATGAAGATCAAAGATATCGCATTGTTCTCGTTGGTCTCGTCTGTGACTCTCGCAGGCTGCGCCACCATGCCCTCCAGCGACGGTGGATCCACCAGCTCATCGGGCAGTCCGTCCGGTGGCATCGTCATGGGCGGCTCCACGAGCAGTTCTACGGGCAGCTCTACGGGCGGTACTGCGAGCGACACCAGGAGCGACACAAACGGCCGTGACAGCGGAAGCAAAGGCTCTGGCGATGAGTCGGCCACGACTTCCGAAGAGCGTAGTGGCACGTTGAGCAAGTCACTCGATGACTCGCTCGGCGAATTCGATAAAACGTTAGCCGAAGAGCAACAGCGGACGGCGAATGAGCGCGATGCGACTGCGGCGAACCGCAACGCGACCGCATCGACCCAGAGCTCGGAGGGCGGCATCGGTCGGCGCGAGGGTGACCTACGTTCCGAGCGCTCGGGGCAGTCCGGGTCGGGTGGCGGCGAGCAATCGACCGGCGATCGCCAAGATCGTGGAGTCATTTCTGGTGGCGGCAGCGGCGCGCCCGACCGAAGTCGCCCCTCTGGCGAAGACGACGACATCGTTGCGCGACGTTTGCGTCGAGCCGCCGAGCAGGAGACCGATCCAGAGCTCAAAGAAAAACTCTGGAAGGAATACATGGAGTACAAGCGAAATGTTCAAGGTAAGGGCTGATCGTCCTCTTTGGCATCGCTCTTTGCGAGGGCTTGCGATCGCGGGGCTGGCGTTCGCCGTTTTGAGCGGATGCGTAGTCAAGGAAACACGACCGCTGCCTAAGCTGGAGGCCGTGCAGGCGAAGCAGCAGATCGTCGAAGCGGAGTTGCTCGACGTCGCCGTTCAGGCATTCGATGCCAATATTCCTGCAGCTCTCAAAGATGACGAAGAGGCGCTCGACAAGCGGCGCATTTACCCCGACGTGCGAAAGGCCGAGTCTCGACTACTGGCTGCACGGCTCAAGACGACCCTAGAAACGAGTGGTCAATGGGGTGCAGTTCGAGTCGTCCCCGAGGGCGTACGGTTCGTCGATGTGCTGGTCACTGGAAAAATCCTCGAATCTACCGGTGGGAGCCTCGAGCTTGAGATTCGAGCGACCGACGCAGTGGGTCGCACCTGGATCGACGACAAGATCTACGCGGGTGAGGCCGATCTCGGGTCGTACAAAACCGACGCGGCGATGCGGGCTCGCGATCCTTTCAAGAACGTCTATGTACAGATCGCAAACGATCTGCTTCAGGCACGCGAGCGCTTGTCTGCTGCTGAGCGTCAGGACATCCGAAAAGTCGCCTTGCTGCGATTTGCCAATGATCTCGATCCACGCTCCTTCGGGGGCTACTTGGTCAATGGCCCCGACGGCATGACCCGTGTGAGTCGTCTTCCTGCCAAAGATGATCCGGCGCTGGTACGCATCGAAAAAATCAGGGACCGCGATGCCGTCGTCATCGATACGCTGGATGGGTACAACGAGCAGTTTTCGGAAGGCATGTTCGATTCTTACGCTGGCTATCGGCGTACGAGCCGGGAGGCCATCGAGAAAGAAGATAAGGCGCGCGCCCAAGCGACGACGCGAACGGTGCTCGGTGCGGCAGCTGTGCTGGCCAGTATTTTTGTTCCGAGTCAGTGCAGCTCTGGGGATTACAACTGCCAGCGGATCGAAGATGCGGTGCGTTATGGTGGGGGCGTCGGTGGCGTGGCAGCCGTGATGTCCGGCATCAAGAAGTACGAAGATGCCAAGACTGCGGCGCAGGAAGTCAAAGAATTAGCGCGAAGCTTCGAAAACGAAGCGTGATCCCAAGTTGTCGAGGTCGAAGGGCGATCGCTCAAGCTCGTCGGTACAGCCGAGGAGCAATATCGAGAGTGGCGTCGACTCCTGGCAGCACTCTACGCCGAAGAAACGGGATCCGTTTCGCCGGCGCCTGCAAACCCGCCTCCCGGCTCCTGAGGTGTCGTGGCGACACTTTCGAAAGGACAAAGACTCTCAGGCCGTTTCGTTCTGATCGAGCCCCTCGGGCGCGGAGGTCAGGGCGAGGTCTGGCGCGTGCTCGATGAAGCTCGCTCTGCCCAGATTGCGTTGAAGGTTTCGCCGAGTCACGGACTGGCAGCGTTGAGAGCGCAGTACGAACTTGCACGTCAAGGAGCCGGCAAGGGAGTGCTCGATTATTTCGAGCCGCTTTCCGACGAGCGTCTCGCCGTGCTGCCTATGGAGCTCGCCTCTGCTGACGCAAAGACGTTACGAGCAAAGTCGTGGACGCAGGTCCTCGGCGTGCTGCGTGAGGTGGCCGAAGCGCTTGCGGGTCTGCATGAGCGCGGTATCGTACATCGAGATGTAAAACCCTCGA
>JACCDG010884796.1_pt1 | contig 27907 bp, 56 predicted proteins | sample 7442471 | NCBI WGS metagenome assembly JACCDG01 (sample SAMN15323444, study PRJNA562643) | freshwater metagenome | isolation source: river surface water | place: USA:Blue River Watershed | collected 2017-08-17 | reverse complement strand
TGTTTGAGGCAAATCCCAACTTGTTTTTGAAGGTGATCACAGCGGTCTTCTAGTTGTTTGATTATTTGCCGAAGTGCATAGTTCTCAGCACAAACTTTGCCATACTTAGTTTCTTGCATTTGCTTAGATTCTTCAAGTGTCTTGATCTCTGCTTGAAGCAAAGAGTTTAGTTCAATTTCAGAATCCAAGTCTTTCTGAGAAGCACGAACTTGATCTTCAAGATTTGCGATACGATCATTTAGTTTTTGCTGTTTCTTTAGGAGATCTTGATTCTTTGACGTCTCCAAGCCTAATTGTTCGCTGATCTCATTTCGATCATAAACAGTTTTGGCAAGGTCGCTCTTGAGGGACTCGTTTTCTTCTTTCAAAGATTTCAATTCAAGCTTGTTATTTTTAACACTTTGAAAAAAGCTATCAACTTCTGCGAATTCGTCAATAACTTCAACTTTGACGATCTCTTCTGTAGGCATCGCTGCTCCTTCTTTTGTGTTTTTTATCAACTTAATCAAATCTAAGGAATGTTCATTCATGCTTGGTGCAAATCGACCATTTTCAGAAAAGCAGTAGCTTATATTTTGAGAAAGTGACTGACAAATGAACCTAGAGTAACTTTCAGGATTCTTCTTATCAACTAGGCTCATAACAATCCACTCTTCCCCTCTTCGATTCTCATAGATCTGTCCAATTTTTAATTCAATCATTTCCTCTCCTTTAATGTTTGCGATGAGATCATCTTTTCGTCCATTAGTGCAACGATGTCTGAAGCCAAAATCGGTATACCAAAAGAAATCACTTCCAAGGTATGACATAAAATCTCCATTTTCATCTTTGCTCTCAATCAAGACAACATCTCCATTTAGTTTTTTGTAAGATCGACCAATTTCGAGCTTGGGTCGATCTGTTTCGCGAAGATACACAGAAAGTTCCGAAGAACTCTTTTCAACAAGGATTGAGATGTTCGATTCGTGACATACTATCCCGAAGGTACCTTTATAAGGCTCTGAAACGACTGTCGCCTCTTCCCCACTTTTTTTAAGACTCCATACTTGTCCAACTGTGAGTTCTGGCTTAATCATCGTGCTTCTCTGGAGGGTCATGTTCTTGCGAGTCAGATTGGTTTTTAAGAAAATTACCCTGATAGCCTACGCGAACCTCTGTGTCAGAATACGTTGGGTCGTACCAAGATACCGAAGTCCATCCTTGCGCTTTAAGATAAAAAACAATCAGCTTCGCGATCTCTGCATTTCCGACAGTGAAAGATTCTACTTTTCCTTCACCGTTCAGAAGGAGAGCGTTTTTAAGTGTTTTTTCGATTTCTTCCTTGTAAATAGAGATGAGAGATTCTGCTTCTTCAAGCACTGTTTTAGAAAATTCGGATCTAGCAATCTTCATTTGTTCTTTTCTTTATTCGGCGTTGAATGATTTCTTGGATTCTGAAATAAAGTCATTTTTCATTTGTCCACAAAAGGGATTCCGCTTCAAAAGCTCTTGCGTTTCGCTGAAGTTGAGCAATAATCTCGTTTTTGTTACGAAGAGAATCCTGAAGACCCCGCTCTTCTTCTTGAAGAACAAAGATTCTATTCTCTAGCTTTTCGAAGTCATCCAAAGTTTTGTTCAAGTCCGCTTGTGCTTTTAATTCCGATGATTTTGAGTTAGAGAGCAGAGCTTTTAGTTCCTCGATGTTTTTTCGAAGCTCGTAGTTTTCGATACAAGCTTTCTCGTATTTGAGCAAGGCGGAATTGCTATAGTTCTCCCGGGCTTTCAAAGACTCAACCTCTCCTTTCAGTTCGGCATTCTCTTTTCGAAGGGCTCCGAGTTTTTCTTTGTTCTTTTTAACTGCCTCAAAAATTTGATCTTCTTCTGAGCTTTCTTCTGTTTTCGAAGGATCATAGATGAGTTTAGTGAAATTCAAACCTGTCGTGTTGCTAGAATTTGGAGATAGCTTACCTTGCGGTGAATAAGAAAGAACCCCCCCTGTTTTAAGGCTTCGACACAGCCAAAGTCCAGTCATTTGGCCATTTATAATTTGCGGACTTTCGACTTCGTAAATTGGGCCGGCCCCTGTTTCATATCTTTGGCCGACTTTGAGTTTGAAAGGCATTGCTTCTTCTTTCTTTGTTCGTTGTTTGATGATTTCTTGGATTTCGGAATCACTTGGAATAGGAAAATTACTTGCCTGAAGCTTATTGAGTGGAGAAATATAAAAGATATCTGCATTTTCTAGGTTGTAAGCTCCTGCGTCCCCAAAGATTTTAACTTTAGAAGGAAAGACTTCGCCTATCAAGTATGAATTTTTAACTTTATTTTGAAAAACTCGATCCCCCTTTTTCAAAGACAAAAACCACTCTTTATATTCTTCAAAAGTCAAAGAGGTTTCTTGAAGAAATTTATCAAACTCGCTCATCGGACTCCTCTTGTATTTGTTCTTCTTCCTCGATGTCGAGGAAGTCAGGTTGTTCTTTGATGTAGCCCTCCATCAAGCCGAAAGAAACGTTTTTCAGCTTCAAGACTGCAGGAGAAATACCCGCTTGCTCAACTCGGATACAGACACCCTCTGCGATTTCAGGCCCACCTTCCACTAAGCTCTTGAATGTCGGAGAAACACCACGCCCAGGCTCTTCATGCCACTGAAGTTCATCAAAGAATGGATTGTAAGTTGGAATACCCCAGTCTACATTGCGAAGAACGGGAACCGTTTCAATCCCGAGTTCATGACAGCGAGATTCAACATCCTGCCAGTTCAGCTCTTTAATGAAGCCATCTGGAAGCATTTGAGTAATGCGATAAACATAAATCTTCGCACTCTCTGGCTCACAACCATAAAGGTAATTGTTTAATTCGCCTTTGAGAGCTTTGTCAACTTTTTCCAAGTTATGAGCTGGTTGAATTGGTTTTGTTCCTTGGAATCCAACTACTTCGTGATAGATGCACTCTCCCTCACGGAGTTTCGTTCTCAAAGCCTCAACAGCTTCGAAGCGAAACTCGTTCGATCCATAAAAACCCCCTTTCCCATCTTGGAGATTTACCGTTCGAGTTCCCACTCTGAATTCCCAAGAGAATCCATTATAGAATCCGAAGCGATCTTTCAGTTTTTCCCACCATGTTTCGGGGTCGCGATATACTTTTGCGACCCCAGTTCGTTGAGAAGTACCATGTACTTTCTCCGTGATAATAACCCGAGAAGGAGAATCATACTGCTTTTTAACGAAATCACTACGCTCCTGGAAACGAGGTGTATCGTAGTGGAGATCAATTCCAAGCACTTTAGTTTTTGATGGCTTCTTTTCTTTTGGCTTGTTTGTTTTGGCGTTAAGTTGTTTTACTTTTGAGATTTTTGGGAAGAATTTCTGTGCTAAAGGAAGTCCATTCAATTTCGAAGGCTCGAAGAGATCTGAATTTTCAAATTCAGCACCTTCTTTAATCTCAGAAGAAGCCCATCTCGGCTTTAGGTTTTTTACTTTATGCCAAAAACCATCTGTTTTGACATCGCGGAGAATAACCCCGCGTACTTTTCCGTTTTGACCAAAGTAGCCTCCAGCCTTTTTCCCGCTTTCATCTTTGCGATCGTAGAGATCGTGGTCTTCGAGGAACTCTTTAGAGATTTGGCCGTCTGGAGGGAAGAATAAGCCGAGTTCGCCGTCTTGAGTGTCGAGCCCAACAATAACAAGATTACCCAAGACTTCGCCGATCTGAAGACGATCGGCATTCGGATGTTTCTGGAGATTTTTGATTTGAGAAACGTAAACTTTATATGACATTTTTTTTAAGAGAGCCTTTCTTTTTAAAATAATCAGAAGGAAAGCTAAAAGAAGAAAGATTCAGGTCGAGTTCAATTGATCCAAGAGTTTGCAAAGATGGAGTTTTTGCCATTCAAATTCATCTGAATAAGCTGTGTTCCATGTTTCATGCCACAAGAAACCCTTTTCCATTTGAGAGCTAGATGAATAGACAGCAGATGTGGCAATGCACCAGAGTGAAAGTTGTTGGACAAATGTAATTCTGGGGTCTGGACGACAAAGATGTGCAACGACTTCTGCCACTCTATAAACTCTCTCTGGTTCGGTCTGTTTTTCTTTATAAAAAACATTTGTGGCGATGGAGTGGGCGTTAAGAAGATCCTTGTCGGTGGCGCAGCCATCTATATGTTGACGAACTGTCTTTAGAGCCTCAAGAAGACTTGTATCTTCCCTGAAATCTTTATCTAAGGCTCGTTCGGCGCAATCGCAGCCGAAACGTCGCTGAATATCCAATGGAGCCGATTTAATTAAATCGTTAAGTTGATTTTGGGGAGTTGGAGTTTTCATTAACTTTCTTTCTGAGATTAGAAATGAAGTTTTTCATTTTGAGTTGACCTCCGAAAGAGCCTCTTCCCAAAGGCGAAATACTTTTGGAATTATTTGTTCTATCTTTCTAAGAACCTGAGGATCCCCACGCAGAAGTCGATCCTCAGGTTTAAAATTCTCAACAATTTTAACCAAGAAGGAGTGACCGTTCGGTAATTCCATCAATCTTTTAAGCTTTGTGGTATTTCTCATTTTATTGAAAGATCGAGGCTCTTCTTCATTTGAGTTAGCGAGTATCGCATCGAAGAAATAAAGCGCTCTTAAGTCTTCTCGGTGAAATACTTTGATCGAGAAGTACTTCCCGAGAACTCTGTAAGGGGAGTTCTCGGGAACTTCGCCAGATATCAAAGGTTGTTGAAATCTTTTATTTGGTTTCCAGGTGATGAGGTGGGCTAGTTTTGAGTAGTATGAAACAGAGTAAAGAAGTCTTTTCAAGTAGAGACCTCCGACTGTCGAAACTCAAATCTTCCAGATCCAACATCGTAAAAGACATTCCAACCCCAAAGATTATGGGTCAAATAAAGGCCGTGAGTGTCTCCAAGAAGTCGACCTCGTTCAGAGAAGAACCATTTGTACATTTCATGCTCACGTCCTTCTGAAGCCCTTTTCATCGCCTGGAAGAATCTCTTCTTCATCGTGGTTTTTCGCATTTTTGGCTTGTTGGTTTTAGTGTTATTCATCATCTTCCTCCTCTTCTTCTCGATCTTCTACATCGAAACTTTCGCTAAGGGCATCTATGTATTTATCGATGCAATAGAGGGCTTCTGCAGAGTCATATTTCAGTCGGAAACGGGTATGGAGAGATAATAATTTCTCCATATTTCTTTTGACTTTTTCGTCATTATCTTTCAAAAGAAAAATTTGATGGCGAAGATCTCTTTTTTCAGATTCAAGGCTGTCGCCCTTTTCGTCGTAGTTGTAATAACTCTCTCTATACCTCTCCTTTTCGGCATTGGCAAGTTTGAGTTCGTAAACAAGAATAATAATAAAGAAAATTGAAAACACCTGAGTGGCTATCAAAATAGCCGAGAGCATTTCTGAGTCTATGGTCATTTTGAATCTCCCTCCTTTTCTAGTATTAAATTAAGGTACTCTTCAACGAAAGAGGCATCTTCTATGAATTTGTTTTTTGTGTAAAGAAGGAGCAGTTTTTCAAGCTGTTCTCTCATACATTCATTTTCTTTTAGAAGATTTGAGTACGACTCGCGGCGTTTTTCTTTTTCAACCTCGTAATTATAAATCTTATCTTTTAAATCTGAAACATATTCTTGACTTCTCCCCAAATCGGTTTCTGCTTCTGTGAGTTTATTTGCCGTGAGAATGAAGAGAAGGCTCAGAAATGCAAGTCCTACAGTTAAGATCTGAAATAAAGTCATTTTTTCACCTTTGAAGATTTTTGTTCAGATTGTGTGCGCATGTGCCTCATAGATTCACCGTCTCTTCGTCCACATCACCATCTACGACAACCAATCGATCCACCGAATCCCCGCCTTCCCAAATACGCACCGCCACAAGACGGCCCTTGCTTTTTTCAAGTGCGGGTTTGATCACCTTCCACAAGAGGTATCCGCTGCCATCGCCATGCACGCTGATTTCGTCCACCTCAAGCATCTGCGTCGAGTCTGGCGGTAGAAAGCCGTTCCGCTGTGTCACGGGTTCACCGACAATCGACCCCTTGATGTAGGACTCTCCCCATTCCAGCGTGTAGAATGCAGGATTTGTATCCACCATGCTTTGTTCGGGCAACCAATCCTCGTCGGCAAACAGTGCGTTGACAGGGATGGTGAGGTTTTGCAGTTCCTTTGTTTTCCAAGTTGTCACATTGTAACTCATTTTTTACCCCTGGAAATTTTTGTTCGGGTTATAGATCATTTTGTATTTAGGCCAGAGTTGCGCGATTTGATTCTTGTCTTGATCTCTGGCAATGAAGCAAGTCCAAGGCTCAACTACTTCTTGTTTTTCATTTGTTGAATAAAAAAACTCTTTGGTTTGGTCGTTTACAAAATAGACTATTTTCTTCTTCACTGAAGAAACTAATGATTCAGGTGGTTTAGGGAGTGTCAAGGTCATGCTCTTCTCTCCGTTCGAAATGAATGCAGCCGAAATCAGGGCCGGTGTAAGGATTTGCTTCTATTCCGTGCCAATCTTCGCCACAGGTCACTAAAACGACTTTGTCTTTCATGCTTGGATCTTTTATACCTTCGTTGTATTTATAAGAGAAAACATGTTCGATTCTACGGCATTCGTTATGGATATTAGGCTGTGGGCATATAGAGCTAACATCCCAATGCTTACAGTTTTTGCATTTTGCTTCAGTCATTTTCCGGATCCTTTCTTCGGAATGTAATGAAAAGTTTTCATGTGCTCGGAAAAACCCTCAAAACATTGAAATTCCTCTATCTCTTCCGCTAGGTCGAGGAGGTCTTCTGTGAGGTCGTCATCAGATCCCGAGGAACCTTTTCTTGAGCGCGCTCTATTTAACTCTATAGCCCTCTTGCGAATGTCTCTTTCGCTCAATCCCGAACGTGGGCTTTGGCCTGGAATTACGATATCTGGCTTCTCCCTGAGAGGCTTTGGTTCTGGTTCGAAAAGATACGCCAAAAACATTCAAAGCAACCACAAAACAAACGATACAGAAAACCATAAGAACCGCATGTGTCAAACCCGACATAGATCTCCTCCCGATATTATTTCGACTTTGATGCCGAGTGTTTTCAAGAATTGAATCCAAAGAGTTGTATCAACTTCTTCACTTACTTCAACACAAGAAAGATCCTTGGCTTTGTAATAAATTGAATCGATAAAATCTCCGCATTCAGAACGATATATCGTTTCCAACTCGATGTTTCCAGCGAAACGTATAAACTGAGTGGCAGTCTTTTCGTCTTCGAAAAAGAACTCTAAGTCCATGTCATCATCTGGATACATCGGATTGTGAGCGACGAGTAGAACTTGATATTTCTTCATTTCTTTTCCTGCCGATTTTTTTGAATTGATTCTAGAAACTTTTTAATGTAAAAAGTCGAGTCTACATCTTCGTTTATTTCGACCCAGCCAAACTCCTTAACTTCATAAGATAATATTTCGTTGGCGTTCTCGCCCTCGTTATGCCCTGTAGCTATTGCTCCTATTTCTCGAATAGCGTTTATAAATTCAAGCGCTGTCTCTTCTGTTTCGAAGAAAAACTCAAAATACGTGTAAGCGTCTTCGCCGTACTGTGAATCATATTCCTCAACCAGAGCTTTATATTTCTTCATTGTCCCTCGAATTTCTTCTTGAGACGTTCGTATTCGGCTCGCTCTTTCTTTTCGCGACTACTCCGAAGACTTTCTTTAAATCTCTCCTCATTTTCTCTAATATTCTTCATGCGAATGGCTTTTTCGAGTTCGAGATAAGCTTCGTATTTCCTTTCTTGCTCTGTTAAGATAACTCTGTTTTCGTAAGACCAGCAAAGATGGAGATCTTCATTTCCATCATAGAAATCAGACGAAAACCAAATCTTTTCCGCTTCGCTAGGAATGAGATCAGAAATCTGCTGGAGAAACTCTTCTTTCGAGGTTTTACTGAAATTTTCAACAAGGTGATAAATATAATGCTCTTCTTGTCGATTTTCGATACGAAAATTTGGGACTTTACCCAAGATCTCATTATATAAATCTTGGTTCTCTTGGATAAATTTCTGTTGTTTCAAATTGAGAGCCATGCCCTCCTCCTTTTTTTTAAGAATTAAAACAGGCGAAGATGGTTTGTCCAACTCTCTCCCGTTTTCAGAAACCCAAAGGCCACATCTATTCCAGAAGCTTTGTTTGATCCGATCGCGGAATCCACTAAGAGTTCCGCGATCCGGGCTCTTGAAGCCTCGTCATACTTGCTCAACATTTCGTTAATTGTTTGGCTTCTTTGTTCATTTTTTATTCTGAAAAAAGGTGTCGGAAACTGCGATTAGTCTATTTTTTAAAATCAAGCCTTTATATCTTGCTCCATATGGATCTTTTCCGTATTCATAAGGAGCTATTTTGAGTTTTCCTCTGTATTTGAAAATCATGAATTTGTACAGAGGAGACTCTTCTTCCGGAGGAAGGACGAATTTGATTCTGAAGTTATCGAAATTGATCCAGATATGATCAACCTCCTTGCTTCGAAGAGGCTTTAATTTGTCCACTAGCTTTTGGTGATAGATGTTATCCTTCATAAACCCCCCACAAGCCGATCTCTTTGAGCCAGGAATTCAGAATCTTTTCTTTCGGGAGGACTGTTGAGTGTCCCATTCGATCTTGAAAGATCTTCACGATCTGGGAAACTCGACCTTCCGCTTCTTCGATTGTTCTATAGGGTTCTTCGTCCCAGGCACCCCAGCTTCCATCGTCTACAGTTAAGAGGGAGAATCTGACAAAGTAAGAAAAAGCTTCTTCTCCTTTTTTTCTCTGCTTGATAGCTCGAATGTGAACTTCAAGAAGTCCTGCACCATAATCGTGAAGCTCGTCGAATTCTCCGGTGCAGAAAACTCCGCTCCAAACAAGGGAGTTTTCTTGTCGAAGTCCTAGCAGGTCTCGGACTTTGTGAATGTCGGTCATTTTTAAAAAGATCCTATTATCTTGATTTTTGAAATAAGTTAGTAAATTATAGAAAGAGTATTATGCTAATATTTAATTCATGTTTTATTTTCTCTGAATTTCTAGGGAGGATTTGATAAAGATATGTCTAAAGTTGATTTTGGTGTAAAAAGAAATATTTCGAAAAAAGTCGAAATAGATGGAACTAGTGGAACGCCGTGGGATCAGGCGCAGACACCGCCCACATAAAAAAATCATCGTTTCTTTTGTTTCATCTGTGGATATTCCCTGAAGCCTTTAAAACAATGAAAGTCTTTGATATAGCTATAAGCATCAAACCTAGGTTTCAGGATTCCAATCATGCACCACTTTCGCGCCTCTGGAGCGCGAAAGGTGGGTGACTTTTTGAAGAATCCATTGGAGGTTGAAATCCACTTAGCTCCGATCGAAAGGACGAAGATTGGTTCGTGATGAACATACTCCTGCTCAGACAACCAAACTGCCCACACGATAAATCCAAATAGAAAAACCAAGATAGAACTTGCCAACCACTTCATAGACCGCACTCTTCAATGACAAAATCTAAAAGGTCTCCCTTGAATCCTTTAAGCTCCCAGTTCTGGATTTTTACTTCAAAATCTCCGAAGCTACATACGTAGCTCAGATCTGGCAACTCAACAAAAAGCACATCTGATTCAGAAGGTTTCCCTCGAAGAACGTTGATCAACTCCAAGATTTCTTTTTTTGACTTCTGGTCTTTTGTGCTCCAAGTAAACCGACGAAGAGAGTTGCCGAGTTCGATGTTTTGCTTGTGGATATCAAAACATCTTTTCGATTCATCTCTGCTAAATACAAGAATAAGATCTCCGTTGAAAAGATTAACAACTTGAGTACAGTCGATTTTGTTCATTGTTTAAAACCTTTCAACCAAGTTTTGAGGACATGCTTCGTTGAGCCTCTGGAGTAACTCCAGTTAAAGGCTCGCTCGACTTCTTCTAAAGGAAGGTCGAGCGACTTCGCCAAAGTCTTGAAATTGAGTTTTTTCTGTACAAGTTTTCGAAACATCAATTCGATCTCATCTTCTGTATATTTTGATTCATCTCTCATCTGAATCACCTTTCTTCTCTTTCATTTCCCAAAGCAAGATAGCTTCCTGAAAGTGGAAAGAATCTCCACTGTCTCCTACAAAAGTAATCTTCACATTTTCTGGTACATGTTTTTGGAGAAATTCAATGAATTCGGTCAAGGAACTGAATTCATAATCCGCGAGATTGACGTTGCCTCTCACTTTAAGTCTTCGCTCCAAAGACCAACAATATTCATTTCTGGTCGATCTCCTACATACAATCCTTCCTCATCACAAACAAAGGTTTCATCTGGTCCCCACCATTTATCTGAGGATCCCCCTTCGATGATCAGCATGAAGAAAACTTCATCGCCAATATGCCGATCAACGCATTTAACTTTCGAATTATTTTGCGTGGCATAAACTTCGCCTAACTTGATCACGTTCTGGCCTCCTTATTAGTTGTACTGCGCAGACAAAACCTAAAACAGTTTCCAAGAAAACAACCTTCTTTTCGTAAAGGTCTTAACCAGTCCATTTCAATCAAATCTTAGTGTTAAAGTGTCTTTGATTGTCCAAAAAAATCTTCCCACAATGAATCTCTTGGAGAAAACACATGGAAATTATCAGATTAAAACCAAATGAGTTCTATACAATACATACTTTGACAGGAACTTCGACGGCCTTCTTGGATCGATCTCTCTCGGAATTCCAAATGCCTTTTTCTATCGAGTCAAGTTGGATTTCTTCGTGACATCTTCAGGTGAGGCTTTGATAGAAAGTCTCATCTGTCGAAGATCTTTTCCCTCTTTTTTCCATCTCTCTTTCATTTTTTGAATCTCCTCTTTTAGAAGTGATCTAGTTGCCGCTCTTTGATTAGCCTAAAATAAACATCTGCATGACAAGGAGCGGGGCTGCACCAACAAAGCAAGTCCTTACCAACTAATTGCTGAAGATTCGCCAAAATCCAGTCTCTTCTCTCTGTTTCTACGTCTAGATAATCTTCTTTCCGAAGCCATCTCTCGAACATCGGAATACATACACCACGTCCGTACTCCTCGACAGTAAATGGATTCCCGAAGTGAAACTTAGCGCCGTTTCTTCGTCCGATGTAAAACCCAGCTTTCCACCCATCTGTTTTTACATTCTTCGCTTCCATTGTTCTCAGTCCTTTAAATATTTCAAGGTTAAATGTTCGATGCTCGACATGAGTTTGCGGATATGATTCACAAGTATGATTCGTTCTTTCTGAATATCTGAGTGCATTTCTACAAGCAACACTTCGAGGAGTCCTTCTAAAAAGGTAATCAGATTCTTTCTGTCTTTGATCAAAATTCCTAGATCATTAAAACTAAAGTTTTCAAGTATGTCTTTATGCTTTGCGCTCTCGACAGGAGCCTTTTCAACGCAAAATTTCCATAAAGCATAAGCGCTCTTCGTACATTCTTCGATTTCGCGGTGATACAGAGGCAATAACCCAATAAGTTTGTCAAACAAGACTCCGTAAAGGGCATATTTGCCTTTGTAAAACTGTATAGATGCGCCAACTACGAATGGGTTAATCATTTATTTACCAAGGTTAATGCAGTATTACTTTGCCCAGTAACAATTTCTGGATTAAAAACTACAAGACTAAGATGCTTTTTTGTTTTCAACTTCTTCAATTCTTCCTCTTTTGTTGGCATTTCAAATGGCGCAGTTGCAAGGTTCAGTTCTTCATTTTGTAGAAACAAAACATCCTCCCAAGGTATGAACACTTCGAATGGCTGCTTGTTAAAGCTAAGTACTGCACAAATCCCAAGATCTGATATTTCGAATTTAGGTAACTGAAATCGTGCAGAAAATGCGAGAACAATTTGTTCTTTGTTTTTTAACTGTTCAGGAATTTGTATGTTCGGACTATGAGTGTTAATTCCTACGCTTACTTTGCCCGCCTGATACATCTGTTCGAATAAAATCTTTACATTCATAGCTTAAAAGTAATCAAGCCAATTACGATGGCGATGCCGACATAAAATGCAATATCAAAACCATCACTAATCATCTCAAACCTCAATGCTTCTGAACTCAGATTTTCAACTTTGTGCATCGGAGCTTGATCGAGATTGTCGGCAATCTTTTGAGATTCCCCTTCATACACTAGGGAAGCAATCTTTAACCAAAAGACGAATCCGATTAAGAAATCCATTTGAATTTATCTCCGTTCTTTCCATCTACGGTATATGTAAAAGAACAACCCAAGGAAAAAGCAGATCGCTATCCAGTCTTTCACTGTTAAATCTCTTGATTTGAAGGTTGGTTTTCTGCAATCCAAGACATCAACTTGTTATAACACTCGTGAGATGTAGGTTCGTTTTTGTAAAGATTATATAGTTCAAAAATCGAAACCTCTGCGTCATCAGCGACACTCTTGAGATCATAATATTTGTTTTCGTTTTCTTTCAGACGAAAGCATTTATAAAACATCTCAAGATCTAGCGAATTCCATACATGCTTTGTCATCGGAGGCAGGGGTGTTTGTCTAGTTCATTAACTAGACCCTCAATTGCTTTTAACTGACTATTGTTTTCGAGTGCCCGAAGTAATGTCGAAGTAGATATTTTGAAAAAGTCTCTGTAATGAGTGAATATAGGGGTGGTTTGCACCACCAGGTTCATATCGCAAGTCAGTATGAAAAAACTAGTGTGGGTAGATAAGATCTTTATCAATTTATAATATTTAGAATTAAACAAAATAAAATCACCTGGTTTGTAAACAGTTCCACCAATAGCTATCTCGTCAATTATCGTGTAATCTCTTTTAATATTTGCTAAACATTCATTAACTTTATTTTGTATTGTCTCTTGTTCAAGCATCACACAACTCCTTTTCTTTTATCAAATTGCGATATTCGCCATCTTGACTTGTGATGAATTTAATTTCATTCCCCTTGACTAAACAACATACGTTGTCGTCAACTGTTAGACGGTCGCAAAACCCTGTTTTGATTTGTTGATCATAATCTTTGATGTGGATAATGGCCTTGTGCCATCCTTCCTTGATCCAATAACTTACATTTTCTTGCTTTGCAAAGCCCGTCCATTTCAATTGTGGTAGAAGATTTCTGGGCTTCTTTGTGATCGTATTGAAAGAACTTACCTCAGAAGATTCGATACTGTCTCCCAACCTGATCGTCTTTTTTTGAGCTGTTCTAATTCGCTTTATCATGCAGGAAGGTTCTCACAAGCGTTCGCTACCTTGCAAATTAACAGCGGCAACATCTCATCAAACATTCCTTGTTCTTCGAAAATTGCCTGTTGTTCTTCGAAGCTATATCCAACAGAAAAGTCTCTTACGCTGTTGTAGTAGCGAATACGATCTAAAGCAAAATTGATCTGGTAGTTGAGTTCTTTGTCAGGAGCTTTTTTCTTCAACAGAAGTTGGTGAACTTTGAGGAATAAGAATTCTTGTTGATAACCGATCATCATTTAACTCCTCTTGTAAAAGAAGGGAGGGTGATAAAACAATCTTTATCACCCTCCGCCGTATGTCTCATTTGGTTTGCGCTATTGGCCATATTAACGAGAACTAGATAACCAGTTTCGCTAATACGACCACGAAAAAGAGAGAAAAGACATCTTTTCTCTCTCTTCAAGGCAGATATTCATATCGCTTGTTCTGTCGAGGTTGCGTTTAATTCTCTAAGTAACTCTGCTTCAGACATAACATCTTCGAAGATATCAACATAGCGATTATAAAAATCTGATGGACTTGGTAGTGGAGGAGCAAATAAAGAAGACATTGCTTGTTCTGGGAACAACTTGCTTCCTGTATCTGGCGTTGAAAAGAACCGAAGGAAAACGGACTCTAAAGATTTCAAGTTTGTTTTCTCGATTATCCTGATCAGTTTTGGCAACTCCGTAATGTCTGGTAATTCAGATTTTGCAAATCTTTCTAAGTGAACATGTTCGATAATGTCCCCACGAACCCACACATCGCAAACATAACTTCTTCGAAAATGAGTAGAACAAAGGATCTTTTCTCCGAATTTCTCTGCGTAAAGCGGAAAAGTTGTCCTGGTTAATGTATGAGGTGCTGGTTCTTCAAATTCTGCAGGATAAAACAGAAATGCTCTACCTTTAGAGAGCTCTTCTTCGATCTGTTTCAAATCATGAAGCCCGATCTTTATTTCAAGATTCCCAATCTTTGAAGGCAGTAGAATTGTTCTGACCCAGCTATTCGGAACCTCAAGTTTTAGTAATTCGAAGTATTTTAGCAACATTTGATTAGATCCAATAACCAAGGAATTGATCGTTAGTCCCCCTGAAATGATCTTGGGTAGATCTTTCTGGTTGATGTTGTAAATCGGATCTTCATCTTCGTTGTCGAAATAAGTTTTCTTAAACATATTTGCGCGGATAAGAGCGGCGGGATTATCTTTTTCGATCAATAATTCGCACATAACAATCCCGCTACTAAATCATCGATTTGGTGAATACTTTCGTAGCCGTCAATGTTTTCTACATAGTTGTTTATTGTGAGTTGTTCATCCTCTAAGGCAGACCAATCTGATACTTTGAGTTTTTTAATGTTTCGGCTCTGATATCCAAGGCATAAAAGATGCTTGATTAAATTTGACGTCACAGTCCATTTAATATTCTCAAGAATTAAAAAGTCTTCCTGGAAGTCTTTCTGGAGACTACTCTCTAAACAAACTTTTTTCCCATTTGTCTGAAAATTATTTGTGACCAAACATATATCTGCAGAGATTAGTAAAGATATATATGACGGTATTTTGATCAACAAATTGTTGTCGTTGAAAACTTCCTCACTCGTAACTGCATAGATTTTGCCTTGTGCAATTTCGATACGTTTCTCGATATACTCATCAAAAAGTGATTCTAATTGATTTGATATATCAATAATTTCATTATCAACAGTCTTCCAGTATTTTAATATACCTACATATGCTACGATCTCTTTTTTAAGTATCTTTGCGTAATCTCTAAAAGCTTTCTCTGAAATCTTGAATAGCCATTTGTTGCTTAACTCATGTCTCAAACGATTTAAAGCCATACTTTGACTATGTCGTTGATGTTCAAACTGGTTCATCCCTAACTCAGTTTTTAAGAAGTTACGATTAAAAAATTCCTCTCTTCCCGCACCTCCACACCAAAGCCTAATTTTGCTTTCTCCTCGATATATATATTCGAAGTTATGCTTCTTAGCATATTGAAAAGCTGTCCAATTTGTTGCGCCGTACAGTCTGTTGGGCAATTCGTGCCGTACTTCGCGCAAATCTTGAACAATCAAAGTGTTTGTCATGATTTCTTTGACACAAGAATCGATAAGCTTTTTATGACTAAGTTTCCCGATAAGGAGCATCTTTCAGTTCCCCAAAGATTTGATTGGCTTTGTGATTAGTTCGTACTTGGCATCTTTGGATCCAATCAACATTTTGCCAAGAATTGCGAACTCTTTTGAGACGGGAGGTATTCCGATATAAGTGTGTTCGAGGTCATCGATGTATCGAGTTTTAAAAGGCTTAATCACGATGCTTTGATGAGGAACTGCGACCAATAAGGGACTAGTGATGTGCTGCAAGATCTGATTTAATCCAAGATTGCCTTCTAGTTTTTTTGGCAATCCATATACTGGTTCGTTCGTTACGAGCATATCTATGACAGGCTTGTATGTCCTTTTCGAAGAATCTTTGCTGATGATGTTTTGTCCTTCGAACGACTTTAAGATTTCTTCATCGTCTTTAATCTTCGTCAATGCGTTTTCATCGCTTGTACCGTGAAATATCATGACGTTCTGTGTATAGTTAGTGTAGTAATAAGTGTCGATACCTGCGGTATTTGCAAATGCTTCTTGAACAGAGTTATACTTCTGAACAGAATCGTTGCCATTGAGACAAAGGTAAACTTTTTCCTGCAAAGATTGCATAGAGAAGTCTTGAAGATCCTTCCCAACTTTTTCGAGAATTGACTCGTCTATATTTCCGAACAAAAACAACACCTTGCATTCGTGTTGTTTGTAGCAATTCAAGAGCTTCTTGAAACTATCGTAATCGTCATGCACATGCCCGATAAAGCCAAACATTCTTACTCTTCCTTTTCGAATAAAAAGCGATGTTTTTGATTGACCTTGTTCTTCTTTTCTTTGTGTTTCTTAGGTGGGTTTTTCTTTTTGAACTTTGTCTTAATCGTCTTCTCGAATTGAGGTTCTGATTCCCATTTGTCGATCTGCATCATCTTTTTCTTTCTAGGATCATACTAAGCACATCATCGCTCAGTACTCTTTGTCTAAGGTGTTGATAGTTAGCCCATCCAGTTAACGGAATAGCGTTGTTATGTCGTGCGTTTAGTTGAGGATCTGAGGTTATGAGGTTGATGATGATGTGAGAGGGATCGTTAAAACTATGAAACGCACGTTGACCTCCAATCACGAACACTTGCTTGCTTGATTCCTCGATATATTCGAATCGATCTTTTACGTCAGGAACTATCTCGATTATCGGAACATCCTTCCACATCACGAACCATTCTCTGCTTTTTAGCAATCTTTCTATCTTAGAACTGAAGGTGTTATCTATAGCTCCAACGATCGATAAAAACGTTCCCTCTGAACAAACCACGATGTTTTCGTTAGTCGTTTCAACAAAAAACCGAAGATCATTCGAATTTCGTGGCCAAGGGAGCTTTTGATCAGAAGTGGAAAAAGCGCCGTCAGTAAGTCTAAGTGCATAAAGCCAGTTATAATTCCGCTTCAACATCTCTACACATACCTTCTTTGATCGCCTTGTGTATTTCGTTTTGAGTTCTAGGATCACATTCGGATAAAATCACATAAATCAATTCTCTCAGATAACCAATTGACTCAAGCAAACTTGTCGTTGGATCGAGATCAACAATTCTGTCTAAGTATTCCGACTCCACGATCAGTAGAATCTTGTTTATTTCACTTTGTGGCATTTCATCAAGCCATTCTGTAATTTTTCGATCTTTTCTTTAACAACAATGTACAGATCTTCTGTGATCAAATCTGCGAACACAAACATAACCCATTGTAATAATTCCAATTTATGATCTATCGCTCTATCACATAACTCTGTGATAAACGCTTCGGGAACAAAATTCAGATCAGCACACTCAGCGATGAAATCAAAACTTTCTCGACTGTTCATTTCTTTGCTTTCGACAGATGTGAAGATATGCTTTTAAACATATCTGTAAGGGCCTCAGAAGCGTTTTCAGCCAGGCGGGGGATCCCCCGCCTGGGTTCACTTACCAACAGCCATCCATGCTTCTCTAATTGATTCCTGTGGAATTCAACTCTGCTTCTGGCGAACTTGATCTCAGTTCCGACTTTTTTCTTGTCGATCAAATCATATTCTCGTTGCCAAAATACGTTCTCTTCTTCGATCCACAAGATCACTCTCCGACCTCTTGCAAACGCAAACTTGTCTTCGTATAGAGAAGTCACCGACTAGTCTCCTGTCTTTAATGCTTGTGAGATGTGATGTATTCTTGTGCGAAAACGTAGAAATCGCGGAGTTTTGTGTAATGTCGTGACACAAGTAAAGCATTTCGCTTCACAATCTTCGCCTGTCCACTAACTCGATGCTCACAAATAAACGTGTCATCTTGATACTCTCGACGCACGATCCAAACGCCAACTGTTTTGTTGACTAGATTTTCTTTCACACGACCGCGTTTCTTTGTATTTTGGGTGGTGCTTGTTGCACGGTTCTTTTTCATCGTTTTCAAACTCCTGTTTTTGATGGATAAAGATGAGCGATCATTTTGTCGATCAACTTTTCCTCTGTGATTTCGATCGAGTTCATCACTAACTGCATGAACTCAAGTGGGTTGTTCGCGATGACCGTTTTGATCTCACGAAATTCGATTACATAGGGAAGTCTGTCTTTTATAGATGAGATGAATTTGTCATAGCCAGTTTCTTTGCCTGTCTTTGCTGTGGGTGTGTAAAAGTCGAAGTCATCCCACGCATCGATATAGGTAAGAGTCTGTGAGTGGTTTGTAGTTAGAGATTTAAACTTGGGTTCTGGAGTTCGAACTGTTGGAAGAGACTCCCAATTCACTTTTACGATTGCTTCGGCTAATTCCCCAAGAAAGGTAACGTCCTGAGTTTCGCTTTTTGAATGTGCATAGTAATAACCCACACTCAGATTCGTACACTCAGGAATGATCTCCACGAAGGCAAGGGAGTCGGTGGCGATTCCTCCAGGATCATCTACCATCGTCAAGTTCGCTTTTCTGAACTCAGAACTAAGTGCTTCCACGAATTCAGGACTGCAACACGTAGTCCCGCCCTGCCTGCTGATGATCGAGGTAAGAGCGCGGCGATCTAAGGATACACATCGTTTAATCCCGCTAAATTCCTCGATACTTTTCCACTTCTGTGAGATTGCTCTGGCACCGATCAACCCTACTTCTTCCCCAAGAAAGAAGTAATAGAGTCCAGGAATCTTCTGTTCGATCATCCAAAGTTGAAGTGCAGTTCCTGCTTTGCAATCAGCACCTAAAATACTGTTACCATCCGTTTCGAAGTAATATCGTTCCTCAGTTGATTTATAAGGTATTTTCGAGAAACATCGATGTTTTACAAGACACACATCTCGGTCTGCAGTGTCCAGATGAGAAGTGAACATCGTTTCTGGCTTGCTTCCGTCTGGATTTAACACCCAACGATAGTAATTCTTTTCACTATCTTGCGAGCAATTGTAATGATCCATCCATGCTTTATAGATGGTGTGTTCGTTAGGATAGGGACAGGTTTGTTGTGTTAGATAGTAGAAAAGTTTAACAACGGGGTGTAAATGCGTAAATAGATTATCGTCTATTTTCCAATACTGGATTTTATCAGCACAGGGGTCGGGCAGAACGTATATATTTTTCCTGCTCATACTTGTCTCACTTTGTTTTTAGTTGTTAGATTAAGAAACATTTCAATCAGGGTTGATGAATTCTTGAGTGGCGGGATCATATCTTAATGGATTGTAATAACTAAATTCTAGGAAAGCATGACTACATTTAACACACATGTATGAGTTGTTTTCGATAGGATCTAAGATTTCGGTCGCGCACTCAGAACAATCTACGTATGTGTTGACCTGGATTCCACAAGCATTTGTAAATGGCATGTAGAATTTTGAATGGTCTTTTTTAACAGACCAAACGCGCCACTCTTCATCGCCAAGATGTTCTCCGAAACAAAATGTATCTCCATAAAAAGATAGGTGTGTCGGAATAGTTAACCTGACAGATTCTGAGATTTCGACTGTTGTTTTATCTGGTTTGATATAAGTAGCAGCTTCACTAGAATTACTATTCCGACCAGCATTGTTGTACTTCCGAACCCACCATCCTTGACTATGTGCGTGTTTCTGCATTGCGGGAATCGCACAAGAATCATTCGGGTAGATTCGATCCAGGACAACAACGCCAGATTCACATCGCCAAACCAAACCCCGAGCTTTAATTCCATTCATTTCGCATGTCAAAACAGAAACTGTTTGTGGATTGTTCTGAAAGATCATCAGGCCAGGGTTGTTTGTCATACAGCTTTCAAAAACATCTGAATATACTTTTACAAGCTTGTTACCAGTATGAATCGTAAATTCAGGATTCATCAGTTGATCGAAAGCCATTCCATAAATCTCACAAAACAGATCGATGTGCGGTTTGAGATCGTCTTCTAAACTAATGTCCTTACGAAGAAAAGTACTCATCTTGATCTTACGACTATGTGAATAAACTTTCTTCTCGTCAGCAAACCTGATGATTATTGCGTTGATAATAAGAGAAAGTATCTCGAATAAAGGTTCTTTGAATTTGAGATATTTTTGATTTTCGAGGATAATCTTGCGAAAAATCACGAATACTTGGTTCGAAATATTCATCGGTTAATTCCCTTAAACTGCGACAGGAGCAGCCAAAAAACTCTGTGGTGTGTAGGAAAGAAGATTGATCAAGGCCGGCGCGGTCTCATTTCCAAAGTGATTCAAATCAAAATCTTCTCCGTTAATCTTCATCGTGATCAAATCTATTTCTCCGTTAATTTCTAACCTAGGAAGTTCTGTCGGAATTCTAGACAACTGTGTTCTGATCTGCTCAAGATGATTCTGATACACATGACTATCTCCGTCTGTGAAAATCAAATTCCCAACAGGTAACTTAACTTGATGAGCGATCAGGTGAAGAAACAAAGCGTAGGAGGCGATGTTAAAAGGCTTCCCGAGGAAGTAATCCGCGCTCCTCTGATAAAGATGCCCGTGCAGTCTCCCTTCCCGAACCGCGACCTGAAACAACACGTGACACGGCGGAAGTCTCGACAGGGGAAGATCGGCGGGATTCCAGGCCGAAAGAAGAAGGCGGCGGGATTTAGGATCTCTCTGCAGACCCTCGATCAAATACCTCACTTGATCCACTCCCCCAAACGACCTCCATTGCTTTCCATATATAGGCCCCAACTCACCATCTGAATCTGCCCATTCATCCCAAATAGATACCTTTCTCTCTTTCAAGTAACCAATGTTTGTTAATCCCCTAAGAAACCACAACAACTCAACGATCACACTCTTAAAAAACACTTTCTTCGTAGTCAACAAAGGAAACCCAAAAGATAAGTCATGTCTAACTTGAACCCCCTCGAACAACGAGTACGTCCCAACCCCAGTCCTGTCTTGAACGAACTCACCTTCCTCAGCGATTCTCTGAAGGTTCCTAAGATAACTTCTTTCGAATGATTCCATCTAAACCTCTTGTTAATGGTATGTCAAAGTTAAAAAATGGATAATTGGCAATGAAATGATTTACTTCATCCGGCGGGATCTCACTTATAGATCTAATCCACCAATTAGGATTCCATACATTCAAACCATTCCCTAGCACGTCAAGATCACTAACCGTATTCCATCCGATCAACGTATCATCTTCATTCGCTATCACAATCTTAAAAACCTTAGTCATGACAAACCCCTTTGATTAAAAAGAGAAAGAGCCGAGATTAACTCAAGCTCTTCTCTGACTACAAAAAAACCTTCATGTGTGGATTCGAACCACAGTCTCTAGTCTGAAACGACATAGTGTCCTAAGCCTCTGAACGACATGAAGTTGGTGACGCTTGATCGCCTCGCACGATCATCTCTAACTCGAAAAAGTTAGTGTCTTCTCAGATTTGAATTTCCCAAGTTAAAGCCCTTAAGCTACTAGAAAAGTCACACTCATTAGACGAAAGCGCCAGCGGAGAGGATGAAACAGCGATTATCTCAACTGATTCTCTCTACCAAAAAAAAGAGAGAAAAGCCGAACAAGTTGTGCGTAAAACAAAAAAATGAAGGGTCGGTAATCTTGACTGAAATAATTGAACGGTGGTACTCAGTTAAGTTCGAGAAGAGATTAGAGAGCTGTTCAGACGACGAAATCGCCGAACAAGTTGTGCGTGGAGCCTAAAAAAGAAGGGGGATGGTGGGAATCATCGGTGGGATCGGGGGTTGGTTAGGGGGTACGGAGGGATTGTCGGAGGGCTTTGAGGTCGGCGGCTTTTCCGAAACGACGCTGTCCGTAAGCGTCGTTAGCTGCTTTTTTGATCGCTTGGTTGAGCTTGTTCTTTAGCTGGTTGTTCATGTTCTTGGTGTTGATTCGCATCCGCTTTCTCCGCTTCTTGTTTGAGGTTTTTCTTGGCTTCCTTGAGCTTGTCTTCTTTGTTCGAAAGGATGTAGCGGCCAACGAAATAGCCGCCTGTAATCGCGATGACTAGCATCAGGATAAAGATCAGGTTGTCGATGATGGAGGCAAAGATCAAACCTCCGATGCTTGTTCCAACAACCACGGTTGCTTGCTGTTGTTGATCGTTCACTGCTTAATTTCTCGTTGAAGCTGTTTGTAATACACGAAACACAAAACGGAAGAAACAACAGTTGCGCAAAGACCTTGGATTGTGAACCAATGGCTAAGGTTATGGATCATGTCTGCTGGTTTTGCGATCCAAAAGGGAAGTTTGAAGTACCAAAGAATGAAAAGGCCGGCCATCCATCCCGTGACATAGCATTTCAAGACATAGCGTTTGATCGGATTCATTGACGTCTCCTTATCGCTGTTATTGCGATGTTTGAGAATCGGGTTAAGATAACTGGAAGAAAACTTACGAACAAAACTCGTAAATCTGAATCTTGCTTAAACAACAAAAGTCCAAACATCATAAACAACACTTGAAAGAATGGTCTCATCCTTGTCTTTACGATGCTTAAAACGAACAACAAGCCGATCACTTTTGAGCCGTGTTTTGTGTCGCGAATCTTCGCTAACACTTTTGGCTTTTGTGTAATCTCGGCGAATGTTCGTTCTTCTGTGGTTATGCGAATCGGTTTTAAAACGATTAACAATAACCAAAAAGAAGCGAGAAAAGCAAACGGCACTGTTCTCATTTGCGCCTGTGTAAGCATCTCTTTTCTCCGCGTAACTTGTGTGTTGAGCTGAAAAAAAGAGAGCTTTGGTCGCTCTCTTTTTCGCTAGGTTTACTTCTTTGCTGCTTTGCGGGGTTTGGGCAGTTCTTCTTCTTCGTGTTGCTCTTCTTCTGCTTCGTGCTGTTCAACTGCCGCTGCTTTCTTTGTTCCGAGCAATGCGTTGACCGTTGTTTCGGTTGCTGCGATGCTCAACTGAAAGATGCCTTCAACTTTGGCTTCGAAAAGGGGTGCTGCAACTTCTTCTTTCTCAACTTTGCCGGTTTGAGGATTTAGGCTTGAAACGGTGATCTTCATTGTTTGGGGTTCGCCGTCTTCAAGTAACGCGGCTGACACAATGATAAGGCCACTGAACTTCAACGGCAGAAACTTGTTGTCGCTTGTCTGACCGTCGATAAGGTTCTGTTGGGCTTTGTTGTTCTCAGTCAGTGAGATCGGGAACTTATAAATGACGCCGTTTGATTCGACCATTAGATAGTCGTATTGAGGGTTCTTGCTGACTTCTCCGCTTTTCGTTTTGTCGTTGCGGAACTGTTTTTTGGGATCTTCGCCTTTGAGAACGGCTTTGCGGCGCTGTGACATGAGAACGTTTGCACCGAAGAGACAGATGGGAGCGCGGCTGTAGAGTGACACGTTTTGCTTGCTGTATGTAGGCATGGTATATCTCCTATTTGTTGGTTCTGGTGGGAAATCCACGCAATGAACCGCTATACCAAAAGAAAGAGAGAAAAGGTTGGCAAGTCTTTCTTTGTGAGGCGAAGGCTGTTATTTAGATTCACTCTGCGTTTAGGGTTGCAGAGATGAGGATCTGTTCGGGTTTGTCGGAGTCCCACAGATCCCACTTAACTTCGAGGGTGTAGCTTTTGTGGGGGTTGCAGAGTTGTTCAGCAGCGGCATTCACGAGCTGTTGTTGAATCAGCTCCATGAGCATTTGCTTGCGTTTGTAGACGTGATAAAGCTTCGATGCAGAGTGCAGGGCTTTGAACAGTGCGATTGTGATCAGAATGACCGTAAGGGTGTACATAGGGCAACTCCTTTTTTGGTGTTTAGAAGAGACCAAAAAGAAGAGAGAAAGGTGACCGATCGAGGTATCAAGATGAAGGGTTGTGTTTTACACAGGGAGGCGAGGTCATTTTTGGGACTCTTGAATGGAGTAAAAGGTTAAGTGGTTGATTTCATTGAGATGGTTAGAATCCGGCGTTGTTCAAAGAAGGCAAGGTTGAAAGGGGTTTGTGTTTACCCCGGGGAAAATCTTCATTCGTGATATCTGTGGAGGACATGCTTTTACTAAGTGGTTGATTTCGTTGAAGGTGGATATTTTGGGATGGCTACGATGACTTCAGTTTGGGATGAGGTTTTGTATAACCCCGGGAAAAATCTTCATCCGGGTTTCCTCAGAGGAGTCATTGTAGCTAAGTACTTGATATTGTTAGAGGTGGGTATGAAGGGGTTAACCAGCTCTGGAAAAGGTTTGTATAAACCCCGAGAAAAAGCTTACTACTGTGATGCAGATCACTGTTCTCCTTAACTGAGTTCTTCACAGAGATTGTTGTCGAGTTCTTCAGTGAGTTTACCTGCGAGTTCTTCAGTGAGTTTACACAAGAGTTTACTTGAAAAATTCACAGAAATGTTACAAAGCAAAATACACCAATAATAACAACTACTTGAAAAGGTCTAAAAACTCTTGTTTTCAAGGCTAAAACCCCCTTGTAAAGAAGATAAACAGGATTAACTCAATAGATACAAAGACTTAACTGATTTTGAGATTTGAAAAAGTGAATCTCGAAGGGGTTTTGAGAGGTGCTATATATACCTTACTAGGTTTAAACAGTAATAATTCTTCCCTTGGTTAACTGTAGTTCTTGTGCAGTGTCTCTGATTCGGGGGCCACAAGAAAGCCCCCCGAATCTCTGAGATTACGTGCGCGTCCTGAGAGCTATATCTAAAGATCTACAAACACACCCTCCACAAAATAACTACACAAAAACAGATTGCACAAATAACAACGTCTCAATGCAAGAAGCCCACAAACATTTACAAGGTGGTGGGCGGAATCACACAAATGCCCGGCTTGGATCTTAAAACTAAAGGCCGGGCGTTCTCAGTTTACTTGCATGAACAACTATGTCTAAGCAACATCCTTGCTGGTTACGATGATCAACTGTTGTAATCCTCAGTTCGGTATTACTGTTAAGACTTGCTTACAACCCAATTCATCCACTTAGTTATCCTGTTCTTTTACCAGTCTTAACAGACAGTCCCTCTTTCTAATACCTGTAACTATCCCGCTATTACAAACCTGCTATTCATAGCAATGTTGTTAACCCACAATGTTTATTCTTAACAACGTTACTCTTGGAACCCACAAGCTTGTCTAACCCCACAAGGATAATCAATCCATGTTACTAACCAACAAACTTGTAAACCTTAGTGCTCATGTGTAGCAGCCGTTAACTACCCAACCCCAAGTTAACTTCAGTCGATGTTAAGACAATGTATTTCTAAGATGCGTCATTAAAGAGAAGTATCTACCCTGTGACGAGCTATTAGAACAGGCAGGAAAGGTATTACATAGATAGCAAGCGAAGTCACAGTAATGGTTTTTGTTTTTATTACAACAGACACCAACTTTCTGAAAAAGTTCCCAAGTATTTTAACTTTTTTTATCTTAGTTAAAAGAAACAGGTATGACCTACCAAGATCGCAGATACTTAAAGAAGTATTTATATATATAAGGAAGGTTGAAGACTCATCGCTGTTGAGTTAAACAGCTTGCTGTTTTTAACGAGACCAGCAAGTCAACGTACTTCTTAAGTATCATATTTTTAGGTAAAAGTAAAGAAAAAAACAACAGAACACAAAAACTTTTCTACCTATATATAAGGAGGGAAAAAAAAGAGGGCTTCTTCCTCTTTTCTCCTGATTAGATACCGTAAATGTAACTCTCTTCCCAATCGGGAAGAGTTACGGGTGTATGGCTTTGGATCATGTTGTGTAACATTGTAGCTGCTACGCCTGCTTTGGGACAGATAGCGCTGATCTTGTTCAATGCTTGGTAACACTGAACCCATGCTTCCCATCGATCTCGGTCGGCCAGGTCAAACTCAAAACGCTCGATTGCGTCGCCCATCGCCTTGAGTTCTTTTTCTGCTTCCGTCCACTCCTGTTGGAAGCGGAGGTTGCTGATCTTGATTTTCAGGCCATTAACACTATGTACGAAAGCCATGACTTCCTCCTGTCATGAGGTGTCTGTTCAATCACAGATTCACCCAAGAAAAAGAGAGAAAAGCCGAAGACTAAGCTCACGAAATAAAGGCATACGGTTCGGAAAAAAGAAAAAGGGGATTTCTCCCCCCGGACTGGCGCGTGCTTACTCGACAAAGCGAGCGTCTATCGCCAGTCGTGCTGACTTATTGCCCATATAGGGCAGTTGCCCTACGTTCAAACGGTACCACTTTCGGTCTTCCGCGTCGAAGAGTTCGACGCACCGGTGCCCGTTGTCAAGCAGATCCTGCATCGCCTCTTTAGAGGCTTCTTGGCTGCTGCTTCCCGCGTGGTCTACTGCGGCTAAGATCATCTGTTTTTCTGTCATGTTCTTTCTCCTTTGGTAAAGTTAGCCACCAAGAAAAAGAGAGAAAAGCTGGGAAGCTAATCTCTCTTCGGCAGAAGCCTTGGTCTAGATTCACTCGTCAAACGAAGGCTTGAATCCCTCGTACGCCGGCGATCTGACCACTGACACGGATCGCGTCTTTACCAGTGTCTGGGCCCCACACGAGACCCTTCCACTGCTGTCCTAGGAACTCTCCTGCCACTCCGCCTACCGCTGCAGACACCAGGTATAGGCAACCCTCCTCAGGTTCTGCAGGGAACCCGGTTACCTCGACAAACGAGGCTTTCGTCTTGGTGCGAACCTGAAATCCATCAACCAAGAGAGTCCCCTCTACCTGGGGAGCTGGGACGGCGCGGGCTACCATCCCACTTGGAGCTACCTCAAGAATTCCGCCTTCAACATGCACGTTGATCACGTGCTCAGTCAAGTTCACAAATCTCATACTAACCTCCAAAATAGTACTGGTTCGTCTGTGTCTTCACTTCCACGGAACACTATCTTCATCGAGCTGCCTTTCCAGCTTCGACAATTCGGAACAGCACTTCCGAGGTTTGGAACGTGGGTCTTGAAACGCAAAAATCTAGCTTCGAACAACGCCCAACCTGTTCGGGCATCACACTGTTCAAAGCACTTGTCGAGTATCGACGGTCTAACAAGTAGCCTTCTTTCTTACCCTCGGAGACCTTACCGAGGAAAGTGACCTCCGACCACATGTGGGCCGGCACGATTAGTTGTTGAGCCCCGTCACACCAATGGGGTTTACACGCCTTCTCTACGCTCTTCGGAACTCGAAGTACGTAGAGGTTCTTGCAGTGGCCTCTCCCCATGCAGAAAGCCACTGCAGATGGGGTTTTGGTCAAGAACACCACGAGGCCCTTGACCTGTTGGGATTTTGATTCGAAGGGAACAGGTCTGGGGGGACGGTTTCCCCAGTGAAAGTAAGTTACGTAGTTACTCATCGTTTCCTCCTTTGATGAGTCTAAAGACACCAAAACAAAGAGAGAAAAGTATTCCTTTCTAGCCACGTCTAGGCCCCCTGCTCATCCATGCGAACACCTTGTGCGCGAAGAAAAGAAAAAGAGAGCTGGTTACGCTCTCTTCTCCCCAGGGGGCGAGGAGGGTCAGCTAGGGTGGAGGATGTCCCTAGCAGTCTCCTCTGTGGCAGGTTTCGGTAGAAAGGGGAGGGATAGCTTTCGCCTGTGGTTCATGCCACAGTTCCCTTCTTTATCTACCGCTCTGCCGTGGTGGGCTGCTCTATTACAGAGCCACCAAGAAAAAGAGAGAAAAGCTACAAACCCGTCCTTCCAACGCAAACTGCTGTCAACTAGGTTCGCTAGTCTCAAGAAAAAAAAGAGAGCTTATTAGGCTCTCCGCTTGTTACCAACCCCATGCTGCTTTTACTGCATAGGGGGAGGGGTATGTGGCCCAACGACCACGTTGCTGTCCTCCGTAAACGGAGGTAAAGAAGTTACCGCACTTGGTAATCTGCACTTTCCGATTCCCGATAGTCATGACTCACTCCTGTCATGGGTGTCTGCTCTATTGCAGAGCCACCAAGAAAAAGAGAGAAAAGCTACCTCGAAAGTCTCAACAGGGCAGAAGCACGAATAACCTGTGTGCCCCTCTGAAAAAGAAAAGAGAGCTTCGACTAGGTGCCCCCAGTCTTGCTCTCTGATCTTCGACCCTAGTTTCGCATGCCTGCTACTCCTAGGATCTGGCCGCCACACTCCCGTTTTCCACGGTTTGTGTGTTTTTATTATTCGGCTTGCTGAATACTCCCCTATAGATTCACAAACAGTCTCAGCTTGACTGTTTGCTATACATTCAGGGTTCTCCTGTGAGTTAGCTACTCTCACAGGGTCTGTT
>JACCDG011962971.1_pt1 | contig 27955 bp, 15 predicted proteins | sample 7442471 | NCBI WGS metagenome assembly JACCDG01 (sample SAMN15323444, study PRJNA562643) | freshwater metagenome | isolation source: river surface water | place: USA:Blue River Watershed | collected 2017-08-17 | reverse complement strand
TTACTGTCCATTGGAAATAATCCGTATTGGTGGTTGCGATGCCGTTGTTTTGGAAACCAACGGTTCTGAAAGAATTGGCTCCAGTACTTCCAGCAGCACCAGCACCTCTGGTCATCGGTTGTGAAGAGGCTGCAACCATACCTGGCAATACATATGTAGGATTGGCTGTGGCTACGTTATTCATTCCAGTGAAGTCAAAGGCCATCAATGCAGAAGTCACAGTCAATGTTTGTGTAACATCAGATGCAGAACTATAGTTGGTTGTAGCAGCAGCAGAGGCCGTGATTGTAGTCGCACCAGCACTTAGGATGGTTACCACATTATCTGTAATTGTAGCAACGGCAGTATTGGAACTGGTGTAAGTCACAGTTGCTCCTGAATTTACTGATGCAGCCAAATTAAATGTTGCGTTTGCCGTACTGTACGTTGGTAAAGCATTGAAAGTGATAACACTGGTTGCAGGAGTAATATTGGCTGTCAAACCTGTTGGTTGTGTCAAAGTATAATTTCCGGCTGTTGTTCCTGACAATGTAGAAGTTGAAGTAACCACAATACCATCAGCAACATCCACGGTAGCAAAAGTTCCTGTTCCGTTTAATGTTACGTCATCACTACCAACAACACCATTCAATGTACCTGTAATGACAGCTGCATTGTTGTTGTTATATGCTTTGTTGGATGCCGCAGCATTGTCAATTGTTAAAGTCTTGGGAGCAACAATAATTCCACGAGCAACATCTGTTGCTGGGTTGTATGTAGCGTCACCGGCTTGACCCGCAGTAATTGTAGCGGATCCAACTCCCACAAAAGTTAAAAAAGAACCCGAAACGGTAACAACCGAAGTGTTAGAAGAGTAGTAAGTAACGGCTAAACCAGAAGATGCGGTAGCAAACAATTCCATGGGAGCATCCCCGTACGTTACACCTGGCAATACCCCAAAAGAGATGGTTTGATCAACTCCTGAAGCTGCAACTACATCACTAGAGGGAAGAATAAATTGTTGGTCAGCCCCCATATTAGTGCCAACTACAATTGGGCCTTGATAAGTACCGATGGCAGCAGAAGCGGATAGACGGACATAAATTGTCGTTGCAGAAAGAGTAGATCCAGTTGGATTAAGATTCAATGAAGAAGCGTAACCTGAAGTTGAATTTGTAGAAATCTCAAAACCTGTAGGCGCTGTTACGGTAACCCAGCTTTGAAGGTCGAATCCACTCACAGTAAAAGTCTGTGCTGCCGATGGGTTACCCTCTACAGCAGTCATGAATGTAATCGATTGGTACTGATCAAAAGTAACGGTAGGTACAGGAAGTGGATCGGAAGTAATCGCTATATTGTCAATGCTTATCTTGGGACGATTTCCAGATCCCCCAGTTTGTCCATTGTTCCAAACATAAAATCGAATCACCACATTGGCTTGGTTGTCCAAAGCAGATGGTAGCGCGATAGAGGTCAATGAGCCCGATTCCGCTGTTGCATTGTTCGATACGCGAGGAATTGTATATCCTGATAAATCACTGAAAGTAGCGCCATTGTCAATGCTATATTGGATCTTCAAATCAGAAGTTCGTGGAGTAACACTTGCAGTGTTTGCAATTTTGGCATAGTCCAATGAAATGGTACCTGCACCAGCTCCTGTAAAACTGAGCAATAAATCAGTAGCAGTAGCATTTGTTCCTGTAGCCAGTAAAACCATATTTTGCGTTCCAATTTGAACACCACCAGTTGTATTGGTCACTGGAAAGTTAAATGCATTGACCACTGAAGTCGCAACACTAGCAGCTTCTCTATAGTTCTGAGCGCCAATTCCAGACGCATAGTCTGTAGTCCATCCAGAAATATTAGCAAAATCTTGTGAATAGTTGCTCATATTCATGTCGTACGGCGTTTGGGCCTTTGATGAATGTGTAAAGAATACAGCAATCATCAGAATTAAAAAGGATATTCTCCTAATCATAGATTTTGGTTTTACGTTTGGTTATCGGATAGCAAAAATAAGCTAATGGACTACTAATCAAATCCTTTTTTGTTACTAAATCAACAAGAAATTAAAATCAATTCAATTTGTATTAAAAAAGGGGAGCGCTGCTCCCCTTTTCCTTTAATTCTTCATCCATCTCAAAAGATGACTTTCCTTTCCTCTTGAGATTCTCACTTGGTAAACACCCGATTCCCAATTGGCACCGTCCATCTCCATCGTGCTTACATCACTGAAAGTCCAAGCTCCCACTTTTCTTCCCATTGCATCCCAAATTTCCACTTGCGTATCTGCACCTTCCTCGCTCAACCAATCAACTCTGAAATAGCCTGTTCTCGAAGGGTTTGGATACAATGTTGGAATTGAAAATTCTTGAACCAACGCTTTCTCATTGATCATCTCTTCTTCATTCTCAACGGTTGGTACAGCAGCCAAGGTGCCTTTGAAAATCATACATTGATAATTCGTGTAATACTGCCCAACCACATTATTGGCAAATACTGGACGAACTTGCACTCTCCACTCTGTCCCTGAAGTGAAACCGAGATTCCCGTACAAATACAAATCACGTGTACCATTAACGCCATATGTCTCAATGACTACTGGATTTCCATTAACGAGATATGGAGAACCATTGAACATTCTCTCAAATCTCCATTGGTATTTTACCGCATCGCACATCCAAATATTGGCTCGTATCAATCCGCCAATCACCACGCGATTGGGACATACATGGACACTTCCCAAATTCAAATCGACATGGGACACCACGTTCAATTGGTTATCCGTAACCCTAGATACACTGATATTTTCCGTTCCTCCCCCACCTGTTGGTAAAGTATAATTTAAAGCAATCGTAGCTGAATAGACGGTGTTGTACTGAACCTTCTCGCCGTTAGTGCCTGTAAAATTGGCCAACATAGCGGTTGGTCCAGTTGCTGTAATCGCAGCACCACCTGATGGAGAGATGGGTGTCAATTGTATCGTACAACCATTGGATCCAGTCGTATTAGCGGCATACACCATGTCGCAACCTGTGTCATATAGAATAGAATTGGTGTAATTCAAATTACCTGCGGCTGTCAATCTTCTTAAGCACAATGAAAACGCTCCACCCGCCTGAGCTGCATTGACGTTGCGAACACGCAGATAATACTGCTGACCAACATTCAAATTTCCATAATTCAAATACTCATCAGAAACGCCCGCAGCGGCATTGGATGTTTTTAAAAGATCACCTGAGAAAGTTCTCAAATCCAACGCCACATCATTGGACGTTGGCGTGCACCTGATGGTAACACCTGGACCATTGGCCGTAAAGTAATACCAAACGTCTGGTCCCGAAGTCCAAGTTCCACTCATCGCTGGTGAAGGTGTGCATGCACTTAAGGTTCCTGTGTAGGTATTACAAGCAGTTAAATTGATGGCAGGAATAGCATTGGCTGCATACTGAGGCTCGTCGTTACCTGGTAAACAAACTTCGTTCACCAAACCATCGCAATCATCATCAATACTATTGGAACACACCTCAGTTGCTCCAGGTTGAATGTTCACATTGTTATCGTTGCAATCCCCACCAGTTGTGATATAACCTGCTACAAGATCACATGCCGAGATAGCTCCAGAAGTTGCTCCATATCCATCCCCATCGTTGTCTAAGTAGAGGTTAATAAAAATGACTCCTTCTTCCGTTTGACCATTACAATTGTCATCTATACTGTTACAAATTTCAAGAGCATCGGGATTGATGCCTGAATCTGAATCATTGCAATCTCCTGCTGTGGCAATGTAGCCCACAGGCGCGGAGCAATCTGTTACTAGTGAAGATGCATTTCCAAATCCATCATTGTCCGCATCCAAATAATATGAATTGCTCGCTGATGCTGTCAAAGTAATGGTGTTGCTGTTCGTTGTTGGAGATGCTTGACAAGTATGCGTGGTAGACAAAACAACACTTACTTGATCATTTGCGACTGCAGCAACCAAGGTATATGAGGCGCTGTTTGTGCCCACATTGTTTCCGTTCAATTTCCATTGATAGGAAGGTGAAACTCCCTCGTTAGAACTACTGGCTGTAAAAATCACAGTTGCACTTCCGCACAACGTATTTCCAGTCAAATTGCTTGTGATATTCACAGTTGGAACGACATTGGCATTTACAACAAAGCTTATTGTATTTGAAATCGCCGTTGCAGATGTTTGACACAAATTGTTGGCTGTCATGACTACCTCAACAATATCACCATTCAACAAACTTGAACTGCTGTATGTCGCAACGTTGGTTCCGACATTGTTGCCATTCAATTTCCATTGATACGCTGGTGAACTACCACCGTTTGTAGGAGCTGCTGTGAATGTAACCGAAGTTCCTGAACAGATGGTGGCATCAAGATCATCACTAACAATAGCTACTGTGGGGGTTACTTGCAATCCCTCATCAATACTTCCGTCACAGTCATCATCAATGGTATTGCAAACTTCAGTCGCTCCTGGGTACACTGCATTTGAAGCATCATTACAATCCGTGCTTGAAGTGACATATCCAAAAGGAGTTGAGCAAGACGCACTATCTGCGTTTACATTACCAAACCCATCGCCATCCGCGTCCAAATAGGTTGTGGTCAATGACGCTGAAGTCAAAGTGATCGTATTGCTTGAAGCTGTCGCTGCTGATTGACAAATATTGTTGGGTGTCATCACACATGTAATTTGATCTCCACCCGCAAGACCTGTTGCTGAATAAGTAACAGAATTGGTACCGACGTTGGTTCCATTTTTCTTCCATTGATATACAGGTGAAGATCCACCATCAATTGAAGTTGCTGTAAATACAACGGTAGGATTGGATGCCGCACAAATGACATTGCCCGTCAAATCACTTGCAATCGAAATCGAAGGATTAAATACAGTATTCACCGTTGTTGCAATGGTATTGGATGTGGCTGTACTTTGCGTTTGACAGGTGTTATTGGCAGTCATTACTACAGAAACAACATCGGCATTGGACAAAGACGAAGATGAAAACTGAGAAGCGTTCGACCCTACATTGTTCCCATTTACTTTCCATTGGTAAGATGCTCCTGAACCACCATTTACCGGAGTAGCATTGAATGTAACCAAATCATCTTGACAAATTGTATTGTCTACATCATCAGAAACAATAGATACAGCGGGAGTGATACTTTGTGTTGTTGTCACACATTGTTCTGAATAACAATCTTGTATCACATCATAACTAACAGGATTTGGAGCTGCCACGCCAAAATTAACCCCGCCATCACCATAGTTGCCCTCTCCATTATTGGCTCGGCTCAAGAACTGATTACTTAAGAATGTTGCATTACCGATACCAGGATCATTTACCAACATGGCCATCACTTTCATAGAGCCTGATGGAGTTCCCAATAAATTCATAGGAATACTAAACTCAAATCCCTTGGTATAATCACCCGTTGCTGTATTGGACTGATAAGCATACAACGTTCCCGTATTCGATGCCCCCAAGTATGTATTTGAATTGGTTTGCATGTTGTACAAATCAAAATACAAAACATCGCTCGCGATATTGATTCCCATGATGTAATCAGGTTCAAAACCATTGTCAAACTGAATCCCTCCATTGAGATTCTTCATCGAATAATATGGCGCTTCGCTTCTATAAATCCATGAAGACAAAGAATTGTATCCCCCAGAATTACAGTCAATAAACAATAATACTTTGTTGCCTGAACTGTTTTCCAAACTACCCGCTATTCCTCCAAACAAATAACCCAATCCATTGCGCAAATACAAAGCATCCAATCTATTGGCACCAAAGCCACTCGAAGCAGGTCCGCCATTTGAATTGGCCAAAGCTGCGCCCCAATAGCCATCCGTCAAATCACCATCAATGCTGAAAGGCAGTGCATTGTATCCTCGTACACAAACTTGATCACCCGAATTCAAACCCGTGGCTGGGGTGAACGATGCCGTTGATGACGGACTCGATTGAGCTACTCCATTCAAAAAATACTGGTATGAGGTTGCACCTGATGCAGTAAATGTTGGCGTAGTTCCTGAACAAACATCAACTCCACTACTTGTACTTAATGACAATGTAGGTGTTCCGATAACTGTGGTGTAAATTGAACTTGACACTAAAGTTTGTCCACAAGCATTTACTTCGCATACAATACTTCCGGAGGTCAAGCCGGATGTTACATAGGTTGAATTGGTTTCACCAACAATGGAAACTCCATCTTTCTTCCATTGGTAACTCAATGATGTGCTTGCTGATGCAGTGGCTGTAAACGTCACCGAAGTACCACTGCAAATGACATTATCAGCATCTGAACTAGCGATAGAAATGACCGGTGACGTGGCCAAAGATGTGATGACTCCATTCAAAGAAAGGTCCGCTGCATTTGAATTGTTTACGTCAAAAATGTACAAAGTACCTCCAGCTGCTGTTGCACCAAATGGCAATATTTTAAATTTCACTGTGGTACAATTGTGCAGGTTTTGCAATGCAGTTACAGCCGATAAATCTACTGGAGAGAGCACTGCGCCTGTGCTACCTGTGTTCGTAAAGCTCAATGTGGTAATGGTGGAATATGTTGTACCTCCATCGATAGAATATTGCAACAAAGCCTGGGCAGGACCGCTGGCAGAGCGACGATAGGCAATTGGAGACAACTCCAACAAATCCATTTCATAACCCGCCGCAACGGTTGCATCAAAAGTAAAGAAGGCATTAGACGCAAGATCAGCGGTTACAGATTGACTCCAGTTTACACCTCCCCATGCTCTGGCTGCAGCTGTTGCTGTGGTGCTCACACCTGGTCCCCTAATTAAACCTGTACTGGTGACATTGGCTGCGTATGATGCAAAAAGTGGAGAAGGTCCAAAATTATTTACTCCACCTGGCAATGCACTCGTGTTGAACCAAACCAATCCTGGAGCTGATACAACTTGTGTTTGATTCACCGATGTAGCCGCCGCATAGTTCGCATTGCCCGACTGACTTGCTGTGATAATAGTTGATCCCAAACCTACAATTGTAACGGTATTACCTGAAACAGTTGCAACTGCAGTATTGGAAGATGTATAGGAAACAGTTAAACCTGAACTCGCTGTTGCAGTGAGCGCAAAAGGAACATCTGTCAATAGCTTGTTGGGCAATGCAGCAAAGCTTATCGTCTGTGTAGCTTGATTCACCGCCAAAGTCTGCGTAACATCAGTAGCAGGTGCTACACTCGCGTTACCCGCCTGGCTAGCAGTAATGGTGGTAGTACCAACACCAACTATGGTGACTGTATTTCCTGAAACCGTCGCCACTGCTGGATTAGAACTGGTGTAAGTCACCGTTAAACCAGAGGATGCCGTAGCGGTTAAATTGAAATTTGCTCCGCCAAAATTAACTGCTGTTAATGCACCAAAAGAGATGGTCTGGGTAGCTTGAGTAATATCCGCAGATAAACCAGCAGGTTGTGTCAAAGTATAATTTCCTGCTTGAGCACCTGAAATAGAAAAGGTTGGTGTTATGGCGATTCCCGAACCAACGTTAACAGAGTTAAAAGTGCCTGCACTGGTTAAATTAACGACATCAGAACCAACCACTCCATTGAGAGTCGCGCCAGTTATTGTAGCGGTGTTGTTCCCATCGTAGACTTTGTTTTGAGCAATGGCTCCTGTGACGGTCAATGTTTTCGGATTGACCACAAGTGTTTGTGTTACTGGAGTTGCCGCTGAATAGGAAGCGTCACCAACCTGAGAAGCAGTAATGGTTGTGGAACCTGCACCCACGATTGTTACAGCGCTACCAGAAACGGTGGCAACTGCAGTATTCGAACTTGTATAAGTCACAGCAAGTCCAGAAGACGCTGTTGCCGTCAAATTGAAATTGGCATCTCCATAGGTAACTGCGGACAATGTATTGAAAGTGATGGTTTGAGCTGTTGAACCAGAAGTTGTTCCTTTTGCCGTCCATGTAGCGCTTCCTGACAAAGCAGCGGTGACATTTGTTAGGGCACTTGAAGTAACGCTCGTTGCAGTTGCTGAAGAACCTGTATCTGTAAATGATGTACTCGATTTGTACAATTGTAAAGAAGAAAATCCACCGACAACATCAGCAGCAGGGAATTCAAATTTTGCTGAAAAATTGTACGTTCCTGTTGTACTGGATAAATCTGTTATCCAATATCGATTGGACAGGTAGCTCGGTGAAGAAGAAACGCTGGACTGCGTTCCATTCATGGCATAAACAGAAACGTTTCTACTCACTGAATTTGCTGTAAAAGTCAAAGTCATGGGCATATAGCCCGTATCATTTCCTACAGGAAAAACATAAGCTGCTGGGAATCCAGTTCCAGCGATATTGCGAAACAATTTGCCCAATGTACCATACAAGAATGGATCACCTGTAACAATATGCGCAGTGGAAGAGCCACCAACCACAGCAGAAGGTGAGTTGTTGGTTAATGTCAAATTGAAATTGCCTAACAATACTTTTCCATTGATCAAATTCAAAATGCCCGACATTGAAATATTGTTGGTCAAAGCCACAGTTGATCCAACATTATTGATGGTCAAATTTCCAATGGTCGTTACACCATTACCCGTTTTTTGAGGGGCTGTACCGTTGAAAGTAAAATGTACGCCATTGTATGTTCTAGTACCCGTAAGTTGAATGGACCCGTTGGCCCCTGAAGTTGTAAACGCCCCTGTTGCGTTGGTATTGGCGGATATCAAATGAGCTCCTGACCATGCATAAAAAGTTTTTCCAGTTGCTTGTGTTCCTGACCAAACATAATTTTGAAAATCCAAAATAGATCCCGCACTGCATTCTAAACCACCAGTTGAGTTGACGTTGGATAATAATCTTACTCTAGAACCATTACTTGTGATATTACCAAAGTCAAACGCGTGAGGAAAAGCGACAATTGGCGTGGTAATATTGATGTCCTGGGTGTTTCCCAAGTTGGATTCAAAATAAACAAAACGTTGATTTGAGACATTGGTACAAGCCAATCTTCCTGCAGAAATAATCAAACTTCCTTTCAAGAAAACAAAGGCAGAAGCAGCAGCCCCTGTGCACATGTCAACGTTGCAGTTTCCTCCCGTAGAATTGCCATCTAAAACAAAATCTCCCGCAACACTCAAAGCCAGATTGGTAGCGCCAGTTAATCGTAATTCAGAAGTCCCTGTATTCTTCACATTAAAATTTCCATTCACAGTGCCTACAGCTCCTGCAAAATTGGCCGCTCCAGTTTGAGCAGCGCAGTTCCAAGTCAAGTGATGGTAATTTTGGGTCAAGTTGGTTGGCGTAGTTCCTGAAACAAATCCTGTAACTTCACAAGTAGCGCCTGTTGCCCAAGTGGAAGTGGGAATAGCTCCTCCATTTGTCCAGGTGTGCGTGTACTTTCCGCCATTACCTACTGTAATATTTCCAGTTGGCGTTATGGTTCCTGCATTGGCAATAATCCCCAAAACGCTACAATCAATGGCATCCGCTCCATTGGCAATAACAAACGTAACACCGCTTGGCACTGTTAGTGTGCCGCCTGCCTGAATTGTAAATTGATCAATTGTTGCAGCGGTAGCTGTGATGTTGTGACCATTCAAAATTTGGGTAGCGCCAAAAGTATTTGAGGGAGCTATAGTTGCTGTATACCATGAAGTTCCGTTGTCTGCACTTTGCTGCCAACTTCCCAAAGTAGACCAAGAACCTGCAGCCACATTGGAACGGTGCTGGATTTTGGACACCATGAGGTTGTTGAAATACATATTTCTATTGCCGTTATTGGGTGCCGCAAAGTCATTCTGATTTCCGATGTAAAAATTAATGTTATCAATGGCCGAACTGATGTTCACGGTCGCCGTGTAAATAGCCGATACGCCATCACGTGCAGTTAAGGAAAATGTATATTGTGTTGCAGAAATCCTAGACATGGTAACGATCATATTGTTGGTACCATATGCAGTTTGTGCGTTTATTCCTCCAGCTGTAATTGTGGAAGAACCTCCCATATTGACATTGAATACAGTCGTTCCGGCCGCCTTGAAATCAATTCCTTTACTGCCGGTATTGGCATCCCAATTAACGGACCAATGAAAACTCAGCGCATCACCTATTGCCATAGGTGTAGTTATGTTTCTTGTTGCGCTTGCGTAGGCATTGCCATTGGCATACAATCCGAAGGCAGTAGTTCCCAAAAGGGAAGTTGACATGCCATTGCTTGAGGGATTCCCAATAAAGAAACCCGTATTGGCTCCAGCTGTCAATGTCCAAGCGCCAAAACCAGTTCCTTGATTGCTCGCATTGGCCCATGTTCCTGAATAATTCGATGCTTGATCACTCGCTGTTTGCGCAATGACCATTGAATTAAATAACAAAAGAAAACCGAGAACAATAATGCTCGAAAAATTGTGTAAAGCGTTTTTCATAAGTCTTAAATAAGAAGTTAAGGCCCCTATTTTGTCTAGTAAAAATAATGATATTCTTTTTAACATGCCCACATTATTCTTTCCTGATTAGACATTGATGAAAGTCAAAAACAAAAAAGGGGTGCATTGCACCCCTTTTCAATCAATCCTAACCATTATTGAATCATCCATCTCAATCGCTGTGTATGGGCACCTGAATGCCACTCTACCCAGTACAATCCTGAAGACAACTCGGAACCATTGATCAATGTCTGATTGCCTTGAATATGCTCAATATTCTGAACCATTCTTCCTTGCATATCGCGAACGATAATCTGAACATCTTCTGATTCCTGGGCATTCCAAATCACATTAACAGAAGATCTTCCAGAAGGATTAGGGAACAACACCAAGGACAACGCCTCATCTTGATTCAAGTCCTTGAACAAATCATCCTCTTCCTCAACCGTCGGCATCGATGCAGCTGTTCCTTTGAACTTCATGCATTGGTAATTGGTACCGTAATCGCCCACAACATTGTTTGCAAAAATCGGACGTACTTGCACTCTCCACTCAGATCCCGCAGTAAAGCCCATCAACGCAGATGGAACAAAGTCTCTGGTTCCAAGTGGTCCATAAACCTCAATCACAACAGGGTTTCCATTCACCAATTGCAAGATTCCGTTAACTGTTTTTTCAAACTTCCATTGGTAACGCACCGCATCACACAACCAGATATTCGCTCTTACTGTTCCTCCAATGGTCACACGAGAAGGGCAAGCGTGAACAGATCCCAAATCCAATTCCAAGTGTTGTTGAACAACTAGATTGTTGGTGGAAACACGTGGTACACTCACTACTTCTGTACCTCCATTGCCCAGTGGCAAAACAAATCCCAATGTAATGGTCGCCTGATAAGTAGTATTGTATTGGAACTTTTCACCATTGGCTCCAGTGAAATTGGACAATGGAATTGATGCGCCATTACCTGTTAATACAGGACCTCCAGCGGGTGATATTGGCGTCAACTGAATACTGCATGTAGTCGACCCTGTGATGTTACTGGCATAAACAATGTCACAACCAGAATCATACAAAATAGAGTTGGTATAATTCAAATTACCAGACGAAGACACTCTTCTTGTGCACAATGTGAAACTACCACCCAATGTTGGGCTATCCATTTGCATTACGCGAACATAGTACTGTCCACCAACCGTAAGTTCACCAAAATTCAAATACTCATCACCAATTCCACTTACTGCATTGGTTGATTTCAATAGCAATCCAGCTCCTGAACGCAACTCCAATCTCACATCATTGGTTGGGATACAACGTATGGTAACACCAGGAGAAGAAGCCGTAAAATAGTACCAAGTATCAGGCGCAGATCCGGTTAGCGTTTCTACACCGACTTGTGCGCTTGGAGAAGCACCACCTAAGTTTCCTGTAACCGTATTACAATTCACCAATGAAGTTGAAGGGATAATCAAAGTAGAGAACAATGGATCATCATTGACAATGTTGCAAACTTCGTTGATCAATCCGTCACAGTCATCATCATATGATGTAGAGCAAAGTTCACTAGCCTGAGGATTAACTGTTGCCAATGCATCATTGCAATCACCATTTGTCATCAAATATCCTACAACATAATCACATGCAACGATGGTCGATGTGTTGCTTCCATAACCATCTCCATCTTGATCTGCGTAGAAAGTATAGGTTGAAATTCCATTATCATTTGTGCCATCACAATCATCATCGATTCCATTACAAATCTCAAGATTGAATGGATAAGCCTCTGCATTTGCATCATCACAGTCGCCTGATTCAGTTGTGTATCCTGCAGGCATGATACAAGTGACCACCAAAGAAGCTGCAGGACCATAAGTATCGCCATCCACATCCGCATAGTAATTGTTATTGACCAAAACAGCAGTCGAAATAGAATTACTATTGGCCGTTGAAGATGTCTGACATACATTGTTGGCTGTCATGACAACAGTTACCACATCATTGTTTGAAAGTGATGCATTGGTATAAGTTGTCGCATCTGTTCCAACGTTGGTTCCATTCAACTTCCACTGGTATACAGGTGTTGATCCGCCATTGGTTGGCGTTGCTGTGAAGGTCACGCTTGTTCCATCACAGATGCTGTTGTCTGCATCGCTAGATGCTATAGAAACAGATGGAACAAGTGGATTGGTTATGTTGACACTGGCTGGAACACGCGTTGTGCTATAATTCCAGTTATAGAAAAAATTGTATCTGTCAGCACCGCCGGTGTCCACATTGCCCGTTATACTTCCAACACCTGGAAGTGACTCCGGGAAAGTAAAATTGGGTGTTCTAGACAGGTTTCTTCCACCCATATTGGTCACTACCAAACGGTATCCTACACCCGCAGGAATAAACCATCCCAAAGTTTCAACATTGTTTCCATTGACAACAGGAACGGTTGCCGAGTATGTATTACCGTTGACAACCATTGGCGCATTGGTAGCAGCATTCCACAATTGAATGGTGATATTGGCTGTACCATCAGACTCAATGTTTACAGAGTTCAATGTAATATCTGTAAACAAAGTAAATTGTAAACCTCTATTAGCAGTACCTGTGTTATCATTTCCATAAACTGTTTCACCACCAATAAAATTCTCTTGAGCGTAAACGATAGTGCTTGCATTATAGTTCGCTGTATAGCTTGATCCCGAAGCCAAAGCAGTTCCGCCAGTTGCATTGGTAAACCATGAAATACTACTACCCGGAAAACTACAAGAGCTGACCGCACTTACCATCAAATTACCTCCTCCACAATTGGCAGCTCCAGTTGTAGTTAATAGCGATGTTTCTATATCGACAGAGATGGCGTCTGAAGTTGCCACCGCTGGTGTTACGCAACCTCTATTGCTCGTCATTACAACTGTTACCACATCATTGTCATTCATTGTAGCATTTGAATACACATTAGAGTTGGTACCGACATTGGCACCATTGATTCTCCATTGATAAGTCGGATTATTTCCTCCGAAGGTTGGTGTAGCAGTAAAGCTTGCGCTAGATCCAATACAAAATATATTATTCAAATTACTTGAAGAAATACTCACTGAAGCTGCTTCATTCTCTAATAAAAGTGCAGATGTATTACCAGAAAAAACCACAGAGGCTGTTTGACAAGCGTTATTAGCCGTCATTGATACAGCCACAACATCACCATTGACCAAATTATTATTGGAATAAGTTGTTGCATTGGATCCGACATTTGATCCATTCAATGTCCATTGATAAATTGGAGTCGTGCCACCATTGGTAGGGTTAGCTGTGAATGTCACATTGGTTCCCTCACATACAGATTGAGAATTTACAAATGACAATACCAAGTCATCTATACGCCAGTTGGCGTTGTTAATGGTTGCACCCGTTCCACCATATCCATAGATACGATAGGTTACAGGCTGCCCAATCGCACTTACATTGCCTGTAGATAAAGCATGAGTCTTCAAAGTCCAAGTACTATTGTTGGTTATCGAACCAACAAAAATATTTGATGCATAATTGTCCAAACTTGAACGCAGGACATAACCAGTAGGTCCCGTACCTGTGCTTCGCATACCCATACTCAAGTTGTTTAAGGTAAATGAGTATGCGGCAGAAGGGGTAACTGTAAATTGAAAATAAGTAGACGTGTTGGTATTCAGCCCGCCATTGATAGTTGTGGCTTGGGCATTGTTTCCGCCAGAAGCACCAGTGTATGATCCCCCCGAGTTAGAAGTACCAGATAAAATAGCGTTGGTTCCAAAGTTATTGTTTTGGCTCAAGGCTGAAATAGTCACATTCGCTACGGCAGTGGAATTAGCGGTTCCAAATCCCCATGTTGCGTTTCCGGCATTGGCAACAAACGTCGAGCTCACGGAAACGGAAGGTGTTACATTGTTGGTGACACCCGTACTAATATTGTTCCCATTGGCATTTGCAGAAGTTTGACAAGTGTTGTTCGCCGTCATTACCACAGTCACAATGCCGTTGTTGGGTAATGTGGTGGTGGTGTAAGTAGTAGAATTGGAGCCCACGTTAGCGCCATTCAATTTCCATTGATATGATGGAGAAGGACCTCCATTGGTTGGGGTAGCAGTAAAAGTAACCGACTCACCTGCACATATCGCATTGTCATTATCACTAGACGAAATCGTCACTGAAGGGTTTACATTGCTTACTGCGGTTACATCAAGTGCGTTTGCTGTTGCTGAAGAAGAGGTTTGACATTCGTAATTGCTCGTCATGATCACACTTACCGTCTGATTGCTATTTATAGCATTGGAAAAAGTAGTGGAGTTGGTTCCAACGTTATTTCCGTTCAATACCCATTGATAACTGGGAGCTGAACCTCCGTTTGTTGGAATAGCTGTATAAGTGACTGAACTACCCTGACAAACAATATTATCAGCATCTGAAGAACTAATGGCAACAGATGGAGCGGTATTTAGTCCAACCGAAATGGTCAAAGAATTACTGTTGCTTGTGGCTTGTGTTTGACACAAATGATTGGTTGTCATTTGAACAGAAACGACATCGCCATTGATGAGAACGTTGGTATCGAATGTAGAGGTGTTGCCTCCCATATCCATTCCATTGATTTTCCACTGGTACACAGGAGAAGTTCCGCCATTGGTTGGTGTCGCTGTAAACACAATCATAGTACCTTCACAGATAAAGTTATCTGCATCATTGGAGACAATAGACACTGAGGGACTAACTGTAGTATTCACAGTAGTAGTAATTGAATTTCCATTGGCCGTTGCTGAGGTTTGACATGCATTGTTGGCAGTCATGACAACAGTTACAACATCATTGTTGGCCAAAGCACCATTGGTATAAGTGGCCGAGTTTGTTCCAACATTATTACCATTCAGTTTCCATTGGTAAGCAGGAGCAGATCCTCCGTTGGTAGGGCTAGCAGTGAATGTTACACTTGTACCTGAGCAAATACTGTTGTCTGCATCACTTGATGAAACCGATACAGATGGATTTACGTTGGTGCCAATAGTAGCGATCACCTCTTGACGAGGCAATGATATGTTCCAATCATAGAAATAGTTGTATGTGTTGGCGGCATTACCAACATTCCCTGTAAAAGATAAAGCGCCATAATGAAGTGGATAAGCCATCCCAGAAGTGAAATATACACGGGTTATATTGGCGCTCATACTCGAAACTTCCATCGTGTAATTTCCGGGTATAAATGTGTGTCCAATATTGTAGGTATTGTTGTTGTTGTTGTTGGCAGCACCAGGAATTACAAGAGTTATAGTGTTGATTACTGTTCCTGCGTTATCCTTGATCAATACAGTCATGGCTCCGTCCGCAGCGCTATTCTTTCTAATACGCATAGCCACGGAATTCAAAGTAAACGAGGTATGGGCAGTAAATGCCAATCCCACTCCTGTAGTGGTAATATTTCCTGTATTGGTACCAATACCAACACCAGCAGCATATTGTTGCTCCACATAATAGCTTGTTGTTGATGACAAACTTGGGGTAGTATAGCTAGACGGATTGGTTGTGGCTGATTGTAAAGCTGAACCGCCGCTCGCATTGGCAAACCAAGCGATTGTGGGAGTCAAACCACAGCCTGAGGCTGTAGCCCCCAGAGTAAGCGTTCCAGGAGTACAACGTGTAGCAGGAGTTGTTGACATCGCTGAAGGAGGATTACCCTGAATTTTAAAATCATCGATAACCCAACCCTCTGAATTCGCACTGGTTGTCAAGTAAATTCTTATTATCAGCTGACTTACATTGGGTAGATTTGATATTTGCACTGTACTGTAACCATCCGTTGTTCTAGATCCACCGCCGGCAGGAGCAAAAGTTACTGTATTCGCGTTACCATCATATGCAGTAGAAGCCACTCCAGTAGCACTGTATGACCAAAAAGCATTGTTGTTTCCATCGATATCTATTGTGCGATAGTAGTTGGCACCATTATCAGGGCTGATATCAACCCTTACTTCATCGGCACCATCCAAACCGTTTGTAGTGCTACCAAGTGAAAAGGCAGCCAAGTCAAAAGTTAAGCTGGCTCCGCAAATACCTCGTGTATCAATTACAAGCGATTGCAAGGTAATATTCGTATTCACACATGAAAAACCATGTGTTCCCTCAAACGCATAGGGACTTGATGCGGGCCTGTCTCCAGTTCCACTATTCCCTGTTCTGTATGCAGCTGTTCCGTTAGTCACAGAAAACAAAGACATACTATTATTAAACCCTTCAGTAGAATAAGTAGTTTGAGCATTGCTTTCATCAGAAAACAACAAAAGCCCCATCAACAACAAAGCTGTGAATCTCAACTTCCCCATTCTTGATTTTTTTAATTTTTTTTCCATTTCCTTTTAATTTCCAGTGTCCTTTAACGCACTAACGTGACTTAAGTTACATATCAAACTGTTAAAAATCAGTTTTTATAATTTGCTGATTATCAATTTTTTAATTGAAATCAAGGACGCAAAATTGAATTTACAGCAGTTTGGGACGGCGCAAATTTACGCGTTATTAACATTGTTGATAACCTTTAAACGTTAAATAATTGTTTTCTAGTACCATATATATAAACATACGCAAGTGCATTTCTTTTGAAATTCCTTTTTCAAGACTTTCAATCGTACTTTTGCCCCCATGCAACAAGAAGATAAACTGAAATTAGTCATCTCACATGCCAAGGAGTATGGCTTTGTTTTTCCCTCATCTGAAATTTATGATGGTCTAAGTGCCGCTTATGACTACGGTCAATTGGGTGCTGAGCTTAAAAACAACATCAAAAACTACTGGTGGACCGCCATGACCCGCATGCACCAAAACATCGTGGGCATCGACTCTTCCATCTTTATGCACCCCACCACTTGGAAAGCAAGTGGTCACGTGGATGCCTTCAATGATCCTTTGATTGATAACAAAGACAGCAAAAAACGATACCGCGCTGACGTCCTTCTGGAAGAATACATGGCAAAATCTGAAGCCAAAATTCAAAAAGAAATAGACAAAGCGAAAAACAAATTCGGAGATGCTTTCAACGAAGAGCAGTTCCGCGCTACCAATCCCAACGTGCTTCGCAGCCAAGCCAAAATTGATGATGTTCATGGCAAAATGAAAGCTGCTTTAGAATCATCGGATTTGGAAGGTTTGAAAAACCTCATCGACGAATGTGAAATCGCTTGTCCAGAATCTGGTTCACGCAACTGGACCGAGGTTCGCCAATTCAATTTGATGTTTAAAACGGAATTGGGCGCAGTATCCGGCGATGCGGGAATCATTTATTTGCGTCCGGAAACGGCACAAGGCATTTTTGTCAATTTCCTCAATGTCCAAAAATCGGGTCGTATGAAGCTTCCCTTTGGAATTGCGCAAATTGGAAAAGCCTTCCGAAACGAAATCATTGCACGCCAATTCATCTTCCGCATGCGCGAGTTTGAACAAATGGAAATGCAATTCTTTGTCAAGCCTGGAACGGAAATGGAATGGTACAACTACTGGAAAGATACCCGCATCAAATGGCACAACGCCATCGGCATGGGTTCTGAAAATTATAAATTCCACGACCACATCAAATTGGCCCACTACGCCAATGCTGCATGTGATATCGAGTTCAACTTCCCCATGGGATTCAAAGAATTGGAAGGTATTCACAGCCGCACGGATTTTGACTTAAGCAAGCACGAAGAATTCTCCGGAAAGAAGTTGCGTTATTTCGATCCTGAAACCAATGAGAGTTTTGTTCCTTACGTCATTGAGACTTCAATTGGTTTGGACCGCATGTTCTTGGCGGTCATGAGCAACGCCTACCGCGTTGAACAAATTCCGGGTAAAGACGGCGAAGAAGGGACAGAGCGCACAGTGATGTCCATTCATCCCGCATTGGCTCCCGTGAAAGTGGCCATTTTACCATTGGTGAAAAAAGATGGACTACCAGAAAAAGCACGTGAGATTGTCGATCTATTGAAATTGGATTTCAATTTACAATACGACGACAAGGATGCCGTTGGACGTCGTTACAGAAGACAAGACGCCATTGGTACTCCTTATTGCATCACGGTAGACAACGATACTTTAGAAAACAACACCGTTACGATCCGTGATCGTGACACCATGCAACAAGAACGAGTGGCCATCAGCGATCTTCACAGCATCATTGCCAAGAAAGTAGGAATGGCGCAGTTGTTTGCATAAATCCTGACAATTATTCAATAAAAAAGGGCGGAAATTCCGCCCTTTTTTTTATCCCTTTACCAACGCTTCCAAGCAATCGACCCAAGCCTCCGAATCATTTAAACTCGGCACAAGTTGAACGTGCTCTCCGCCGTGTTCCTCAAACAATTCCTGGTACTCATCACCAATCTCAATGGTGGTTTCCAAACAATCCGCTACAAACGCTGGTGAAAAAACCAACAATTTCTTTGCACCCTTTTTCGCCAATTCTTCAATCACCACATCTGAAAAGGGTTCAATCCATCCCTTGCCCAATCTGCTCTGGAAAGCCACCGTGTAGTGGTCTTCAGGTATCCCCATCGACTTGGCAATACTTCTTGTCGTGGCATAACAAGTTGCTTTGTAGCACAAATGATTTTCATCGTTGATCTCATGCTCACAGCTGTGGTTGCGGCACTTGTTATCATCATACAATTTGTCCAATTGTCGCTCGGGCAATCCGTGGTAGCTGAATAATACGTGATCATATTCCTTCCAATCAAACTGCGCCGCTCTTTCGTGCCAAGCTTTTTCAAACAATGGGTGATCAAAATATTGAGAAACAATTTTAATTTCTGGGAAACTCCACCAACCTTTCATCAACTCCATCACCTTCTGTATCACACTGCCCGTGGATGCCGATGCATATTGCGGAAACATAGGAATAATAACCAACTTGGAAGGATTCCAATCGTAAATCTCCTCCATGGTTTTCTCCAAAGATGGATTCTGGTAACGCATCGCCCAAAAAACCTTGGTGTCTTTTATATCAAAACGCGATTGCAACTGCTCTGCGTTTTTCTTGGTGTGATAAATCAATGGTGATCCATTTTCTGTCCACAACTCTTGGTAAACCTTAGAGGACTTGCGGTGTCTAAAAGGAACAATGATTCCATTTACCAATATGGCACGACCAATGGGATTGATATCAATCACGCGCTCATCATTCAAAAACTCTGTCAAATAACGGTACACCGCCTTGGGATAAGGATTATCCGGTGAACCCAAATTGACCAACAATACTGCTGTTTTCTTCATTCTGCAAAGGAACAAAAGACTACAATTCAACAAGCATTATCTTTGCAACAATGAATAAAAATCTGAAATCCATGACAGGATACGGCAAGGCTGAAGCTGTCATTGCCGATTTAAAGTTTACCGTTGAGGTGCGCAGTCTCAATAGCAAGCAACTGGACTTGAACGCCCGCATCCCTTATTTCCTTCGTGACAAAGAAATGCAATACCGCAGCATGGCAGCAGAGTCGGTCGTTCGTGGAAAAGTGGACATTTTTATTCATGCTGAAAACATGAAGCAAACGGCGGGTCCTGCGATGAACGTCACCCTCATGAAGCAATATGCTGAGGTTTTAAAAAGCTTTACAACAGAAAATGACATTCCACAATCTGATCTTTTGAGCGCGATTCTGCGTATGCCTGAAGTGATGAAGGCAGAGGAAACTGAGCTAGAAGAAGGCGCGCTTAATCAAGTGACAATCCTACTTCAAGAAGCCCTAAAAAATCTAGACCAATACAGAAGAGCAGAAGGAAATACACTTTGGAATGATTTAAAATTGCGCATGGATGGTATTTTGGAAGGGCGCATCGCCTTGGAACAACCTTTGAAAAACAGAGATGCCAATGTTCGTCAACGATTAAAATCTTCCTTGGAAGAATTGGTTCCCGTTGATAAAATTGATCCCAATCGTTTTGAACAAGAGATCATCTACTACCTCGAGCGTCTTGATATTTCAGAAGAATATGCTCGCCTTTTGGCCAATTGCCAGCACTTTGAAGAAGAGTTGATGGGTGAGGGTCAAGGAAAAAAATTGGGTTTCATCGCCCAAGAAATGGGTAGAGAAATCAATACCATTGGCAGCAAAGCCAACGACTCCGATATCCAACGCATTGTGGTGATGATGAAAGATGAGTTGGAAAAAATCAAAGAGCAAATCAACAACGTACTTTAATTTGATTTATCTTTCAGCATGGGAAAGGCAATTATATTTTCAGCGCCCAGTGGGGCAGGAAAGACCACCATTGTGCAACATTTGATGACCCTCGAAAACTTGCATTTGGCGTTTTCCGTTTCCGCCACTAGCCGTGCCAAGCGAGGAACCGAAGTCGATGGCCAAGACTATTACTTTTTCTCTCCCCAAGTGTTTTTATCCAAAGCCAAAGCTGGTGAATTCCTTGAGTGGGAAGAAGTATACAAGGATCAGTACTACGGGACTTTAAAAGCAGAAATAGAGCGCCTTTGGGCAGAAGGAAAAAACGTCATTTTTGATGTCGATGTGCAAGGTGGGATGAATCTAAAAAAGATTTTTGGGGCTGATGCACTATCCATTTTTGTTCAACCCCCGAGTATTGAAGCGCTCAATTTTAGATTAAGAAATAGAAGCACGGAAAGTCCGGAGAAAATTGCGATGCGCATTGCCAAGGCAGGTTCTGAAATGAAATTCGCCCCCAAGTTTGATATTCAATTATTGAATGAAAAACTAGATATCGCTCTCGCTGAGGCTGAAAAAATTGTTGGTGAATTTGTACAACAATAAATGACAATCGGATTATTCTTTGGTTCTTTCAATCCCGTTCATATCGGGCATTTGCAATTGGCCAAAGCATTTTTCGAGCAAACCCAAATGGACGAGTTGTGGTGGATCCTTTCGCTACAAAATCCACATAAAAATCCCATGGATTTGGCCCCATTTGAACACCGCATGCACATGCTTCGCGATGCTGTTCAAGAACCGCATTTTACTGTTTCAGACTTTGAATCCCACCTCCCTTCACCATCGTACACCATCGATACATTGTCTGCTTTAAAAGAGAAATATCCATCGTATCATTGGAAAATCCTCATGGGACAAGACAGCTGGAATGCCCTTCCCACCTGGAAATGCGGAGATGCAATAGAGAACCAATTTGACATCTGGGTGTATGGTCGACCAGGATGCTTAGAATGGAGAAAAGGCAGACACCATAATTTGGCCTATACCCCATTGCCGATATCCAGCACTTCAATCAGAAATCAAATTCAATCCGGCGTTGACCCCACAACCGTTTCCGATGTCCTTCCTATTACGCTATCCTACATCAAGGAAAATCGGCTGTATCAAGAGATTTAGCCTCTATTCATAACGATTTTAAATAATCTACTTTTTTGTTTATTCTCGCTTGTTTGCGTTTGTAGATATTATTTTCGTGGCGAATATTCAAAACTATGGCAAAAGGAATTTTTAAATCTTCTTTAACCAAGAAATACACGATGGCACTTACGGGGCTATTCCTGATTTCTTTCTTGGTCGTGCACGCGGCAATCAACGCGATGATTTTCTTCAATGATGGAGGAAAAACTTTCAATGAATGGGGACATTTCATGGGAACCAACTTAATTGTTCGCACCATGGAAATTGGTCTATTTGCAGGTTTGATTCTGCACATCGTTGATGGTCTTGTACTTTACTTCCAAAACCGTGCGGCACGCCCGGTCAAATATGCTTACGAAAAACCTAGTGCAAGCAGCCAATGGTATTCGCGCAGCATGGCCATCTTGGGAACATTAATCTTGTTGTTCTTGGTAATGCACTTAAAAGACTTTTGGTTGAAGACCCGTATCACGGAATTGACTGGTAACAAACACATGTACGTCAATGGCGTTTGGATGGAAAATTTGTATTCAGAAATGCGTTTGGTGTTCAGTGAATTGTGGGTAGTTGTGATATACGTGTTGGGATGTTTTTCTTTGTTCTGGCATTTGTTACATGGTTTCCGTAGCGCCTTCCAATCAATGGGTTGGAGCCAAGGGCAATACAAGGAGATCATCGGTCTTTCAGGAGATGCATTTTCTGTCATCATCAGTGCATTGTTTGCTTCAATGCCAATTGCTATGTACTTAAACCTTGTTCACTAAATAAAGAATTATGGAACTAATCAATAAAATTCCAGACGGACCACTAGATCAAAAGTGGACCAAGTATAAAAACACAGCGCGTTTAGTGAACCCTGCTAACAAGCGCAACATCGATGTAATCGTTGTAGGAACAGGTTTAGCAGGAGCTTCTGCTGCTGCCTCTCTTGCTGAAATGGGTTACAAAGTAAAAGCGTTGTGCTTTCAAGATTCACCTCGTCGTGCGCACTCGATTGCGGCACAAGGTGGTATCAATGCAGCCAAGAATTACATGAACGATGGTGACTCTACTTATCGTTTGTTTTATGATACAATCAAAGGAGGTGATTACCGCTCTCGTGAAGCCAACGTGCATCGCCTGGCAGAAGTAAGCGCCAACATCATTGACCAATGCGTAGCGCAAGGTGTACCTTTTGCTCGCGATTACGGTGGATTGTTGGACAACCGTTCTTTCGGAGGTACACAAGTTTCTCGTACTTTCTATGCGAAAGGTCAAACTGGACAACAGTTGCTTTTGGGGGCATACTCTGCTTTGAGTCGTCAGATAGGAAAAGGCAATGTGTCGCTACTGAATCGCCATGAGATGTTGGATTTGGTTGTTGTAAATGGCAAAGCGCGTGGAATAATTGCTCGTAACTTGGTAACAGGTGCTATTGAGCGTCACTCTGCTCACGCCGTTGTGTTGTGCACTGGTGGATACGGAAACGTATTCTTCTTGTCAACCAATGCGATGGGGTCCAATGTCACTGCAGCCTGGAGAGCCCACAAACGTGGTGCTTTGATGGCCAATCCTTGTTTTACTCAAATTCACCCTACTTGTATTCCTGTGAGCGGTGACCACCAATCCAAATTGACTTTGATGTCAGAGTCGTTGAGAAATGATGGTCGTATTTGGGTTCCCAAATTCAAAGAAGATGCAGAAGCGATTCGCGCAAAGAAATTAAAGCCAACCGATCTTGCTGAAGACCGTCGCGACTATTATTTGGAGCGCCGTTACCCAGCTTTTGGAAACTTGGTTCCCCGTGACGTTGCATCTCGCGCAGCCAAAGAGCGCTGTGATGCGGGATTTGGCGTAAACGCAACTGGTGAAGCGGTTTACTTGGACTTTGCTAGCGCATTTGAGCGTTACGGAAAGCAACAAGCTACTGTAAAAGGTTTGCACAATGCTACTCAAGAAGAAATCATCGCATTGGGTAAAAAAGTGGTAGAGCAGAAATACGGAAACTTATTCCAGATGTACGAGCAAATCGTTGCTGAGAATCCATATGAAACACCGATGATGATTTATCCAGCTGTTCACTATACGATGGGTGGATTGTGGGTAGATTATGAGTTGATGACCACGGTTAAAGGTTGCTATGCAGCCGGAGAGGCCAACTTCTCTGACCACGGTGCCAACCGTTTGGGTGCATCTGCTTTGATGCAAGGTTTGGCCGATGGATATTTTGTACTTCCATACACCATCGGTAACTACTTGGCCGATGAAATTAGCACAGGTAAAATTTCTACTGATACGCCTGAATTTGCTGAAGCAGAGGAGCGCGTTAAAAAACAAATTGAATCTTTAACCCAAAACAACGGAACCATTCCTGTAGATCATTTCCACAAGAAATTAGGAAAGATCATTTGGGACTATTGTGGCATGGCGCGTAACGAGGAAGGATTGAAATTCGCTATCAGCGAGATTCAAAAAATCCGTGAAGACTTCTTCAAAAACGTTCGTATCCCAGGCGCAATCAATGGCATGAATCCTGAATTGGAAAAAGCCATGCGCGTAGCAGACTTCATCGATTTGGGAGAGTTGATGTGTAAAGATGCATTGGAGCGCAACGAGTCTTGTGGCGGTCACTTCCGCGAAGAATATCAAACGGAAGATGGTGAAGCATTACGTGTAGACGATGTATATAACTACGTCGCAGCATGGGAATTCACTGGCAATCCATCAGCGCCAAACCTTCACAAGGAAGCGTTGATTTATGAAAACATTAAAGTACAATCACGTAGCTATAAATAACAACATGGAAAACGGAATGAATTTGACCCTAAAAGTTTGGCGTCAACAAAATGCAGAAACTCCAGGCCAATTGGTGGAGTATAAATTGGGCAGCGTTTCTCCAGACATGAGTTTCTTGGAAATGATGGATGTTTTAAATGACGAATTGATTCGTCGTGGAGAAGATTCCATCGCTTTTGACCACGACTGTCGTGAGGGAATTTGCGGAATGTGTTCCATGTTTATCAACGGAGAGGCCCATGGTCCAAACCGCGGTGTGACTACGTGTCAATTGCACATGCGTTCTTTCAAAGACGGTGATACCATTTTCATCGAGCCATGGAGAAGTGCTGGTTTCCCAGTAATCAAGGATTTGATGGTAGATCGTTCCGCTTTTGATCGCATTCAACAAGCAGGAGGATTTATCTCTGTCAATACTTCAGGTCGTACAATGGATGCTAACGCGATTCCCGTACCCAAGGATGATGCAGACAAGGCTTTTGACGCTGCAACATGTATCGGCTGCGGAGCTTGCGTCGCATCTTGTCCAAATGGATCTGCGATGTTGTTTGTTGGAGCCAAGGTCTCTCAGTTTGCATTGTTGCCACAGGGACAACCTGAGCGCAAGGAGCGTGTAGAGAACATGGTGAAGCAAATGGACGAAGAAGGATTTGGTAACTGTTCCAACATTGGCGCTTGTGAAGTACAATGTCCAAAGAGCATCAGCATCGAAAACATCGGTCGCATGAACCGCGAATATTTGGCAGCTAGCTTGAAGCCCTAATTGTCACATAACACAATATCAAAAGGCGATCCCATGGGTCGCCTTTTTTGTTCTCCCCTCCTGCGCGCAGCAGGGGTGTTCAGACGAGCAGCAGCGCTGTCTGGACGGGGTGGTTGGAAACAGAACGAGAAAGAGAAGCAGAATGAAAATGAATACTAAAACAACCGATTCACCGATCTACAGATTCACCAATATGCGCATAATTTATAGGTTGCCTATACAGATGAATCTGGACACCTTTGCTCAGAATAATTCAAATCACATGCAACATAACATTTATTCAGCACGTATCTTTGGAAAACCAATCACACGTGCCATGATCACCAAGCTCACCTTAACGATGAATAAAAAAGTCATCGAGTCCGCCAAAAAACATGCAAAGAAAAATGGCAAGAGCCTGTCATCCATGATTGAAAGCTATTTGAAAACTATGGTCACAAAAGAAGAAGCCACGCATGAAATTTCACCTACGATACAAAGTCTAATGGGTGTTGCTCAAGTAGGTCCAGACTTTGACGAAAAGAAAGAAATGAGAGCTGCCATGATACAAAAGCACTTGCGATGAAACACTTTTTTGTGGATACCAATATTATACTGGATCTCTTGTTGGATCGCCAACCACATTCCAAAAGTGCAAGTGTCTTGTTTGATTTAGCGGTGAAAGGAAGAATTAAGGTGTATGTATCGGCCATCACCATGAACACGCTGTATTACATCTTACAAAAACTCAAAAGCCATACAGAGGCTGTTCGCATATTGAAAAAGCTACAAACATTCATCACAGTATTGGACACCACCGCGAGCGACGTGCAAAATGCATTGGATAGCAACAACAAAGATTTTGAAGATGCCCTTCAAATTGCTACAAGCCACAGGCATACAAAAATCAATGCCATTATTACACGCAATACCAAGGACTTCAAAAAATCCCAACTTCCCATTTGGACTGCCGAGCAGGTGGTAAAGATGATTTGAAATTGGTGAGGCAATAAATCCGATGTGGATAGTCGCACGACGGAAAACACAACTTCAGCGCGACCAGTTATACACTCCTGCGCGAAGCGATAGGAGAGGTGTCCAGACGAGCGCCAGCGATGTCTGGATGGGGTGGTTGGAAATCGAGCGAGAAAGAGAAACAGAATGAAAATGAAAATGAATACTAAAAAACTGATTCACTGATTTACCGGCGAATGCAATTCGCATACAACACATACGGCACGCTCATCATCTGCTGGGTTCCAAGATCCACCTCGCCATTGGCGGCGTTCATCACTACATGTAAAAACTTGGCACCACTGCCCCAATTGATGTTGTCAAATGTACCAACAGACGCTTGACCTTGTCCCACTTGTAAAACAACCAACCCCTGCGCATTGCTTGTGGTTGAATGGCTTTCTTGGTAGACAATTGTACCCGCAGCTGCAACATCATGAATCTTGAAAGTCATGGTCATCGCAATGTTGCTCATCACAGAACCATCCGCATTGCGCACCACCGCTTGGTAAGGGATGGATTGGGGGGATTGGGAAAAGAGGGATGACGGGAATAGATATAGGATGAACAGAGAAAACAATAAGTAAAAATTTCTTTTCATTATGAGTTAATCCTTCAGGCATCGGATACTGTGTCCATACCGAATATTCAACGCGGCTCGCCCAATGGATCCGTTCCCATAAAAAAATATTCGCAAACTACCACCTATTAACTCTCCCCCTGTACTTGTCCAATAAAATGAATCTTCAATCAACCAAGTATACGGCCCTAAAAATTCTTTCTTCCCAGAAGGAACGGCGTTGAATCCGGTGCTATTAGTTCCTGTATTCTCATACCAACCAGAACTACTTTTCAATGAATTTGCCTCTACGGTGCCTCTTCCACCTATCAATTCTTGATCCGAAATCGACATTCCAAGATTTCCCTCCAAATACATCCACTCACAATCAGTAGGTACGTGCCAACCCGTTGGACAGACTCCTCTGGTATCAACGGTGGTGTACCAATTGTACAACTTGCCGTAAATGGCATCATTTGCCGGGTCGTCATTGTATATTGCATAAGCTCCATTTGTTGTTGCACCCCAAGAGGCATCATCCAACCCAGTTGGAATTACATCTCCGTTGCGGTATTGATCCGTTGCTAGATTATCCGCAAACCAACACTGACCGCCTATTTCAACCAAATCATAGACCCTTCCATCATATGTAAGTGAAGTTTGCCCTCCGCAGCCTGTAATACTAATAAACTCATTGGTGCACGTTGTATTTCCAATCAATACTTGTGATCCCAATCCAGAGTTACTAATTGGCACTTGCTGATTCGCTGCGCTGATACCCGGAATAACCACACTTCTACCACCTATTGTAAGCGTATCACCTGTCGAACTAACTGAAACATCTGTATCCTCACTATACAACGCATACGGCACACTCATCATCTGCTGGGTTCCAAGATCCACCTCGCCATTGCCGGCATTCATCACTACATGCAAAAACTTGGCGCCACTGCCCCAATTGATGTTGTCTAATGTACCAACAGACGCTTGACCTTGTCCCACCTGCAAAATCACCAACCCTTGCGCATTGCTTGTGGTTGAATGGCTTTCTTGGTAGACGATTGTTCCCGCAGCTGTAACATCATGAATCTTAAAAG
>JACCDG011717068.1_pt1 | contig 27973 bp, 33 predicted proteins | sample 7442471 | NCBI WGS metagenome assembly JACCDG01 (sample SAMN15323444, study PRJNA562643) | freshwater metagenome | isolation source: river surface water | place: USA:Blue River Watershed | collected 2017-08-17 | reverse complement strand
TTTTCGCCTTAGGATGAATCAGTTTAATCATATCATGCCATTTTTTGCTGACTAGGCAGCAAGTTTTGTAATCAGAACCTGCAGTAATGTTAGCTAGGATAACTGGCCAAAGGTCATCCATTTTATTGATAATCCTTTGCAAATTCAATTTATTTCCACAAATCTACAAAAAATTAAACTCGCTTTTTGCCAAAAGTGTTATATGATAAACTCCGCCAATTCCATTCTTTATCTGAATTAGCCTGGACAATTTCCCAGGTTATGTTTGGGTTTTGAGACAACCCATACCAATCCCATGGCTTGTCTGGATTTGCCTGGACAATTTCCCAGGTTATGTTCGGATTTCGAGATAATCCATTCCAATCCCACGGCTGAGTTGGATTTGCTTGGACGATTTCCCAGGTTATGCTTGAGTTTTGAGATAATTCATACCAATCCCACGGATGAGTTTGATTTGCCTCAACAATTTCCCAGGTTATGGTTGGATTTTGGGATAATCCAAACCAATTCCAATTCTTACCCGGATTTGCTTGAATAAATTCCCAGGTCATATTTGGATTCCAAGATAAATTACGCCAACTCCACGGCTTATCTGAATTTGCCTGGACAATTTCCCAGGTGATATTCGGATTCCGAGATAATCCATTCCAACTCCACGGCTTATCTAAATTTGCCTGGACAATTTCCCAGGTTATGTTTGGGTTCCGGGATAACCCATCCCAATACCATTTTATGTGTGGATTTGCTTTGACGATTTCCCAGGTTATGTTTGGATTCCACGATAATACATACCAATCCCACGGTTTGTCCATATTTGCATGAATAATTTCCCAAGTGATATTCGGGTTTCGAGATAACCCATACCAAACCGATTCCTTGTTTAGATTTGCCTGAACAATTTCCCAAGTTATATTTGGATTTATAGATAAATGTTCCAATTTCCAAGGCTTATCTGGGAACAATTTCATTAACGTGGTCAGGTGATTTGCTAACTTTGCTTTCGCATACGGATGGATCTTCTTAATCATATCGTGCCATTTTTTGCTAACCAGGCAGCAAATTTTGTAATCCGAACCTGTAGTAATGTTAGTCAGAATAACCGGCCAAATGTCGTTCATTCTATTGATAATCCTTTGATAATTCAATTTATTTACGTAAATATACAAAAAATTAATTCATCCTTTTGCCAAAAGTGTTAGATGATAAGCTATGCCAACTCCATTCTTTATTCATATTTATCGCGACAATTTCCCAGGTTATGTTTGGATTCCACGATAATATATACCAATTCCACGGCTTGTCTGGATTTGCATGCACAAATTCCCAGTTTATGTTTGGATTTTGAGATAAGCCATCCCAATTCCATGGTTTGTTCGGATTCGCCTGAACAATTTCCCAAGTTATGCTTGGATTTTGAGATAAACCATACCAATCCCACAGTTTGTCTGGACTTGCCTGAACAAATTCCCAGGTTATGTTTGGATTTCGAGATAGACCATACCAATCCCAAGGCAAATTAGGATTCGCCTTAACAATTTCCCGGGTTATGTTTGGGTTTTGGGATAATCCACTCCAATCCCAATTCTTATCTAGATTTACCTCGATAATTTCCCAGGTTGTTTTTGAATTTCGAGATAAACCATACCAATCCCAAGGTAAATTGGGATTCGCCTTAACAATTTCCCGGGTTATGTTTGGGTTTTGGGATAATCCACTCCAATCCCAATTCTTATCTAGATTCGCTTGAACAAATTCCCAGGTTATGTTGGGATTTCTAGATAAACTATGCCAATCCCAAGGTTTGTCCGGATTTGCCTGAATAATTTCCCATGTTATATTTGGGTTTTGGGATAATCCACACCAATTCCATGGCCTATCTGGATTTGCCTCGACAATTTCCCATGTTATGTTCGGATTCCAAGATAATCCACACCAAATCCATGGATGAGTCAGATTTGCCTGGACAATTTCCCGGGTTATACTTAAATGTTGAGATAAACCATTCCACTCCCACGGTTTGTCTGGATTCGCTTTAACAAATTCCCAAGTTATGTTTGGATTTTGAGATAAGCTATGCCAATTCCATACGATATTTGGATTACTCTTGATAAATTCTAGGTTTATGTTCCGATTACTAGATAAACAAATCCAATCCCAGGGCTTGTCTGGTAATAATTTCAGCAAAGTGGTCAACTGATTTGCTAACTTTGTTTTTGCATTCGGATGAATCAGTTTAATCATATCATGCCATTTCTTGCTCACCATGCAACAAGTTTTGTAATCCGAGCCAGTATTAATGTTGGCCAAGATAATTGGCCAAAGGTCGTTCATTTTACAATTTATAATCTGCGTGTTTCAATTTGTTTTTAGCATGAAATATGTTACAGGTTTATAAATTTGGACAAAAAAACAATCAGCGACTAAAGGTAAATTCATTCCCCGACAAGGCACTCCAATCCCACTCTTTATCTAAATTTGCCTGGACAATTTCCCAGGTTATAAAGGAGCGGGCTGATATGCTAATCCATTCCCATTCTTTATCTGGATTTGCCGCGACAATTTCCCAGGTTATGTTTGGATTCCACGACATCTCGATCCATCCCCATTTCTTATCTGGATTTGCCTGGACAATTTCCCAGGTTATATTCGGATTATATGATAATTGGGCCCAATTCCATGGCTTGTCTGAATTTGCCTGAACAATTTCCCAGGTTATGTTGGGATTTTGAGATAAACCATCCCAATCCCATGACTCGCCCGGATTTGCCTGAACAATTTCCCAGGTTATGTTGGGATTTTGAGATAATACATACCAATTCCATGGCTTGTCTGGATTTGCCTGGACAATTTCCCAGGTTATGTTTGGATTCCATGATAAACGGTTCCAATTCCATGGCTTGTCTGAATTTGCCTGAACAATTTCCCAGGTTATGGTGGGATTTTGAGATAATACATACCAATTCCATGGCAAATCCGGGCCAGCCTGGATAATTTCCCAGGTTACGCTTGGGTTTTGAGATAAACCCAGTCTACTAAATGGTTTGCTGGGTGGATTTGCTTTAACAGTTTCCCAGTTTATATTTGGATTCCAACATAACCCGGAATAACTCCATTTTTTATCTGGATTAGCTTGAACATCTTCCCAAGTTATGCTTGGATTTCTGGATACAAATTTCCAATCCCATGCAATATTTGGATTACTCTCGATGAATTTCAGATTTATGTTTGGATTTCGAGATAATACATACCAATTCCAGGGCTTATCTGGGAACAATTTCAACAAGGTAGTCAAATGATTTGCCAACTTTGTTTTCGCATTTGGATGAATTAGTCTGATCATATCATGCCATTTCTTGTTTACAACACAGCATGTTTTGTAATCAGAACCTGCAGTAATGTTAGCCAAAATAACTGGCCAGAGATCATTCATTCTATTGATAACCATTTGCAAATTCAATTTATTTATGCAAATCTACAAAAAATTAAACTCTGCTTTTGCCAAAAGTATTAGCGGATAGGCCATACCAGCTCCATTTCTTAGTTGGATTAGCCTCGACAATTTCCCAGGTGATGTTCGGATTTTTGGATAACCCACTCCAGCTCCACTGCTTATCCAAATTTGCATGAACAATGTCCCAGGTTATGTTGGAATGCAAGGATAATCCATACCAATTCCATTTCTTAGTTGGATTAGTTTGAACATTTTCCCAGGTTATGTTTGGGTTCCAAGATAATCCATACCGATCCCACAGCTTATCTGGATTTGATCGAATAATTTCCCAGGTTATGCTCGAGTTTTGAGATAATCCATACCAATCCCACGGTTTGTCTGGATTTGCTTCGACAATTTCCCAAGTAATGTTTGGGTTCCAGGATAAAGCATACCAATACCACGGTTTATCTAGATTTGCCTCGACAATTTCCCAGGTTATGTTCGGGTTTTGGGATAATCCACTCCAATCCCAATTCTTATCTAGATTCGCTTGAACAAATTCCCAGGTTATGTTGGGATTTCTAGATAAACCATCCCAACACCATGGCTGAGTTGGATTTGCCTGAACAATTTCCCAGGTTATGTTTGAATTTTGGGATAATCCAAGCCAATTCCATTCTTTGTTTAGATTTGCCTGTACAAGTTTCCAAGTAATGTTTGGATTCCAAGATAATCCATACCAACTCCATGCAATATCTGGATTACTCTCGATGAATTTTAGATTTATGTTTGGATTTTGAGATAACCAACTGTAGTTCCAGGGCTTGTCCGGAAACAATTTCAGTAGCGTGGTCAAGTGATTTGCTAACTTTGTCTTCGCATGCGGATGAATCAGTTTAATCATATCATGCCATTTTTTGCTAACTAGGCAGCATGTTTTGTAATCTGAACCCGCAGTAATATTAGCCAAAATAACTGGCCAGAGATCGTTCATTTTATTGATAACCCTTTGATAATTCAATTTATTTATGCAAATCTACAAAAAATTAAACTCTGCTTTTGCCAAAAGTATTAGTTGATAAACCATGCCAACTCCATGGTTGGTTTTGATTCGCCTCAACAATTTCCCAGGTTATATTTGGATTTTGAGATAAGCCAAACCAATCCCATGGCTCATCTGGATTTGCATTGACAATTTCCCAGGTTATGCTTGGATTTTGAGATAAACCATACCAATCCCATTTCTTATCTGAATTTATCTGGACATTCTCCCAAGTAATGTTTGGATTCCAGGATAAAGCGTACGAATTCCACTCCTTGTCTAGATTTGCCTGGACAATTTCCCATGTTATGCTTGGGTTTCGAGATAAATTATACCAATCCCATTTCTTATCTGAATTTATCTGGACAAATTCCCAGGTTATGCTGGGATTTCTAGATAAACTATGCCAATTCCACTCCTTGTCTAGATTTGCCTGAATAATTTCCCAGTTTATGTTTGGATTTTGAGATAATCCAACCCAATCCCAATCCTTATCTAGATTTGCCTGGACAATTTCCCAGGTTATGTTCGGATTCCAAGATAATCCAAACCAATTCCATGGCAAGTTTGGATTTACCTGAACAATTTCCCATGTTATGTTCGGATTTCGAGATAAACCACTCCAATTCCATTTTTTATCTACATTTGCCTGGACAAGTTTCCAGGTTATATTGGGATTCCAAGATAATCCAATCCAATCCCTTGCAATATTTGGATTATTTTCGATGAATTTTAGATTTATGTTCGGATTTTGAGATAAACAACCCGGTTCCCAGGGTTCGTTCGGAAACAATTTCAGCAAGGTGGTCAAGTGATTTGCTAACTTTGTCTTTGCCGCAGGATGAATCAATTTGATCATATCGTGCCACTTCTTGCTAACCAGGCAGCAAATTTTGTAATCTGAACCTGCAGTAATGTTAGCCAAGATAACTGGCCAGAGATCGTTCATTTTATTGATAACCCTTTGATAATTCAATTTATTTATGCAAATCTACAAAAAATTAATTCATCTTTTGCCAAAAGTATTAGTTGATAAACCATGCCAACTCCATTTTTTATCCGTATTTGCCTCGACAATTTCCCAAGTTATGTTTGGATTTCGGGATAACCCAAACCAATTCCATGGCTTGTCTGAATTTGCCTCGACAATTTCCCAGGTTATATTGGGATTCCACGATAATTCATACCAATTCCATTCCTTGTCTGGATTTGCTTCGACGATTTCCCAGGTGATGTTCGGATTTCGAGATAAACCACCCCAATACCACGGTTTATCTAGATTTGCCTCGACAATTTCCCAGGTTATGTTTGGGTTCCAGGATAACCCATCCCAATCCCATAATTGATTGGAGTTCGCCTGGACAATTTCCCAGGTTATGGTTGGATTTTGGGATAATACATACCAATTCCATTTATTGTCTAGGTTTGCCTCGACAATTTCCCAGGTAATATTTGGATTCAAAGATAATTCATCCCAATTCCATGGCAGATGAGAATTTGCCTCGGCAATTTCCCAAGTTATATTCGGGTTTCGAGATAATCCCCAACATTTCCATGGCTGAGTTGGATTTGCTTGGACAATTTCCCAGGTTATGTTCGGATTCCAAGATAATCCGCACCATTCCCATTCTTTATCTAAATTCACCTGAACAAATTCCCAGGTTATGCTTGGATTCAAAGATAAACCATCCGAATCCCATTCAATATTCGGATTTGCTTGAACATATTCCCAGTTTATGTTTGGGTTTTGAGATAAACAACTCAAGTCCCAGGGCTTGTCTGGGAACAATTTCAGTAGCGTGGTCAAGTGATTTGCTAACTTTATTTTTGCATCAGGATGAATCAGTTTGATCATATCATGCCATTTTTTGCTAACCAAGCAGCAAGTTTTGTAATCTGAACCTGCAGTAATGTTAGCCAAGATAACTGGCCAGAGATCGTTCATTCTATTGATAACTCTTTGATAATTCAATTTATTTATGCAAATCTACAAAAAATTAAACTCTGCTTTTGCCAAAAGTATTAGTTGATAAGTTTGTCCAACTCCACGGCTGGTTTTGAGTTGCTAGGACAATTTCCCATGTTATATTTGGATTTTGAGATAATCCAAACCAATCCCATGGCAGATGAGAATTTGCCTCGACAATTTCCCAAGTTATGTTTGAATTCCAAGATAATCTATACCAGCTCCATTCTTTATCTGGATTTACTTGAACAAATTCCCAGTTTATGTTTGGATTTTGAGATAATGCATACCAATCCCAATTCTTATCTGGATTTGCCTGGACAATTTCCCAGGTTATATTTGGATTTTGAGATAAATAATGCCAATTCCATTCCTTGTCTAGATTTGCCTCGACAATTTCCCAGGTTATGTTCGGATTCCAAGATAAATATTGCCAATTCCATTCCTTGTCTAGATTTGCCTCGACAATTTCCCAAGTAATGTTTGATTTTTGAGATAATTCATACCAATTCCAGTCTTTATTCAGATTGGCCTGGACAATTTCCCAGGTTATGTTCGGGTTCCACGATAATCCCCACCACTTCCACGGCAAGTGTGGATTCGCCTCGACAATTTCCCAAGTTATATTCGGGTTTCGAGATAAACCACTCCAATTCCATTCTTTATCTAAATTCGCCCGAACAAATTCCCAGGTTATGTTTGAATTCCAAGATAAACAATGCCATACAATATTTGGATTGCTCTCAATGAATTTTAGATTTATGTTTGGGTTTTGAGATAAACAACTCAAGTCCCAGGGCTTGTCCGGAAACAATTTTAGTAAAGTGGTCAAGTGATTTGCTAATTTTATTTTCGCATGCGGATGAATCTTCTTAATCATATCATGCCATTTTTTGCTAACTAGGCAGCAAATTTTGTAATCAGAACCCGCAGTAATATTAGCCAAAATAACTGGCCAGAGATCGTTCATTCTATTGATACCTCTTTGATAATTCAATTTATTTGGCAAACTTGGGGTAAAAAGAATTAGATGTTGAATCAATTCAACATCATTTCTGGAATTGCCAGGTTGATTCTTGTCGGAACAATGTTTTGTAAAATCGTAGCATACTCTTGGGGTATTCGATTATGAACCGTAGAAGAATGGCCACACCAAAAATACCAAATTATCAACCATTTTTATGCAATTGGCTTGTAAAAAAATACATAATTAGTTTCTACGTTATGGATTAAATTTGGTGAATGTATTCAACGATAATCCAAGCCAACTCCATGGTTGGTTTTGATTATCCTGAATAATTTTCCATGTTATGTTTGGATTATATGATAATCCGATCCAATCCCACGGCAAGTTTGGATTTGCCTGAACAATTTCCCATGTTATATTTGGATTCCGTGATAATCCAAACCATTTCCATGGCCAAGTTGAATTTGCCTGAACAATTTTCCAGGTTATGTTCGGATTTTGAGATAATCCATTCCAATCCCACGGCTGAGTTATATTTGCCTCTACAATTTCCCAGTTTATGTTTGGATTTTGAGATAAATAATGCCAATCCCAATTCTTATCTGGATTTGCCTCAATATTTTCCCAGGTAATGTTTGGATTCTGCGATAATCCGCACCAACTCCATCCCTTATCTGGATTTGCCTGAACAATTTCCAAGGTTATGTTCGGGTTCCAGGATAAAGCATGCCAATTCCATTCCCTGTCCAAATTCGCTTGGACAATTTCCCAAGTTATGTTCGGGTTTCGGGATAATCCACGCCAATCCCATGGCACATTTGGATTTGCCTGCACCATCGCAAACGTGATTATCAGGCTGAGTGAAATTGGATACCAATTCCAGTCTTTATTCAGATTAGCCTGGACAATTTCCCAGGTTATGTTTGGGTTCCACGATAATCCCCACCACTTCCACGGCCAAGTTGGGTTTGCCTCGACAATTTCCCAGGTTATGTTTGGATTTTGAGATAAACTATACCAATCCCACTGTTTGCTACAAAATAGATTTAACAGCGTCATCAACTGATTCGCCATCTTGATACTCGCATTCGGATGAACCAGTTTGATCATATCATGCCATTTTTTGCTAACCAGGCAGCAAATTTTGTAATCAGAACCCGCAGTAATATTAGCCAAGATAACTGGCCAGAGATCGTTCATTTTATTGATAATCCTTTGATAATTCAATTTATTTATGCAAATCTACAAAAAATTAATTCATCTTTTGCCAAAAGAATTGGATGATAAACTCTGCCAGCTCCATTCTTTATCCAAATTTGCCTGGACAATTTCCCAGGTTATGTTCGGATTGCGAGATAATCCAAACCAATCCCACGGCTGAGTTGGATTTGACTCTACAATTTCCCAGGTTATGCTGGGATTTTGAGATAAACTGCGCCAAACCCAGGACCTATTTGGATTTGCCAATATAATTTCCCAGGTAATATTTGGATTCCACGATAGTCCGCGCCAATTCCATTCCTTGTCTAGATTTGCCTCAACAATTTCCCAGGTTATGTTCGGGTTCCAGGATAAAGCATGCCAATTCCACGGCCGATTTGGATTTGCTTGAATAATTTCCCAGGTTGTGTTTGGGTGTTGAGATAATTCAAACCAATCCCAATTCTTGTTTAGATTTGCCTTAACAAATTCCCATGTTGTATTTGGATTTCGAGATAATCCACTCCAATCCCATGGCTGGATCATATTCGCCTTTATAATTTCCCAGGTTATGGTTGGATTTTGAGATAATCCCCACCAATCCCAATCCTTGTTTAGATTTGCCTGGACAATTTCCCAGGTTATGTTCGGATTCCATGATAAACGGTTCCAATCCCATGCAATATCTGGATTTGCCTGAACAATTTCCCAGGTTACATTTGGATTCCAAGATAAGCGGGTCCAATCCCATGCAATATCTGGATTTGCCTGAACAATTTCCAGGTTACATTTGGATTTTGAGATAACCAACCAGCTTCCCAGGACCTGTCGGAGAACAGCTTCAGTAGTGTATTTAAGTGATTTGCCAACTTTGTTTTCGCCTTAGGATGAATCTTCTTAATCATATCATGCCATTTCTTGCTAACCAGGCAGCAAATTTTGTAATCTGAACCCGCAGTAATATTGGCCAAGATAACTGGCCAGAGATCGTTCATTCTATTGATAAACCCTTTGCAAATTCAATTTATTTATGCAAATCTACAAAAAATTAATTTATCTCTTTGCCAAAGGTGTTAGAGGATAGGCCATCCCAATCCCATTTTTTATCCTGATTTGCCTGGACAATTTCCCAGGTTATGTTTGGATTTCGAGATAATCCATTCCAATTCCACGGCTGAGTTGGGTTTGCTTGGACAATTTCCCAGGTTATGTTTGGATTTCGAGATAATCCATTCCAATCCCACGGCTGAGTTGGGTTTGCTTGGACAATTTCCCAGGTTATGTTGGGATTATATGATAATACATACCAATTCCATTCCTTGTCTAGATTTGCCTCAACGATATTCCAAGTAATGGTTGGATTCCAAGATACATTCCAATCCCACGGCCGGATCTCATTTGCTTGAATAATCTCCCAGGTTATATTTGGATGTTTAGATAATTCATACCAATTCCATTTCTTGTCTGGATTTGCCTCGACAATTTCCCAGGTGATGTTTGGATTTCGAGATAATCCATCCCAATCCCACGGCCTGTTCGGATTTGCCTGGACAATTTCCCAGGTTATGCTTGGATTTTGAGATAAACCATACCAGCTCCAAGTCTTATCCGAATTTGCCTGAACAATTTCCCAGGTTATGTTTGGATTCCATGATAAACGGTTCCGATCCCAATTTTTATCCAAATTTGCCTGAACAATTTCCCAGGTTATGTTTGGATTCCAAGATAACCTATACCAATTCCATGCAATACCTGGATTACTCTCGATGAATTCTAGGTTTATGTTTGGATTTTGAGATAACCAATTCCGGTCCCATGGCTTGTCCGGGAACAATTTCAGTAGCGTGGTTAAATGATTTGCTAACTTCGTTTTCGCATTGGGATGAATCAGTCTGATCATATCGTACCATTTTTTGCTAACCAGGCAGCAAATTTTGTAATCTGAACCTGCAGTAATATTGGCCAGGATAACCGGCCAGAGATCGTTCATTTTATTGATAACCCTTTGATAATTCAATTTATTTATGCAAATATCTACAAAAAATTAAACCCTGCTTTTGCCAAAGGTGTTAGATGATAATCCATCCCAATCCCATGGCATATGCAGATTTGCCAAGACGATATCCCAGGTTATGTTTGGGTTTTGAGATAATACATACCAATTCCATTTCTTGTCTGGATTTGCCTCGGCAATTTCCCAAGTTATGTTCGGATTCCAAGATAATCCGCGCCAATCCCAATTCTTATCTAGATTCACCTGAACAATTTCCCAGGTTATATTTGGATTTTGGGATAATCCATACCAGTTCCATGTCTTATCTAGATTTGCCTTGACAATTTCCCAAGTTATGTTTGGATGTTGGGATAATACATACCAGTTCCATGTCTTATCTAGATTTGCCTTGACAATTTCCCAAGTTATGTTTGGATTCCAGGATAAAGCATTCCAATCCCAATTCTTTTCTAGATTTGCCTCGATAATTTCCCAGGTGATGTTTGGATTTCGAGATAATCCATCCCAATTCCATGGCCGAAATATATTCGCCTGAACAATTTCCCAGGTTATGGTTGGATTTTGAGATAATCCATACCAGCTCCATGGCTGGGTTATGTTTGTCTTAACTATTTCCCAGGTTATGTTCGAATTCCAAGATAAACGGTTCCAATCCCAAGTCTTGCCTGGATTTGCCTGGACAATTTCCCAAGTCATACTTGGATTCCAAGATAACCTACACCAATCCCATGCAATACCTGGATTACTCTCGATGAATTCTAGGTTTATGTTTGGATTTTGAGATAACCTACACCAATCCCATGCAATATCTGGGTTACTTTTGATAAATTCCGTGCTTATGTTTGGATTTTGAGATAAACAATTCAAGTCCCAGGGCTTGTCCGGGAATAATTTCAGCAAGGTGATCAAGTGATTTGCTAACTTTGTTTTCGCATGCGGATGAATCTTCTTAATCATATCATGCCATTTTTTGCTAACCAGGCAGCAAATTTTGTATTCAGAACCCGCAGTAATATTGACCAAAATAACTGGCCAGAGATCGTTCATTCTATTGATAACCCCTTTGCAAATTCAATTTATTTATGCAAATCTACAAAAAATTAATTCATTTCTTGCCAAAGGTGTTGGATGATAATCCATCCCAACTCCATTCTTTATCCTGATTTGCCTCTACAATTTCCCAGGTTATGTTCGGGTTTTGAGATAATAAATACCAATTCCATTTCTTGTCTAGATTTGCCAACACAATTTCCCAGGTTATGTTTGGATTCCACGATAATCCGCGCCAATCCCATTTTATGTCCGGATTTGCCTGGACGATTTCCCAGGTTATGTTCGGATTCCAAGATAATCCATCCCAACTCCATTCTTTATCCTGATTTGCCTCTACAATTTCCCAAGTTATGTTTGGATTTTGGGGTAATCCATACCAGTTCCATTCTTTATCCAAATTTGCCTCTACAATTTCCCAGGTTATGATTGGATTCCAGGATAAAGCATTCCAATTCCATTCCTTGTCCAAATTCGCTTGGACAATTTCCCAGGTTATGTTCGGATTTCGAGATAATCCATTCCAATCCCACGGCTGGGTTATGTTTGCCTGAACAATTTCCCAGGTCATATTTGGATGTTGAGATAATCCCCACCAGCTCCACGGCTGGGTTATGTTTGCCTTAACTATTTCCCATGTTATGTTCGGATTCCAAGATAAACGGTTCCAATCCCATTTTATGTCCGGATTTGCCTGAACAATTTCCCAAGTCATACTTGGATTCCAAGATAATTTACACCAATCCCATGCAACATCTGGATTACTTTTGATGAATTCTAGGTTTATGTTTGGATTTTGAGATAACCTACACCAATCCCATGCAACATCTGGATTACTTTTGATGAATTCTAGGTTTATGTTTGGATTTTGAGATAACCTACACCAATCCCATGCAATATCTGAATTACTTTTGATGAATTCTAGGTTTATGTTGGGATTTTGAGATAAATAACCCGGATCCCAAGGCTTGTCTGGGAACAATTTTAATAAGGTGGTCAAGTGATTTGCCAACTTTATTTTCGCCTTAGGATGAATCTTCTTAATCATATCGTACCATTTCTTGCTAACCAGGCAGCAAATTTTGTAATCTGAACCTGCAGTAATATTAGCCAAGATAACTGGCCAGAGATCGTTCATTTGCAGAATGAATTAATTTGCATTCAAATTTGCATTTAAATTTATATTCATGATATTACATTCACGTATTGCAACGAGAGTATGTTTGTGTCAATCTACATTTTATTTATCTTGAACATCCCACAGATATTTGGCGCCGATTTTGGCGCACAATTGATGTCCCTAGATGATGATTTCAGAGTCATTGCATCCCAGGCCTGTGACAGCTGGACTGAATGCGGTACGCCAACACTTATGAATTGTGCATACCAATTATTATGGAAATTAACAACATCGCCCCAGGCAGTGGCCATTATGGTTACAACAAATAAGCCCAACTGTGTATTCACTGGTTACTATCAGAATATGGTCGTGTCGACATTTGTTGTTGATTTGCGCAACCACAAACCTGTGAATAATAGCCACGTGGCCTGCAAAACCATAAATGAATGTGCTGGGATTGTTTGCAACAATCTGGGTAAATACTGCCAGGACTGTGTAACTGTGGTAAATAATCCATTTTGGGCATAAATAGTAAAAAAATTTCATTGTAAACATTTCATTTTACTACATACACACAGCAAATGGCAGAGCAAATTAACCCAATGTCTATATGTGTATGTAATGAAATGAAATATGAGCAACAAAATGCACCATCCACACGACGGCAGTTTGCAGGTGGGCCAAAAGAATGGCCGACACTTGAGGATTGTATGTGCGTGTGGACGGAGTTTTCCGCGGCTCGACCCGATGTTGCAACAAGTTGGTTTCATACATTGATGAATAGAACTGCGATAGCTGATAATTTCATAACAATTGCTTTGGGATCAGCCGTACTGAAATATTCAGTATAAGAAAAAAACTACGTTATCACAACGTATAATTTTGTATAATTATCAAAATTATATATGGTTATGATTGGTAAAATCCTTATGTGATAATCCGTCCCAGGCCCATGGCTTGCCCTGGTTATTAACAATATTTTCCCAGGTAATGTTTGGATTATATGTCACATAATGCCAATCCCAAGGCTGAGTTGGGTTGGCATTTATAATTTCCCACGTTATGTTTGGATTTTGTGACAAACCATTCCAATCCCACGGCATATCTAAGTTATCCTGAACAATCTCCCAGGTTATATTTGGATTAATTGACACACTAATCCATTCCCACGGCCCATTTAAATTATCCTTAATAAATTCCCAGGGTATTTTTGAATTACCTGATAAATAACACCAATCCCACGATTTATCAAGATTGGCTTCAATAATCTCACAGGTTATATTTGGATTCCACGATAATGCATACCAATCCCACGGCCTGTTTGGATTTGCCTGGACAATTTCCCAGGTTATATTTGGATTTCGAGATAAACCGTTCCAATACCACGGTTTATCTAGATTTGCCTCGACAATTTCCCAGGTTATGTTCGGATTTTGAGATATTTCAGACCAATTCCACAGCTTGTCTGGATTGCCCTTAATAATTTCCCAGGTTATGTTTGGATTTCGAGATAACCTATACCAATTCCACGGTTTATCTAGATTTGCCTCGACAACTTCCCAGGTTATACTTGGATTTTGTGACAATTTACCCCAATATATCTTTGTATTTTTGTGAATAAACTCATTCATGAATGGGCACGGACTATACAATACATCTTGTAAATCTTGCGAGTTTTTCAACCTGTTTGCATCAACTTCCCAATGTATTCCAGGATTATATGGCAAATTGAACATATCCCATGGTTTGTCCGGGAGTAATTTCAACAAGGTTGTCAAGTGATTTGCAAGTTTTACCCGTGCATTTGGGTGTATTTTTTTAATAATCCTGAGCCACCCCTTACTTACCTGGCAGACCAATTTATAGCCTGAGCCAGTATTAATATTGGCCAGGATAATCGGCCAGATGTCATTCATTTTATGGATTAAGTTATATTAATTCATTTTTTTACCCAGCGTAAGAAAATTGAATTTAGCGATAGTATCATTGTTAAAAAATGAATGACATTGAATCAGCGATCAGGCGCGCCTCAGCGCATGTAACCAATTTACAGCAGAGTAAAGATTTCATTTTGCGGCTTGTTTATGCGTATCGTATTGCACACGAAAACGACCGCAAATTTCTGGGCAAATGCTATTTTGACGCCGTCACTGCAGCCAATGAATTATTTGATAATCGCCCGATTAAACAGCTCGGGCCCGAGGAGAATTACGAATGGAATGTGCTGATCAAGGAGATAAACAACATTACATTATGATATTTTTTTAACCAAACTCGTATCACGCCGCATGGAAATCCTCCCAGGAGCAGCGATTTTCAGCAGCTATCATCTTGGCGATGATTGGCCCAATAATTGATGCAACATCCCGCGGATAGATTTCTCTGCATAAATACATCTTGATACGAATATCTACACACAGGTTGTGCAGCGCACGGCGGTATATTTTATTATTAATATACTCAAGCTTACCCAGACTCGGGGTAAATTTTGCTTTCCCGGCGATATGATCGAACATTCGCGTGATCATCCTAAAGCATCGCCCACAGCATACTTGTTTCCGGCTAGCGTTATAGTCGTACGCAAAATAAGCTATGCGTTTATCCATTCTGCGAGAACAATACTGGCAGATAAAATTGGGATCAACTTTGCCCCGGGTATATGTTTTTTGCACGTATCTTATCCCGTGGTCCGTGATAACCATTAGCACATTATTATCTGAATTTGCCAAGGTGATATAATCATATATGTGTTTACACCTTAGCATTGGTATTTATATACTTTGCAGATGCTTATTTTTATGAAAATTGAATGATAATTATAAACAATTATGTGCATCATGTTTCTTGCGAAAAACGTGACAGATTATCGCTTGATATCTCATTGGAAAGACGGATGGGGGCGTATAAAAATACTATCGCACGATCATTATACAACTACCACTATGGTTGATCTACCTCTTCGCGAATGTTGTTGTGGGGACTTAAGATTGTGCTATTGTATTTATTGTGGTCGATTTATCGAACGTGGCAAACCATTTTATTCTAAGTCTGGAACGTGTTATACGAACGAGCCTTTGCCATATTGTTATCACTGTGCTCAGCTCATTTATCGTATGAGCGAGTACCTATCAGGTATGATGAAATTCTCGCGCCCGCTATCGAAGTTAGATTATATTGACAACGAACGATATGACGCAGAATTACAATTCATCCGCGGAGACATCTGCACAAAACGAAATCTATGCAATGCTATTTTCCCACGGGATATTTCTGGCATAATCAAAAAAATATTGACAGAGCAAATATTCTCTGAGAACAAATGTGTTAGCAATGATTTCCTCGGGGCGGTGTAATTTATCTTAAAATCCAGCGCAAAAACAAATTATGTATTTTTTCCCAATAAATCATAATTTATTTTCATCAAATAATAGCACTTGCTACCACGGCCGGGTCTGCGGGAATTTGCCCATAGCAGAAAGTGCCTAATTTTTTGTCTCGCGGTGCATCAGTCAACGTGTGCCAACCCGGGCCGCCGCAGCCAGCAATATCAGTTCCGTCCGAATACCAACCCTGATCCGGCCCTTGAAACCATCCTGCGGCACAGAAATTCATGGCTGCCCCGGCTCTGTCAATCTCGCCCCGGGTTGCCAGACGGCCGCCCTTGGATGCGCAATAAGCTGCGCTGTCTGCATACGACAATCCATCAACATAACCACCCCCGGGATTTCGCAGCCAAACACCCATAATTTGAGCAGGTGATGTGGGTGTGGTTCCACCTGGCACTGTGGGTGTGGTTCCACTGGGAATTGTAGTTGGTGTTACCGGGGTTGTGGGTGTGCTCGTTCCACTCATTGCCCAAGCAACCAGGCAGATAAATAAAATGCTTACTGCAACGATTAATGCAATCGCTCTTGGCGTCATTTCATAATTCTGCCGATAAATTTGCCAGAAAAAACAAATAATTTTATCTTATTCTTCTGCAAAGATATCAAAGCAGCAGCTTGATAAAATTAATATGATTCATTTTACACAAAAGAAAAAATGAATACGATAAGAACACTTTTACCCCAAATGGATTTTGAAGAATGCCCCCCACTATACATACTGCCAAAAGCATCCGAGGAGCAAAAGGATGCGATTCGCAAGCTGACCGCGGGCAATGTTGCTATCTCGGCCGTCGCGGGGTCGGGCAAGACCACAACCATTTTATATATTGCCAAAGTATTCCCGGGTAAAAACATACTTTTATTAACCTACAATGCCAAGCTAAAATTTGAAACTCGAGAGAAGGCCGCAGGGCTTGCCCTGGGTAATCTTGAAGTGCATTCATATCATTCATTCTGTGTTAGGTACATAGATGGGCGATGTTCAACCGATGCAGGTATCATTCAGCACGCCGATCAGGCCGGGTTTGCAAATGAAGACATAACCTTACCTTCATACGATTTGATTATCGTTGACGAGGCGCAGGATATGACGTTCTTGTATTATGGCATTGTCAAGAAAGTGCTGGCCGGGGGAAATCCCCATATTTGCATACTTGGAGATCCATACCAAAGTATTTATGGATTTAATGGAGCCGATAGCCGCTTTATGACATTCGCGGATCGAGTATTTTTGCCGCAGATGCAATGGAATCAGGCCCGGCTTTCGACAAGTTACCGTATTACGCACCAAATGGCTGCGTTTATAAACAGATGTGTTATGCAGCGCGACCACATGAATGCCGCAAAAGACGGTTCCAAGCCGCACTACCTGTTTACCGACCCAACGTATCGACAAGTGGTAGATGAAGTTAGATTTCATCTGCGAAATTATTCAGTATCTGACATATTTATACTGGCCCCGAGTGTTCGGGGCGGGCCAAAGTCGCCAATAAATCGCCTATCGAATTTACTCAGTAAATTTGGCATCCCAGTCTATATGCCAAACGATGACAACCGAAAATTAGACGAGGAAGTTTTAGAAAAAAAATTAGTCTTCTCAACCTATCATCAGGCCAAGGGGCTGGAACGCAAGGTCGTCATTGTTCTAGGGTTTGATATGTCGTACTATCATTACTACAATAAGATGGCCCGGACAGATGAATGCCCTAATGAAATATATGTTGCAATCACTCGGGCGGCCGAGCAGCTGACCCTGGTTCACTCAGCCCGATCTGATTATTTGCCATTTCTGTTGTCAGACATTTTGCCGACATATTGCGACATAATTGGTGATCCTGATATACCTGATGCGGTTAATAACAAAATACCTGACATTCGTGTGACCGATTTAATACGGCATATCAGCCCGCAGGTTATGCTTGCGTTAATGAAATACATACAAGTTGACATATTACAGGCCGCATCAGAGCGCATTAATATTCCTTGTAAATCGGCTCAGCTAAATCCACTGGGCGACGTTCTATTTGAAGAAGTTAGTGATATTACTGGCACAGCAATCCCGGCCTATTATCAATACCTGACAAGCAACAGGAGAATGGATATACACGCCCAGTTGCCTCAACATGTTCGAAAACCAATTAAGTTGCCAATTCGCAATCCCGGGCACCTGCTGGAAATTGCTAACAGATACAATGGGATGAGAAGTAATTTAGTGTTCAAGGTTAACCAAATAAATGACTATAACTGGTTAACGCAGGAGAATCTGGACCGATGTATTGCACGAATGAACTTGCGAATCCCGAAGAATTCCGCGGCCGAGGTCGGATACAAAATGACCATCAGCGGGCGAACTGTCTGCGGATACATTGACATTATTTCAAACAACATTGTATGGGAAATTAAATGCACAAGCGAGCTAACATCAGAGCATGTATTGCAATTAGCTATTTATTCGCTTATGTATGGATTATGCAGCAATCACGAGGCTTTATATTATTTATATAATGTCGCTAGTGATGAACTTTGGCAAATCACGGCGGATGTTCAAGATTTAATCAAGATTGTTAAAGCCTTGATACATTTTAAATACCACGGGGCCAGCAGCATTAATGACGCGGAATTCTTGGCAAAATGTGGGGGCGAGGCCGACGATATTCAACCCGCGGTTTGCGCAGAATGCCTTAAATGGCGCGGGATTGCCCCCGGGTGTTCCAAAATTGAGACAAAAAAACGTAAATAATAATGTGAATAATTACATTCGTTACATTCGTTACATTCGTTACATTCGTTACATTCGTTACATTATTTATTTGCAAAGTATCGCCGTTCACGTGATTTTTTTTTCTCTTCTCGGACTCTTGCTATCAAGTATAACCGCCGCAAATCATGGCGACATTCCGGAGAAATCTGCCAAGTAACTCTGTCTTCCTGTATGCGAGAAGCGGGCATCCCCAAGTATTCTATGTATTCGTCCAGGCCCGTGTTGATCATTTTTCGCATCAACGAGTATTTAAATTTATAGTAACTTTGCTGGGTACTAGCCAGACGCAACCAGGCTGGGAATCGCCCGAAAAATCGGATGTTTTCATGTACTGAGGAGAATAATTCTAATTTTTTCCAGGCCATATCGGTGTCAAATAGGCCAACATAGGCGGCATAAATTTCTGGTTGAAGATCCCGGGGGAATGTCGCAACTGCCGCGGCCAGCTCGGGTGAGAAGAAACTTGCAATGTTATATAACTCCATCAGGGTATTTCTGTAAATTGACGATTCATTTTTCCCTGCAAAAAAATTAGGAGTTGATTAATTCAGCTGTCGATATCCATAATAATCTCGGGCCAGGCGTTGAAAACTGGATCAATCACTGGAGGGTTAATTCCTTGTCGAACCATTTCTGCAAATAAATGCCTATCGCCGAGGGCCTGTGCACATACTTCGCAGATCGGTCTGGGGCAATCTCGCTGAAATGTGAAAGAATTTCTTGTAATTATGTTGCTACAAAACCAGCAATTACCAAGAATACTCTGTCCAAAACATTCATGCCAGATTTGAACTCGCTGCGTCTGCTGCATTCGCTGCATTCGCTGTATCGGATACATCGGCTGCATACTAATTATAACAGGCCACAATAATTTATAACAATAATCTAAAAAAATCAATTTTTACGCATGAAATTTTATTCAATAATCATTCCAAATGCAAATTTCATGCATAATTTACGCATAAAGACCGTGATTAGATGCATAAATTATGTAATCCTGGTACGATCCTGATAGAATAACAGACAATAAAATATGCCAATATTTTGCCCATACAGGAGTTTGCTCACCCATGTAAGTATGAATTTTTGACTGCAATTGTTTGTCCACGGGGCAACCTGGGGCAACCCCGGGCAGGCCCGCGGCGACCATTAAGATCCACTCGCGAAAGCCCGGGTTGCAACATAAATCAGCAAATAATCCCGAAAAATCTCGGGGATTATTTAATGCGGGATCATAGCCAAATCGCACAACATGCATGACTACCGCTAGTTCTGTTGTGATGTCCATTTTACAATATATGCGAATTGTATTTCAATTTTGGCCCAATGAGATCTCTATTTGCATAAAAAATAATTATCTGATTCGGAATTTGTATTTGCCATGGAGATAATTTAATGTAATCGCGCGCCTTTCTGGATCACTTTGGGCAAATAATGCGTCGAATATTTTTCGAGAAAATTTACCGCGAGAACAGCACATTGCTCCATTAAGACACAACAATTCGAACGCCATACTTAGGCCCGAGTTGCTGATCCTAGTTACTGGATAGCGCATTTCCAGCAAATAAGCCGCGTCTACCAATTCAATTGGAACAACCTTTTTGCCATGTTTGAATTCGTAGGATTGCTTGAATAAATGTTGCTGATCCATTTTTTACAATATTTAAACCGCGTGTTTCATTTTTATATATGTATAGTATGATGGATTGGTTGCTAGTAATTCTACTATTTTTATTGCTTGTGCTGGTTTCAATACTAATTGGACCATGGATCCTACTTGGAGCCGTTGCTTATACGGGGGCATCAGAAGCAGATGGGATTATTGATAAAACTAACGAATTTCTGCGGGAATTTCCCGCGGGTGATATTGATTCTGCTGTGAAATTTTACTCAGATTTGGAGGTGGATACGGCAAATAATGCGGCCCGGCGCATGAGTGACATGCAATATGCCAAGACAATCATGGAAACAATCCTACATCATCGCCTATATGAATTACATCCCAATAAAATTTCGCGTCTAACAGTGGCCAAAAATTTGAAACTACTGAAAACCAGGCCGCAGGGTAGTTTCACGGGGATAGATAAACTCACTGGGATTATACAAAAAGTTGATGAAACCCCGGGCAATATGCACAGTGCTGAGGAATATTATGTTGTGGATATGCTTAGGGAATTTGGTAAGAATGCCGAAAATAGCAAAAATAATGACCTTGTCGAAAGCCTGCGGGAACAACTGACGAGGAAAAATATGGAAGTACGGCGGCTGAATGAGGAAGCAGAAAGGTTACGAAATTCCCAGGGAAAAATTAGCAGTTATTCTGCGGAAATGTTTCTTGAGGAATGCAACCGCGACCGCAAACATTTGCAGGATAAGATCAGCGAGCTCCGGCGGGACATCGAGTTTCGGCAGAAAAGCGGCCAAGTGCAGCCCCAGCAGATGGATGAATTACGGGCCCGTAATTCCCAGCTGGAAAATCAACTGCGCGAATATCATAACCGAACATCAGCCGAGGCAACACAGGTACGGGATTTGACAACCCAGCTTAGCAACTGCCGCCAGCTATTAGATGATGTGCTTCAGGCGCAATAAGAAAATAGGAAGCATGAATATTATAAAATGTGCTCCGGGGCAATAAAAAATTTGAATGTATGAAGCATGAATATTATAAAATGAGCTTAGTTAATGAGATTGATGAACTCGATTCCAATGACAACATCAATGTCGATCTGGCCACAAAGGCATTGACCTCTCTAGTTATTAAGGCAACTTCCAATACTCCAGTAAATGGGAGGCAAAAAATACGGGCAGTCAAGCCCCAAAAACAGCGGCAATTACGAGCCGGCTGCGTGTTATTTAATGGAGATCGTTTCTTATCTGTTCATAATATAGCCAGCGACATGTGGGGGTTCCCAAAGGGCCGCAGGTTGGAGGGGGAGTCGCCCATTGACAACGCAATCCGTGAGTTATTTGAGGAAACTGGTAAGGTTGTGCTGCCCGGGGATGTTGTGAAACACTTACAATGTGGGGCAGATTATCTCTATATATTTAGAGGCGATTTTGATCCAGTCTGCATCGTGGATGGTATTGAAATAGATCAATATGAATGGATCACTTTGGATGAGCTCAAAAAAAGGAAAACATCGAATTTTACCAAGATATTTCTGCGAAAATTATCCCAATTTCGATAATTCATGTGGCACAAATTATAAAATGATGTTTTATTTTTTGTCCAACTGTATTAGATACATTTCACTACATGAATTTTGCCGATCTTTCTGTTGACTTACTCATTCTTGCATTTTACATCGTGAGTACTCTGGTTTTGATCACTCTTGGCAAGCTCTGCGGCGACACAGCTTATGAATGGTACTACCGCAAGGCATACCCAACAGCATATAAAAACAGGGTCGGGAGAACAATTTGCGGGACAAACGGTGTTTGCCGCGATATGAATGCTGAGGAGATATACACGGCCGCACTGGACCTCGCCCGGGAAGACGGACGATGGATTGGGGCCTGGATTGGGTTTATGATTGGTGGCACTTTGTCATTAATTGCTGCATATAATATCTATGTAAAATTGCGCACCCCGGCGGCATGAGTAAAAAAAATTGAAATCGAACTTATGATTGTTATAAGTTATCTCGATGGCAGAAAATATCGAAATCAACGATCTCACGAAAATTCGATACTTAGAGATCCAAAAGGCATGTGCTTTTGGATCAACCCTGAACACGTATGATGAAACTGTGCCTGAAATGTCTCTGCCTAACGATGTGATTGAGATTAATGATCTCGAGAAGATCGTTTCCGATTCTGTAGGAGCTGCTTACGTGCAATTTTTAAACGAGTGTATGCAATTTATGGACAAGGCATATGCTAACCACGACCCTGCACATGGTTTTAATCATATCGCGCGTGTCTGTGAGAATGCGTATGTTATTCTCGAAAATGAACCCAGTCTTGCGAATGTCAGCAGAGAATTGGACGATATCAAGCAGTTTTTGACTGTAATCATGTTTCATGACGCCCGCGATCACAAGATGGATCCCACGAAATGCCTCAGCCAGGCCGAGTTGGACCAGTTCTACGTTTGCCACCTCGGCGAACAGAGGGCCGCCCAGGTCAATCACATGCATGCAAATTGCTCATGGTCAAAGCGGGCAGAATCTAAACCATGTTGGGAAAATGATTGGATGCGCAAGATTTTGCAAGATGCAGACTGGCTTGATGCATTAGGTCAATCTGGGCTTAACCGTTGTGTTGCCTACACAGAACATCTCGGGTTTAAAGGACTCGATGTCGCCAGGGAAGTTTGCAAACATATCAGGGAGAAATTGTTGTTAATTCCTGCTGAATTGAATTACGGGTATTCCAAGAAGATGGTTAAAGACAAAAACCTCATGTCGCCAATGCACGGCTTTCTTGCCACGTATGAGAAAAAAAATGGAACGATTGACTAAGTTGCGTGACGAAATTAAATGACTAAGTTTTTATTTTTTATGCTTAATGCTTAATATGCTTACAATGGCAAAGTGCTTGCATTTTGGAAGCCAGCCATCATTGTGTTTGCCGCAATATCACCGGAGGATCTATAATTTTCTTTCATACAATCAAATGTTCCAATGCAACTCTGGGTGCCAAATGGTTCCTTACCGCTGGCCCCGGCAGAATCCATACCGAATCGGCGCTGAAGGGTGTTCGAGAAAGTTGGGGCGATTTGATTCGATGCGATTCGCCATGTATCGGCTGGGGAAAATTTTTCACTGTTTGGGTCTGTGCCGATTGGGACTAGGGTACCTGGATCTAGTACGGGCGCTGGTGCCGGTGCTGGCTTCTTGATCCATGACCAGATTACCAGCAAAATGAATAATGTTGCAATCGCAAATAATAGTTCGTGCATTGAAACAGGGTGGGATATAAATGTAGCGATAAAAAATTATTATTTTACGAAAACCTGATCAAATAACAATTCTATTTTTTTACAAACCTGATTACTTAGTTCTGATTTAAGGAAAATCGGAGTATTTTGCGGTTTTGATGATGACGCTAACTCGGCCCGAGGCAACATTACTGTCACAGTTGAGCACTAACGATTTGCTTCCAATCGGGGCGTAGAGTACGTTGGTCGGGTTGTATGACACATACCCAGCTGTAAGAGCATCTGTCGAGATTCCAACTGCCGCGGGAACAACTCCGTCCGTGTTACCAGACCATCCAATTGAGAGGATTCCGTTGGATGGAAACGTGTCAGTCGAGAAGTAGACGTTGTCAACAAAGGCTCCATCGTCAATTGATACCTGAGTGAGTGCCGAGGCGTCGATAAGTGCCACGGGCGTGTTGGCGCTGAATGGCGCAACCGCAAAAGCATGAATGAAACTGTAAATACTCATGTATATAAATATGGGTCATTTTAAATTGGAAAAAATAATTTTATGCATGATTTGACAAAAAAATAATTCCACTGGGCCAGTTAGAGGTGTTCTAAATGCTCCCTGAATCGGGCAATTTGATTGTCAACTAGGCCGATTAAATAATCGGCGCTGGCCAAATATACATCGTCATCGCAAATCTTGGCAATTATATTATTGTGAAAACAATGACATACTACCCTGCACGCAACGAACTCCAACATAAAATCAGAATCAATTGACCAAATTCGCAACAAATTGGGCATACATGCAATGCCACTCTGCTCGCCCAGGCTGGCAAATGTCAGCTTCGGGCCAGATGTGGAGCTACTTAACACGATCATGTGTTTTACCAATAAGCGCGGGATTACGGTCTCCCACAACCAAATGCCAAATTTATACGAATCATAAACAATACACAAATATGCGATTGCATCGAGTGTACTCGTGTCAATAACATCAACAAATTCCTCGGGTTTCTCCGGATTGGGAATGATTATTGTGTTTCTTTCTATGATTGAAATTGCAAATTTTGATGTGATTTGGCCGAGGTTGTCGCAAATATCTTTACAGCTGACAAAACTTCCAGAACTGTTTTTATAAACCCGGATAGTGTTCAGCCAGAATTGGATTGTGCTGAGTTCATGACCATTTGTTACTATGTTTTTGGGGGGAGGCTCAACTGATGGAACACCGCCCTTAATCCATTTCATAATTGTTGGAATTGCCACATTTATTATCCAGTTGCCAAAATGCGCATTTGTTTTTTGTAGTGACTTCGCAAATTGTGTGAATGCCATCAGGTCGAGCGATACCACGGCCGGGTCGATCTGCACCTGCTTGCGCAGGCTGAAAATAAGATCATGATCTGAGAATTGTCTCGAATTGCTTGCGCGGGCGGCCGCAATTAGGTCTGCGACATCAACTCCAACGACACCATTTGCCCTGCGAATTGTGATCTTGTTTCCGTTGTAAAACAAGGTTGTTTGCATTCCGACGACGATATGTTTTTTGTTCCGACACTTTCAATTTTTGAAAAAAATAATTAACCCGCTAGATTAGCGGCGGGATGTTTTTTCCGCAGCGTACAAAGCATCAACAACAGCGATAATCTCCTCGGTGGATGCGGCGATGTGACTGAGGCCAATCACATTTGTGTTTCTAATTTTGCTATGCAAGGCAAATGTGAGCATTACTGCATATTGTACGCCCTTGGCCGACTTCTTGTCATCGAATGACCAAGTTTTCGTAATCCACTGTTTGTGGTGGTCATATACTTTTTTCTCAGTGTGCATATCAACATACAGTAGATATTTAAGTGTGAGCAGCTCAACAAGCACGAGTGTGTGTCCGGTTGGCTCGGGCGACACGGCTTTCCCGGAACCAGTTGCTTCAGGTTTGGGGGTCTCCTTTGGAAGATCGGATTTTTTTGGAAAATCGGATTTCTTTGGAATGTCAACTTTAGGAACAGCATCTGTCTTGGTCGTTTCACATTTTGTTGAATCAGCTTTTTGGCTACTAGACAAGCACTCTCTTCGCAGTTCATTTAAGCGCGGGATCATAACTTTTGTAATCCATTCTCCATATTTGTGGGAAATTAATTCATACAATTTCCCAACAATTGCCGCTTCATCGATATCAATGATGTCAATAATTGAACCAAGGTCAAACCTCATTTTCCTGCTGTTTTCATCAATGTACTGCTTAATGAAAACGCTCTTATCTGCGGGAATGTACAGCTGTTTTGCATCAATGTGAATAGTATCTTTATCTTTGAAAGCACGGATGTTTTTTCCATCGTAATTGAAGCAGACGATCTTGTTGGTTTCCGCACTGGTGTTTGAATTACCCACTTCACGTTCAATGGCTTTAATGGCAGTTGTGAGCAACCATTGGCCGAAGAAATCCATGTCCATGTTAATGCAGATTTCTGCTATCTCCTTGAGAGTTTTCATGTTGAAGACGCTATCATCAATGTACTTATCATGAGCATATGATTGCGGCAACAGCTCGAAGACTTTGCTACCTCTTAGTACCTGTGCGATATCCATGCTAGGAACATAGGCAAAACCATCGTGCTTGTAAACTCTGATCGAAAATTGATTGTATGCGAGTGTGAGAGCGAGCATTCTGATTGAATATAAATAATATATACAATTCAATTTTATATTCTTAAGTTTTCTAAGAATATGCATAAAAAAAGTTTAAGCAGATAGAGCTCTATTTCCATTCTTTCCACTCGTTGATGTAATTGATAACAATGTCAATTATGTGCTCAGTCGATAAAGAACATTCAACGTTGAAAATATCTGGAGATTGTCCTTTTACAGAACCTCGAGCTACCATTGTTGCTAAGCTCCTGCTAAGGACAAATCTTAACATTTTTTCCGATTCACATATCCATTGCTTTTTGAGATATGAGTGACGTGTGGGGAGAATACCTTTCATGCAAGCATGGTGCCATTCATCAGAATAATCGCTGAGGAATGTGTTTCCAGATGCACCAGTGAATATAGCAATGATGAAAGATTTCTTTGCTGTTTCAGAGGGGGCTTTCTGATCGGAATTCCCCCCTCCAGTTTGCTTCGGGATTTTCTCGTTAGTCGATATTTTTCCAACATTCGCGACAGATTCATCAATCATGCGAGCGATGTCATCTCGGCCCAGAATGGCGCATAATTTTCTGAATTCTTTAAGTGTCGCAAGACTGACGGATGGCCCTCCAAATTTGTCGCATCCATGATAAAATTGCCTTTCATAAAGAAACATACCTTCGACTGAATGTTGCCCAACGTGATCAAGTATGCCCTTGAGCTGAACAATCCCATCATCTCCATCAGAGCATATTTTTACGATAAAGTAGTTATCATTTGCTTCATTCGCACTTGGTTCGCACGTACGTACCCAAACTTCCTGTTCAGGAAGAGGAGTGGAATATGCGATGGCAGTGATCGTCGGAATTGCCTTCGACATGCCCCACGTTACGAATTCACTTTGGAAAAGGAGATCGTTATCGTTAGCTTTTTTCACAATGGTTTTGAAATCTTCAAAACCAAGGGTCAATCGTGGGTCTTTAGCGACAAGGTTATCGAGGATCGCCTGCCTCATCCACGCCCGGGACAACACTTTTGGATGAGCATCGATGAGGTCTTCCACATCGACAGTGATCTGATTGTTGAGCATGTAAAATCGGACAGCTTCATCTCGGTGAGAAACAACGTGTGTTTTTTGCGCAGCGTCCATTGTAGTAGTATCTTATTTAGATAACAATTTCAATTTTTTAGAATATCACAATTGTCCCGGCAGCCCCATTACTGCCAGCAGTCGCCCCAGTACCCCCGGATGCCCCACCAGTACCCCCGGCCGCAGTGATTTGCGCTGAAGTAAATGGGGAAATAAAGTTATTTTTGATAATTATGATTAATCCTCCGGCCCCACCACCGCCGCCCCCGGCCTTTGCACCGCCACCAATTGATGACCCAGCGCCCCCGGCCCCACCAGTTGCCGTAATGGTTCCTGTCCCTGTGATAGCATTTGCGGCAATCATAATCACCCCGGCACCACCACCACCACCCCCACCATCTCCACCGCCCGCGTCCGCGTCGCTGCCTGGTGCTCCA
>JACCDG010818897.1_pt1 | contig 27982 bp, 25 predicted proteins | sample 7442471 | NCBI WGS metagenome assembly JACCDG01 (sample SAMN15323444, study PRJNA562643) | freshwater metagenome | isolation source: river surface water | place: USA:Blue River Watershed | collected 2017-08-17 | reverse complement strand
TGTCACACAGGAACAGCTCACGGTAGGTCTCCATATTCCCCAGTCGCCTTGAACCGTGACCTTACCCTTTGGTCCCACCCCTTGCATCCTTTTAAAACATATTTTTGGTTCACCCCTCATTTTTTTAATCAATCATTCCGAGCTTCTTCACCATTACGAGCACTTCATCCTCTTCATAAAACCTGAGCGTCAACTCCTCATTATTGAGTGTCAACTCCTCATCATTGAATGTGATACGGTCAAACGCATAACCCTTCTCAAAGTCACCCACGTCTCGGACGAGTACACACGTGTGAAATATCTTAAACTCCCCCCATTCCTCCAGATCCTTCCATGTGAAGATATCTCTAAACTCAAGCATATTTCCAGACTCTGACTTTTACTCATATCTGTGTACTTCCATTCTTAAAAGACATATTTTTGGTCATGGAGTAATTTTTTTACATTCCATCAAACTCCCTCATCAGTCTCTCTTTGCACACCTTGTAATCGGGGTTGGATATGCATCTCCGCCACGCCCTCTGTATCACCTTGGATGCAGATATTTCCGGGGTGTGAATCATACGCTTCCTAAACGCCTTGATTGCATTGGGGTGAAGACCCGGGAACTTGAAGTTGTATGTATGGTATACAAACCACCCCGAGGAGTGAAACACATTAGGGTTTGATCCCTTTTCATACAGCTCTGCATGCACCTTGCAAAAATGCCCCTTGTGCCCCTTTCCCCCCTTCCGTGTGCACCGCTTCCCGCTGCACGTCTTTCCCGTCCGTGCCATACACTGATTCATTTTTGACCCGATAATTTCATATCAACCCCATTTACTTGCATCATTTAAAGACATCTTTTTGGTTCACTCCAAATTTTTTAAACAGCCACCAGTCTCAGAGTCTCGGTGGGGATATTCTGATCTATCGGATGTTTCTTATAAAACTTAATCACACCCTCATCACCGATCGAAATAACCCTAAAATATTTCCCATCATATGTAGCATCCATAAACCACCAGTCTGATTGAGATGTCATGAAACTATCCTTATATGTCATATCCTTACCAGTTGTGTTCATGATCAATTTTGCAAAAACACCCCCGAACGACATTTTATCCTAATGTCATGATTAGGATACTTGCATCATTTAAAGACATGTTTTTGGTTCAGGGGTAATTTTTTTACTTATTCTTGTTTATCCATGTCACAGTCTCAGAAAACAGTGTTTGGAACAGTTCATTATCAGACCCCACCTCATTTGTATACTCATCATACCCCCTATACATGCGCTCAAGTTTAGGGTTGGGCCACCTCTCAAGAACCTTGCTCACCACGTCAAGTAAATCTTGATCAAGATTGGGCGAAACACCCGCAAATCCATAGATGTCCTGAATCTGATCGAGTACTTCCAGGAGATCCATTGATTTCCAGTGTCGAGTGTGTACTTGCATTTTTAAAAGACATGTTTTTGGTTCACTCATATTTTTTAAAAATGTACACTAATCACACACCGATCCTTTCCATCTACAATAATCTTCTCCTCTGAGTAATCCAAGCGCAATTTTATATTATCACCCACCTTGTACTTGCCGATATCCTTCTTCACAAATGCATTAATGTAATTCCCATCCTTATCCGTGTAATAATTTGGGATGTTGAAATGGTCGTACACTACACGGTCAAAGAGCTTTCCCATTTAGAAATAGATTCTTTGTAACGATGTTATTAATATGGTGTTGAAGTCTCCTCTTCTCTATACGGGCAGGGAACCACTTTGAGTTGTACTCTAAAATCTTCACGTGTATCCACGCCTTGGTGTGTGGGTGAAGAGTCTCCCAGAGGTGGGTATGTCTTTCACAGAATATACCCTGTGTCGCCTTGGTAGAGCAATGTCCACACTGGAATGTTCCTTTCGGATCCATGATTGATCATACCTACTTTTAGTTGCGTTTTTTAAAGACATGTTTTTAATATACATTAATGGATGCTGTGTTCATTGGGCCTCAAGCTTTATCCGGTATCGGTCAGGTGACACGTGTATTATCACGCCTCGTGAATAGCGACTATGTAGAGTTTGGTCAACAATTAAAAAAAAGATACAGAGTGTGTTTCTGTTTCATCATACCAACGGATGTAACAATTTCAATGATGAAGGAATATTCCAAATCATGTGGTAAGGTTCTATACATGACTGCATGTGAGACGGAGACTGTACATCCTCTGTACGGTAGACTTGATGAGCTCACAGATACAGTGTATGCACTGAGCCAGTATACTTCAGATATCCTCAAGAGACAATTTCCAACTATGAATTTCCCAGTGTTTTATCTATATGCATCCCCATCTGTACACACAAAGAAACAGGTTTTACATCTGCCAGAAGATGCATATGTTTTTTACCACATTGGAAATGTAGTAGACCGTCGCAAGAATATACCGAAAATCATAGAAGCATTCTTGAGGCTCCAATTACCAAATAGTTTTCTACTCCTAAAAGCCACATGTATCCAACCAGTCCCATGGAAAAACATCCCAAATGTCATCGTTTTAGAGGGTCTCATGACCCATGAGGAAATAGAAGGAGTGCATGATGCAGGTGACTGTTATGTATCATTCTCACACTCTGAAGGGGCTGGTATGGGTGCCATAGAGGCTGCTATGAGACACAAACCAGTGATTATTCAAGAGTATGGTGCCACTAAAGAATACGTGGATACACCGTATATGATTCCATGTAAACGCACAAAAGTTGGAGCTGATGACTTTTTGTTTCAAGCTGATATGGAATGGGGCGACCCAGACTTTGATACTCTGATGAAGCATATGAAACACGCATACGATACAAAGACTCGTGTTCACATTCACCAAAAGACTCATGAATTAATGGCGAAAGTACCAGTAGAATTAGCTAAGCTACTAACAAATGCTGCTGATGCCCCATGAATTGAGTTATGATGACATGGTTCACTTGAGTTGGACTGAGGATATGATTGGAATTGGATTACAATCTGATGTAAGTTTTGTTGTATGCTTAAACACAGATGATGAATATAACATAACACGTCATTTAAAACATTCTTCTTATGAAAGACTCGTAAACATAAAATTAAGGGGTGTTACATGGGATGTGGTTCTTATTGTGTGGAACTGATATACTTTTGAGCTGTCCACCCAGAGAGAGCCACAAGTATACTAGACTGTAACACAAATTGTTTATTGGTATTTGTGTAAAGCACAATGTCATCTATAAACTGAACCCCCGTGGGTTTGGTGAAAATCACCGGAATTATAAACATAATCAGAGCATATACTATTGCAGTTTGGGCCCACATACTTGGTATTATCAGCGAAAAAATAATATCCAGATTCAGTAAATGTTTGCCCTAAATGTGGTATCAGCAAAGCTTACTGACACTGATAGACAGAGACTCAGACGTTCCATTGAGAAGAAGCGTCTAGAGGGTGTGAAGCAGATTCACGAACAGCTCAAGAGCATATCAAAGAGTGAGATGGATTATGTCAAGAATCTCCGTGAAAGGTTTGAGCCAAAAATAACCTACCCTGATGTCAAGGAGGAGGAAGATGATTAAACCTCTTATTCTTAGGGTGGGATACCTTGTCGTTCCAGACAGAAACACATGGCTCAGGAAACAATTCGAAAAGTCAGGATCATCATACATAAAAATCGGACAATTTATATCGTCTAGGTCAGATGTCTTTGGTAAGGAACTCTCAGATGAAATGTCAAAGTTACAGGATTCGGTTGAGCCAGTGAAGTGGGGTGACTTGGAGAAGTATGTGGACATGTCAAATTTTACAGATGTGGACACAGACCCACTGGCGTCTGCATCGGTTGCACAGATACACAGAGCTAGGTACAAAAATAAGGATGTGGTTCTGAAGATTAAAAAACCAAATGTGGAAAAAAGCTTAAAGGCGGATATAAGCAGTATCAAGGCGTGTCTCAATGCATTTCCATTTCTAGAGTCGAATAAGGCACTTCCCTGGATAGAGGAAATTGACCGCACAATTGATAAGGAACTCGACTTTAGAAATGAAATTTTAAATCTAAAGAAATTTCGTGAAATGTATAGATGGGACGAAGATGTAATTATACCCAAAGTATACCCCTCAGTATCATCCGAAAATGTTATTGTTATGGAGTATGTTCCATCCGATAAGAGTATATTCAACTCAGAAAGACTCATAGATATGTTTGTGGAACAAATACTTTTCGAAGGTGTTATTCACGGGGATCTACACGGTGGGAATATAGGATTTTCCGGTAAAAACTTAGTCATGTATGATTTCGGAAACATTATTTACATATCTCCAAAATACCAACAAGCAATGAGAGAATTTATAATGGCCCTTCAAATGAAGGATGTAGATAAGACAATTGATGCAATGTCAAAGATGGGTATGAATGTGAGAAGTATTGACGGTACACGCATATTTATAAAAAAATTTTTCAATTACATAGAAACCCTGGATATTAAGAGTTTTAAATTTTCAGCTGATGAGATTATAGACAAGGTTCCAGTTGAGGTTGACAGTACAACATTTACCATCCTCAGATCGTTCTCTCTCCTTGAAGGTTTATGTAAGAAGCGTGATCCTAATTTCAAATACGAGGATATCTTTTTAAAAAATCTAGAACTCCTCATGTTAAGTCAGTTATTCTCATCATCAGAGTCGTCTACTTGAAACTGTTTAAGGAACTTTACGTATAAAGTAGTGTCATGATCGACAGCCTGTTTACACTTTGGGTGAGTGGGTCCGTAAAATCCACACACGAGCTTTACCCTATCCTGTGATCTTATAATATCATCAGTGGTTATGCACCGAGGGGGTTTGGGAACATTCATTTATAAATAATAAGAGTTTATTTATAAATGGATTACGGTGTGATATCAGTTAATCTACCCATGGGTATGGACTGGTTTACTCGCAAGAATATGATTCGTATGCAAGTAGATAATCAGCTATTTACAAGTAACGAAATTCACAGAGCTGAGATTATAAGTAATTGTATAGACACTGTTGATATGCTTCGAGAGGGTTTAAAATTTACACGAGTATTTGATAATTATCATTACATGTATACGATTCATCTTTCATACAGATATATACAGACTGGTAAAATGTGTAGAAAAGAATGAATCCAACGTTTTTTAAGCTTTCTACTTGTATACCATATCCCCAAACACACTGTATTCACTGGTATCCATGTACGTGGATACATATATGAATTGTATACACCTACAGTGAATACAGTGATTATATCAATTTTTTGTCTAACACCGACTTCCGGTTTTCTCCAATGGTTTATAGAAGTACACACAACTGCCGAAATCCCTATAGTTTTATCAAATTGTCTCTTCATAAATGTTGTGACGAGTGGTATAACCCCCAACCAATGTGTCCACATTAAAAGATTCACTATAATTTATTTTAAATGGATATTCACACCCCTCCTCCAATTGTGAATCCAGCCCCTGTGAAACGCGGTATTTGTATAAGTGAAAAATACTGTTTCAAAATGGACCCGCCTAAAAACAAGGAAGTGAAAAAAGAGAATGCATTTCGGACACAGTATTATATTAGCCGTATGAAGATGCACGCAAAGAATTCTCAAGACCCTGACATGAACATGACTCTGAATGAAATTAAAACAGGCATAAAGATGAGTGAGAGAATGACATTAACTCTCACTGTGTATCTACTCGGTGTTCTGGCCATCTTCTGGAATTTATAATATTTGTATACATCAAATGGCGCGACAAAAGAGACCCTCAAAGCAAACTATTATAGCTCTTGCTCTGGTTGCCGCGGCTCATGCTGTTCGAGGTGAAGTCCCCGCAACTTTAAATTCAAATCATGTACCAAAATTACCATCATCTATAGTACCATTTAAAGAAGTTCAAAAAACCGCAGTAGAGCTTATGAAAAACGCAGCTAATAAAGTAAATCAAGATTCATTTAGATGTACATACACCGACGATAATTATAGGAAGAAATTTATGGAAAGTAACGCAGCGTATAAACAAAGAATTAACCGGATGAATAGTGTATGCGAAAAACAAATGAAACGATCAAAAGAAGCTGCTATAGCATTAGCCGAGACATATGCAATTACAGCTGCAAGGACAGAAACTGCAATGATAGAAGAATATCATCGTTCTAATCTTGCGATGATGCAAGCAGAGTTAAATGCCGCTAAAACACGAGAAGCAAAGGCATTGGCAGCTTTGGAAAAGGTTAAATCGAATGCAGCCGCGGCAAAAGCAAAAGCAAATGCGAATTTAGCTGCAGCAATACAAAAAGCAAAAAATAACGCATCATTATGGTCAACTTTAAGACGAGGTAGACAACACTTGGCAAGTGCAGCAGCGAATACAGTCGGTGCAATTTCAAATATACCTCGGGCTGTCAAAGGTACAACAGGTTTAGCCGCCGGTGTTATTGAAGATATAAACAAAATGAGATTTTTTGTGTATGCAGTTTTATTTGTCGTTGGATTTCTGACTCTTGTTGGATATGTAAATGTGATAACACTCGGTAGACTGTCATCTGGTGGACGTCTCGTTAAAAAAGCTATAGATGCATTCAAGAGTAATAAACCGATTAGACCGGTATTAAAGAATATTGCCAATCCAGTTGGTAAAAACAATAAAAATACAAGCCCAGTTCGCAGAAACGCTGGTACAAGTACAAGCCCATCCAGAATTATGGGATCTGGGAATATTGCAATGGTAAGTAAGATTCCTCAGGAAAATAGACTTAAGTTGAGACAAGAAAGGTTTCGTTCGCCTTCTCCGAGACGGTCTTAGATACACGTGTATAGAATTCCATAGAATCAAGTCCAAGTCGCTTTGCGAGTCTCTTACAAATCTTATATAATGTCATAAGATTCAATTCAAAAAGACATTTCGGAGATTTTAGAAAATCCCACAGGAGCCATAATCTCCAATTATTTGGAACACACTTTTTCCATTTTCGGTATGAAATACATCGAAATCTGAGGTACCATGGGTATCGAGATAAAATCTCATCAAGTTTCTTGGCATATTTCATTAAACATAATATGCGTGTTATTATTAAATGCATCACATTCTAGGGGTCCTTCATGGAGTATCCATTCATCGAACGGAGGAACTCATACCACCCATGGAACAGATTATAAAAGAGCTTGGGCTCACAGAAGTGAACAGGGCTTTTCACCAGTTTGATCCATTTGGTGCTACAGGAGTTATTGTATTATCAGAGAGTCATTTCTCTGCACACACATATCCAGAGAATGCATCTGTATATCTTGATCTATTCTGCTGCTCAAAAGATTTCAAACCAGACAAGGCAAAAGAGTGCATTCAGAGGGTCTTTAAAGCTAATTGTTTTGATTTCAAATATATTCCACGATGATATTAGTAAATGGGCGAAGCATCAAAGATGTGCCTAAAGGCGATAGGCCCACAAGACGAGTATCTTATTGACAAGAATTCCAAATTCTCTCTTGGATTTAGACAGTACACAGACTTTTCAATAGATCAGGTGACAATACCATTCGGTGTGAACCCTTACCCAAACACTCGTCAGCAAATTGAAATAGAACCAAGATCCTTTAACGGGGATCTCATAAGTAATATGCACCTGTATGTAAAGCTAAAAAAATTAAACCCGGGACAGACGTATAGTGATAATATAGGGCGCAATATAATAAAGTCATATAAATTGTATGTGAATGAACACGAAATTGAAAATGTGACGAGTGATTGGCTTGTTGTGCGAGATCAAGTATTCTTAGATGATGATGAAAAATCTGGTATGTATTCACTTATAAATGAGGGATACTCGGTAGATACTGATGATTTTAAAACAACATATTCAAAAAATCCACATGAGGTGGAGCTCATGATTCCTCTAGAATTTTTCTTTTGTAGACGTCACTCACCGTACAAAAAAGAGAGGGACCGTGTTTCGAGACCATTCTTTCCAATATGTGCCGTGAGGAAACAAAAAGTGTACGTGGTTATCGAGTTTAATGAACAGGTATTTTTTACGAATGCAGAAGACCCACATCTAGATTTTGCGGACCAATGTAAACTCGTGATTGAAACAATCACACTTACACCCGAAGAACGCGTTAATTATATGGGCAATTTTCAAATTATAATAAATAAAGTATACAAGGAGACTCAGACAGATATATCTCAAAATGCAGCGAGTGACACGTTTAATATAACACCAAACTTTCCAATAACGGCAAGCTTCTGGTTTTTTAGAAAGAAATCATACGAGCAAACCACTGTAGACGTATTCGATTCCCATCAAGAATTCGGGTACTCATATACATATGATACCAGATTCAAATATATAGACCCATTCGAATATCTGTCTCTTTATATAAATAACAAACAAGTGTCACCGACTATAGAGGGTAAATTATTCTACAAGTATTTACAACCAATAAATTATAACCTAACGACACCTATAAAGGAAATATACATGTACTGTTACGGTATAACACCAAAAGAATACAATACCGGCGGGAGCCTGGACTTTTCACAAATCCCGTCGAAATCAACGTTTATAAAATATAAACTGAATACGTCTGTTGTAACTGATATTACAACAAATTATACATTTAACATGTACCACTATGGATACAATGTTCTTCGATTTTCTGATGGTTACGTAAGTTTGGCTTTTCTTTGATCATGTAATCAATTATATTATTCTTGATACACCACCGAATAAAATTCAACTGCGCAACTGTTGTTGTGAGTCCTTTGAATTGTATACGCTCAGTTCTGCAGAATGGATCAAATAGTTTTTTCGAGTATCCCACGAGACTTGACTTGTAAGCCACGTGCACCGGAAAATTTCCCTTTGATGTGTGATACACCGTGTTGTGCGTTTTGGCGTATATCGTTATGAACCATTCCAAATTTCGTAAAGATATACCCGACTTGTGATTTAGTATATCGCTAAGTTTGTTGAAATTGTCTTCATCGTCAAAAAAATCCGTCAGTGATTGTAGAAGTATCTCCGCTTTTGTCATTTTCAAAACAGTCAACCAAATCTCTAAGAGGTTTTCCCTTGTTACACGCCGGACAATTGTGTACATACAAAGGAGGCAATGCGTGGTTGTGTTGAGCCTTTACTTCCGGTGACCTGTACTTCACCTCATGATGCATACCCTGGTGTAACCCACAATACCCGTGCTTCTTCGGTGGATTCTTACACCTCTTTCCATTCTTTGTAAGTGCTATACAACGAGTCATCTTTACATCGTTTTTGTCCATCAATCTCGCAAGTGTTTTCAAAGGTATGTTGTACTCCTCCGCCATGTACTGAAGAAGATGTGTAATTTTGTCATTCACACGCCGTTCCACCTCTTCTTCAATAGTTTTGGCGATGCTCGCCGCAAACGGATCCATATCTACTTATTTAATGTTTCCAATTTTTAATACCACGCAATAATAAATGAGAAGATTGACTGTATTGAAAAAGATGGTTGAACGTTCAGATTCTCGTATATTATATAGTGAGGCACACGGGGGTTATCCAGAAAAGTTTAGAAATAGAAAATTTACAGTTCCGAAAAATGTATTTATAATATTTGCATCAAAACCTGGATATTGGTTGTCAGACAGTTTCACAGATTCCGAATCATACCAAGAAATTGTTGACAATGAAGAAGAGTTTAAAAAATATCTTCTCGGAAAACGTCATGGTCCTAGAAATTTTGTAAATTGGAAGGATCATGTATATATACCAGGTGATACCGTAAATGAATTTAGAATGTCTCAATTCGATCGCTTGGAATTTATCAATAAAGCAAATAGAGTGTTTCCAAATAGAAAAGCAATTTTATTAAGTGAGATTGCTCTTAAACCATATAATTCAGTTGTCATAATATTTATTGTCGCGTGTAGACATATGACAGAATATCACAACTTTTATGAGAAAAAAAACCCAACTATATGGAAACGATCTCCTCAAAATTATAATCTTCCAAGTAGCGTCGTAACACCAAATATATTAAAGAACATACGTAAACGTGAAAAAATGTATAGAGAAGAACATGTATACACACCTTCTTATATCGATCCTAATAAACCAAAACCAAAAAGACTTAAAACTTGAATCCCGTCGCCACCGGTGAAATAAGATCCATTATAGGCTGCTCAAACTGGTGCTTAAAATAATATTCGTAATCGAGACCCAGACCGTTCTCTTGGGCCCATTTGGGATCCTCCGCCTTTTCAAACATCTTCTTGCTCCCATTCTTGAGAATTACAAACTGTACACGGTCCCCGGACTGTGGCTCTGCACCGGGTGTACGCTCCTTGATCTTATCACGCACAACCACATGTGCCAGATTATTCGACTTGTAACTGTCTCCCAAACGCTTACTCATGACGAGCTGTGAACTGTCCACCTTCCCTTGTTTCAGCTCATCAGCCTTTTGTTTTGCATACTCTACCGCCTCAATGGAGCTTGAATCGAGAAGCATGTTTATAACTTGCTGACACGTGTCCCTTACAAAAGCACAATTGTCACGTCGAATCACCTGTAGACCCTTTATATCAATCTTTTCAAGCTCCATACCATTCTTTCCCATGACCCACATCTTTGCAGCGTACCGTTTTTTAGAGTACAAAAAATAAGGACAATAAATCTTTTCAAGCTCGAGATCATTCGGTGGCTTGAACAATTTTGTAATCTCTTTTGAGGCTTGTTCACCGAGTTTCCAAGAGTACTCAATCGCATCCATTCCCTTTCTACCATCCGTGTCAAACTGAACCATTATACTATCGGTGTCACCATACCTCACAACTGCACCCGGAAAGTTTCTCTCTACATACTCCTTTGACATTTGAATCATATTTCTCCCTTGACACGTCACTGTTGATGCAATCGGTACACACGGAAGCATACCCTTTGCAGCACCAGTAAACCCGTAGACAGAATTCATCGAAACCTTGTATGCGAGCTGTTTACTGTCATAAATGTGATACATGTGTGTACCTTTTGATTTTGCCATGTCCGCCTTGGCCTTCTTGCGAAACTGTTTCAAATCTTTCAAAATCTCCGGAAGTAGACTTGGCACATTCTGTGCAAACCTATGATCCCCATGTGTTTCATATTCCACACCTTGTAAATTATCATACTTGGGATCCACCACAAGAGTAGAATAACACAGGTTGTGTGCAATCATGATTGATGGATACAGACTCGCAAAATCAAGGGCAGTGATTGGCTCGTAATAAGCTCCTGTCTGTGCCTCAAGTACTGTCGCACCAGTGTACTCAACTGGCTCGTCTGATTTTGGAAGCACTGGAATTGCAAACCCAAGCTCACGTGCCTTTTTCGCAATCTGAGAAAACACCTTAATTTGTTGACCACGCTCGGATAAAAAGCTCATAGGAACCCATGTTGCCTTTGCCATCTCAATGAAATTCTCAACAGTGTACAGCTTTTGCATTAACTGAATCGGGAGTTCAGTATCCTTCACGCAGTAATCTGCAACCTCTTTGAGTTTTACTGGATCTCTCGATTCATAATATTCAAACAACTGGCGAATCGGCATGTCATTCTTCTGATCTCCAAGAAACTCGAGTGATACATTATTAAGAGAGTACGATTCCAGTTTGTGTTCCGCCTTGACAGTTTGGAAAAGATCGAAAATATACCTACCTGACATTGGAACGAGTTTCAACATATTCTGACCAAGTGCGCTCGAAGACAGATTCTTCTCGTATACACTGCATGGATCCCAGCGTCGTCTACCCATACAAAATGTATCTGGATCACACTTACAATATTGCATGCGTTTCACAATGTACTCCAAATCAAATCCAAATATGTTCCATCCAGTGATAATGTCTGGATCCGTTTTTACAATGTATTCCGAGATGGCTGTCAAGAGTTCTTTTTCAGTTGTATACGATTCATATCCATCCGTTTCGTGTAGACACAGACACTTTTGTTCCAATTCTTCACATCCGTAGACTCGAGTTGTGAATGCGGCTTGGAACAGAACATCACCTGGTACATTTGCATTTGGGAATTTACCTGTCGAACTGTAGCACTCAATATCAAGAGACATAATCTTGAATGGTGCTATGGAGTCGTTTTCAATTGGCTTCATAGTTCTCCAGTCCTGACAAATCATATCAATGTCACATGTTGTGAGGTATGCCTTGTTTCCAGACGCCTCTAGCCACCCTGTAGATTGTATACATGTACGGTGCATGAATCGAAGAAGTGGGTCGATATTAGACTCGTATATTTTTAAGTTTTTTCCACCGACTTTTATGTATTTACAACTTGCAGCAAATCTACGCATACGCTCATAAGATTTAAAGTTTAATTTCATAAACGGGAATTCTGTGCTATTTGTAAATCCCCACAGTTCCTTCATCTTTACAAGATTGTAACTCATATAGAATTTACGATTTTCGGGATCGTTATCTTCATGACGCTTGTTTACATTCTGCAGTGTTTTCCAGAGTGTGTCTGATGTGACTGTAGGGGGTATTTTCACATAAAAATACGGGTCGAACGTTGTTGACACTGAAACAGATTTACCTTCTTTTGTTCTTCCATATACTGTAATTGTATACTCTCCATCAATGTCTCGACCTTCCCAAGCCACTGCTTGGAACACCACCATTATATTAGATAAACCCCCAACTTCTAACTAAATTACAACAATTTCTCTTCTTTTTGAAAGGATTTCTGAATAAAAAATCAAACTTCCAACCTTGTTTCTCCTTTGCGTAAATTGTTTCTTCTATTTGTTCCTTTGTGCAATAAATACTAGCCGTGTCCATTCCATCCGTATAGACACATATGGTTGGTGGAAGAATACTTCTATACGATGCATCTCTTATTGTAATATCCATTGAATCATAGAGAGCCGAACGACCCCAAATATCGTACATATCACCGGTAATTTCGATAAACCTCTTTTGAATGATTGGTCTCTCGATATTCTGATTGAAAAAGTACACAGAAAAATGTGATCCAACCGGGTGTGATTTTATGTACGAATTCAATTCATGAAGGATTTGTTCTTTAGAATCCTTCATGGACCAAGATGCATCTACGAGAATGTACACATCACTCATTTATATAAACATTTACTAATTCTTTAGCTTCTTTCAAAAGACGATCTCTACACAACTTAAACTCCGGGTTTGATATGGACTGTTTCCATGCACGTTTAATAACATTTGCCGAGTGCCACTCCAGAATGAGGAGTGGAAAAAACTCACACGGTACACGCGAATAATCCCAATCAAAATTGAGTTCTGACAGATGATGATGCGCAAGTGTAAGATTCTGTGAGACGTATGCACCGATCCATGGAAAATCGAGATGTTTTTTTATATACTTTAGTGGTATATTCCTAGAAAACAATTCCCAGTTCCATTTGTCGACACCTATAGATTTTATAATGTCCAAGTCTGATTCTTTGAACGTCGGGTCCCACTGGATACGATAGTACACCCATGGAAGATCAAGATTCTCTCGAAATACATCCCAGTTCACAGTTTTTGAAAAATCAACCCAGTTTGCAAATCCAAACCTTGGTTGAAAGAATCTTAAAAATCGAATCTCCTCTTCCAATATATCTGTAAACCCAAGGTTATAAAAATCCCACGGAAAGTCAGAATTCTCTATCATCTCATCTGAACTTATATTACTGTAACACGTGACATCGCTCCACACCCAAGGAAAGTTTGGATATTTTTTGAGATCGTCTACGGTAGCTCTACACGAAATGGCTCTTTGGTTCCATTGCTTATCTGGGAATAAGTGTATCCAATTCATGCGAAACTTTCCAGATGTGTGCATGTAATTCCACTCCCACGGTGCGTCTGGTAACCGTTGGAGCCACTTAACTGAGAAGTTTCTATGATGAATTAGATTCACCCAATCCCAATCCTTGTCTGCAAACTTTTCAATTGTTTCAATTGTTAAATCATCATGATCGGATAAAATCCCGAAATCACACCCGTTGTGAATCTGTCTCGCAAGCCTATTATTTACGTATGACTCCATTATAAATAAAATGCCATGTATTTTTAATGCCTAATAAGATGTTTCTCGGCCTGTGATCATCTTAATCACGGCAGTGTCTACACAAAACACCCAGTGAAGTATCTCACCTATAATAAAGAGTACTGTAAACACAACCAGGAAATTATTATTCGTCTTCCATGAAATCAAAAATGCGCCGAGAATCGTAGATATCATATCAACTGCCGCAATCCCAAAAATTCGATACTGGTGAACACCCTCTCCTGGCTTTCCAAAAATATCTTTGAACGGGCACGCCATCTATTATTATACACCAGAAGAACCAAATCCCGCGTCACCGCGCTCAACCTCAATATCAGCAATCTTAAACTGTTCTAGGATAAGCTGTGCGATACGGTACCCTGGACGAATGATAAAAGTCTGCTTGGGATCGTGATTAAATAGAACCACCTTGAGTTCACCCTTGTAATCTGGATCAATTACTCCCGCACCCACGTCAAGTCCGTGCTTTACTGCAAGTCCAGACCGTGGTGCCACTCTACCATACGTACCTTCTGGAAGAGCAACCTGAATTCCTGTAGACACCACAACTCGGTGCTGAGGTAGAATTACATATCCCTCTGCGCTGTAAAGGTCATAGCCAGCTGATCCGGAAGTTGCGCGAGAGGGGGCTGTAGCGTGTGGTACAAGCTTTGTAACCTTGAGGCTCATTTATTTTATATTGTGATGTCTCTTTAATAGAGTTTCTTGTCTTTTCGTAAAATCCGTACCCGTTATTTATATTTTTTCATAACCTTGTATAGAATAGTCGTCAACATTATAAGAATAACAACATTGAATGTCGCGTAAAATATGATAAACATACGGATCATTGGCTGCTCCCACGCGAGTTTAAAAACCTGATGTGATATATCATCAGAATCCTCCATGGATCGCTTTATAAATAAACCTAGAAAATTCGATGAGTATTCAAACACATGCCAGGTTGTGTGCCTACACGGCCCCATTGGCGCGGGAAAAACTACATGGGCCAAAGAAAACCTGGAATATATAGAAGTTGACGAAGAACTCTTAAAGTCTAAAGATAACACAATCGAGTTTATAAATCGCATAAAAAATTTACCGACACATGTACTCATAGATAATTATGACGGTCTCACAAATCTCCCAGGTGCGTCTTTTTTTATGAGTCCTGTGACTAAGTGGTGCACGTTTCTCATTTCAAATAAACCCATCGAGGGTGTTATAAATCGCGAGATTAATGTATGCAAACGGCCTGTCCTTTTTCATCACCTTGACGATTTTACAGATCCAATACATATAGTTGATAGACACCTAAAAACCACAATTCCTCGCCTTGAACTTATTGACAGAATTCATAGTGAACATGGGAATATGATGGGCTATGTTCACGAAAATTATACATCCTCTAATTGTTCATTGGATACACTGTTCAATGTTATACACAGCCTTAGTGACGCATCACTCATTGATTCACACATGTACGATGGAAACTGGGAACTCATGCCACACTTTATAAACTCTGCGTGTGCAGTCCCATCTCATTTGCTTGAAGGGTCAGTCACAGAAAATAAACAAGCGTCATTCTGGACCAAACATATGAACACGTGTATGCGTATGAAACAGTTCAAAGAATCTCGGCTCAGTTTAGATGTCGTGGATTTTATGCACCGTACAGGCAATAAGTTAAAATTTTACACACTTAATAAACCAAATGGGAGACGAAGAAAATCTGAACATAGAAAGGTTTCAAAATGAAATTTACTTTTACGAAGATGTTACACCTCAGAGTATCCTTGAACTCAATAAAATGATTCGAATGATGGAGCGTGAACATAATGGATTGCCAATCATACTGTATATTCACAGTAATGGTGGAGACTTGTTTGCGGGTCTTTCTGCCTTGGATCATATTAAGAGTTGCAAAAAACCCATTTATACAGTGGCAGATGGGTTCTGTTGTAGTGCTGCTACATTCATATTCCTAGGTGGATCGAAACGATTTGTAAAGAAACATTCTCATCTTCTCATACATCAGATTTCTTCTGATAGTGACTGGGTAAAGTTTGAGGATATTAAGGATGAAGTTCGTAACCTTGAAAAACTCACTGCAAAGGTGGTGGGTATTTACAGGGAGTTTACAAACCTACCGGAGAAGAAGCTCAAGAGGCTCATGCGCCACGATATATATCTAGACTCGGATCAGTGTGTGAAGTATGATATAGCACATGATTATTTTAGTCGTGATACTGTCTTTTAGTTTTGTACTTGAAGAATAAAACGAGTAATCCGAATATTAAGAAACTTGTTATTAATATTTGTGTATAGTCTTGTTTGTTCGCCTCTATAAATAAGAACTCTCGATCACGATCGAACACCGGTAACATTTGATGTTAAAGGATATAAAAATAAATGTCGTTTAACATCAAATGGGCGATGGTTTTGTGACAGTCTATAAACGACACACACCATTTTCAATGGTACAGTATATTCAGCCAGTGACTGACAAGATTACTATACAGCCCAAAGGTGATCTAGTGTCTTATGTATACCTCACAAAAGTTGACTTATCAACTGGATTGATTGTACCTTGGAACTGGGAAGATATCATAGAATTTGAATGGTGGATCGGAGACCGAATGATAGACAGACAAGATGTGAACTTTATTCGATATATATACCCTATATTCATGAGCCGTACATACTCAAAGGCACAGTATGATCCAGTGAGACCCCAATTCCTCCCTCTCACATTTTCATTCTGTGATTTGCCATTTCCAATAGTGTCTCTAAATTACCACAGTTTCGAGATACGTGTAAAAAAGGGTTCGACTTTTGATACATTAAACTATGGATATCAATGTCATATAAACTATGTATACCTCGACGAACCGGAACGTCTCTATTTTGCATACAATAAACAAGTTATACCTATACATAAAGTTACAAGATTAGATAATACGGATGACATTCAACTCAATTATCCTGTGAAGTTTATTGCCACCCCAACAATAAAGATACCAGAAAACTTCCAATATTCTGTAAAAATTAATAATCGCATCACGCGTGGACCAGAGTATTACACGGGTTCCGAACTCATGTTTCATACAGACTATTCAAAACCAAGTACAACTTCTTCTGACCCATTCCCCCCACTTCCTTTAAGAGGTGAAGAGACATTCTTAACTACAGAATATGGTCGAGGCTCGTACACTGTAACTGGTTCTTCTACCGATTTAACAAACTATCCATGGAATGCAACCGATAATGTAGAATCATATTGGAAAACGTCTGTGTTCAGAGAACGCGCTCTTCAGTTTATAGCGACTGCTTCTTCAAATGTTGAAAATGCATGGAAGGCTTTTAGCACAAATACAGTAAGCTGGTATAGTAATACATCTTTCGGCACTGTGCTCACATATATAGTACAATCTTCATCAGGTGACCCAAACGCATGGAGATCCGCATTTGATAGTTGGACATCAGATATTCTTTATGGTGTAGATGTAAGTCTTCCATTTTCATATACTTCGTCTTCAAACGTAATTGATTCATGGAAAGCTTTCGATGGAGATCAGTTTACAAAATGGGTTTCAGATCCTATCAAATACGCATCGGATATTACAGGATACTATAATCTTCAAGCAAGCTCTGCGTTCAATTCAAATGTTATAGATGCGTTTACAGGAAACTCTTCGTGGGTTTCCAACCTATTCACACCTCTGAGATCATCACAAATAACAACTGATACACCGAATGTATTCTCAGTTTCAGATGTATATAATTCATCGAATGTATTTGGACTTATAACTCCGGCATATACTATTAATATATCATCAAGTACAGGAAATATCATTCCAGCATTCGATGGCCAAGGTGTACCGTGGAGATCAAATCTATCATTCGGTACGTACGGATTTAGCAGTTACAATGGAGTATATTCATCGAATTCGACTTCAAATGTTTCAAATGCTTGGCTTGCATTTGATGGAAACTCTCTTACAAATTGGACATCCAATGCTGTATATTTTAAAACGTTTACAGGTCTCTATAACGTAACTTCCTCGACAAACACTTCAAATGCATGGAAGTCTACAGATTCCATAATGTGGTGGGAGCCAGATGAGGTTTTCGGTATTGTAAGGCCAGGTGGTACATATTCCATTTCCGCAAATTCAAATACAGTCGGTTTTGTGTATAAAACTCTTTCACAAACCCCAACTCGATGGGCAGCAGGACAATACTACGGAACAATACTTGGCGCAAACTCGTATACAGCTAGTGCATATTCAAACACTTCGAATGCATGGCGCGCTTTCAGCTCTGGGTATTGGACAGGAACAAATATATTCGGACAAATTCGTTTCAAGGCTGGTAATTACATAGAGACGGTATCTTCCGGAACTACAACAAACATCTTCGGTAATGTGGGATCATGGGTATCAAACGTTGGGTTTGGTTTTACGATACCTTCTGGAACGTACACCGTAAGCAATAGCTCCGCGAATGCAACAGGTATATACTCAAACACCGGTTCGTGGGGTGGACCTATATTTTATGGAAACACGGATGAGTTCTTCACAACTGTAGATATTGGTCAGCATGTAATGTCATCGAGCTCAAATACAGGTAATGCTTGGCTTGCATTTGGCGAAAATTCTATATTAGATTTCAACGGTGATTTATACAAGTCTATAAACTCTGCAAAGGTGTCATTTTCTCCATCTACTGGTGGTGTATTGTCGGATGCAAGTTTTCAGCTTGGTGTGGGAACTGTGAGTTATACATCGGTAAATAATTACGCCGACAGACCAGTCGGTACGTATACAGTCTCAACTTCGAATGCGTTTGACAATAATCCAACTACGTATTGGTCACCGATTAATGAATTCACCAGAGATAATGGATCAATAAATAATTCAGAAAAAATTACAGTAACGTTTCCAAGACCAATTGATACATATACAACATTAACTATAAACAGTGATGATCCGTATATTATATCAATTTCATCCGGTGTAAATTATTCAATGGCTCTAGATAAATTTGGGAATGTGTGGTCTTGGGGCTTAAATACAGTTGGTCAATTGGGTTTAGGATACTCTACTGGGAGTGTAAATGTACCAACAAAAGTTTCGATATCAAATGCAATTGCAGTTTCTTGTGGAACTAATTTTTCATTTGTGTTAGACAAATTTGGGAATGTGTGGTCTTTTGGGAATAATAGTGATGGTCAATTGGGTTTAGGATACTCTACTGGGAGTGTAAATGTACCAACGCTCATAACAAATAACATAGTGTCAAATGCAATTTCAGTTTCTGGCGGTGCAGATCATTCACTTGTGTTAGACAAGTTTGGGAATGTGTGGTCTTGGGGCGTAAATACATTTGGTCAATTGGGTTTAGGATACTCTTCGATAATCGGTGTAAATGTACCGACACTCATAACAAATAACATACTGTCAAATGCAATCACAATTACGGCAGCTGGTTCAAGATCATTTGTGACTGATAAATATGGTAATGTATGGTCTTTTGGATTTGGTTCTACGTTGGGGTTTCCAGATAATTCAGATAGATTAGTTCCTACATTAATAACGGATAACATAGTGTCAAATGCAATTGCAGTTTCAGCTGGTTCATTAACATCATTTGTTTTAGACAAGTTTGGGAAATTATGGTCTTTTGGATATAACAATAATGGTTCTATGGGTTTAGGTTTTACTGGTGGATTTTTTGGTATACCGACTCTTATACCCAGTATATTCCCAACATCAAGTATTTCATTTAACTCACCTACCGTTTTAATAAAAAGTAAAAATTTATCGTCTGCTATTGTGAATGGTTATGAAATTACATTTAATACAGTGAACAAAAAATCGTATACACCAAATGATCTAAACATTACATTTAAAGGAAGTAGCAATCTAGCGTCTCTGCCTTCTTCGTATAATGGTTTATTACAGTTTTCTACGTATCTAGATACAAAATATGCATACGGAAAATACGAAGTGAGTGCAAGTTCAAACACTGGAAATGCATACCTCGTGTTCGATGGTAAGGATTCTACATCTTGGATATCAGAATATGAAGTAACTGATCCGTATGTTGATATAAGTGTACCTTATAATATTTCTCTTTCATCATCTCAATTGAATTCATTAGTTAGAGATAATATTAAATCAATCACTGCTACTCCAGGTGTCACTAATTCGTATAGGTTTACTTTCAAAACTGAACAAATACAAGGTTTAACAACAACTTCAACATCCGCAAACCTTTATTCTAATGTTTATGGTCTCGTTCCAGACTATCCAACAACAGTAAATATCAACGCACTTGTGAATGGAATTTCAGATTTTACTGACATGACAACTACCACCGTAACACAAGGTGTTTATACGGTTCTGACCCCTGAATACATACCAGTCACTAGTGGAATATCTGGAAATTACATAGAATATGATTTTAGACCTTACAATATATTCGTCGATAAAGTATTTGCTAAAATTATATGTAACGGAAATTACACCATTGGAGCTTCTGGATCATCTGTTATCGTGAGATTGTTTTATTCAAATGATAATGGTACGACCTGGATTCAACAAAGTATTGGTTCAGGTACAAATACAAATATCACTGCATTGGGAATATCAAGATACGACAGCCCACAGTTTACAAGAATAAAAGCAAAACAATTTAGAATTGTATTTAGTATATCTACGATTCCCACAAATATTAAAATAAACTTATTTGGCACACTTGGCATAGATACTAGATTATTGAGAATTGTTCCTTCGTTCATAAAACCCCCGTTATCAATTTCTGCTTATGGAGATTCGTTCACCGCCACACTATCTACATCTGGGTTTTTGGTTAATCAAGATGGTAACGTATTTGCGATTGGGACAAATACGAATGGGGAATTGGGTATTAATAATAAAAATTCTACATCATCTCCTACTCAAGTTTTATTATCAAATGTGGTTACAACTGTTGCAGCTGGTTATGATCACACTCTATTCTTGGATAAAAGCGGAAATTTATTTTCATGTGGAGATAATACAAAGGGGCAACTGGGGTTGGGGGTTGGTGTTACAGCTAAAACAATTCCAGAACTTATAAGATCCGGTCTTGTAAATAATGTATTTTCGATATCTTGTGGAGAAAAATTTTCAGTTGCACTTGATAAATTTGGAAACGTGTGGACATGGGGTGATAATCTTTACTATAATTTAGGCGATGGAACAACAAATCCTCGTAGTGCACCTGCGCGTATAGCTGAAACTGGAGGTCTTGCGGGAAATGTTGTTTCAATTGCATCAGGGGCATTTCACACACTCGCACTTGATAAATTGGGTAACGTATGGGCATGGGGGTTTGCAGCGAGTGGTCAATGTGGGACACAGGGAACATATCAAAATACACCTGGTCGCATAAATGATACAGGGACTGCATTGGTATCAAATGCGGTTTATATTACATGTGGAAGAGCCCACTCATTTGCTCTAGATAAATTTGGTAATATATGGGGATGGGGTCTAAATACATCATCCCAATTAGGTGACGGAACACCAGACAATCGTTTATCAGCTAAGCGCATAGCTGCAACTGGAGGTCTTGCGGGAAATGTTGTTTCAATTTCATGTGGATGGTATCATTCTATGTTCTTAGACAAATTCGGTAACGTATGGGGATGTGGTATTGATTACTCATCAACATCACCTGGATATTTAGCTGGTTTAGCTGCTTTAAATTCTAGAACGTCCACACCAACACGAGTACCAAACTTAAAATTTGCTTCAAATATAACAAGCGTTGTATGTAGTCAAACGTCGACATATTTTCTGGATATTTATGGAAATGTATATCAATCTGGGTATCAAGTAGGTACTCCTTTTGCTACTCTAGCAACTCCTTATACATTGTCTGTTAACAGGCCCCTTGTCCAATCATTTTCAAATGTGAATAGAGTCACAAATATATCTGGGGCGCCTCTGTTAAAATTCTCCACGGGTGTAAACGAATATTTACTTGACGGAATTGGTGAATATATAGACGTAAATTTTCCTGCAAGAGAACCATTGTCAAACTTGATCTTTTCAGCTGATAGATTATGTAATGTACAAATAAATGTAGAATCAACATACACTAGAATAGCAAGTAACTTGGCAACGAATCGTTTTTATAACCTTATAAACCCTACATCAAATTCCACATATAGATTTTACATATCAAACATTACAAACTATTCTAACATTTCAAGTTTCAATTTTAGATTTGCAAATTCATCAAATACATTTGGCAAGAGAGATTTTAGTACTGTATATTTAAGAGCACCAGTAGCTAACGTATCAAATATTAATACATTTACCGATTATGCACCAAATACATTCACATCTAATATACTCATAGTTCCGGGTGGAGTCACATACATGGAAATGTTATTCAAGAATTTACCAATATATTCACTTTCTATGGTTCCGGATGTAGCGACATTGAAATTAGAAACATTCAATGGTTCAACATGGGCAACTGTTCCATCAGTAAAGAGTTCAGGTAGATTTATAATTACAAGTGTTATCAGTTCTTCACCGTACATAAACACTATACAAGGGTTGAGGGTATATATTGAAAAAATACAGAATGTTCAATTATTCTTTTATGATAAAAACGGAACTTTGATAAACGATCTAAACGGATTTAATATTTTCAAAAATCCAGAAATACAGTCTATACAGTTCTATGAACGCAATATACCAATGGTACCAACAATAACTACAGGGACAAGTCGAACTTTAGGGGTACCAGATGTAAATATTACAGGTGGGTACTATATAGGATCTCAACCTCAATCTGGAGAATATTTTGATATTACATTCTACTCGGATGCATCAAAAACCTTGGAAGATAGTAATTATACACTTTCATACATAAATACATCTGATCCAACTGTCATTACAAGTGCAATTCAATATTATAGATTTGACCTAACAACTGGTAATTTTGTTTCTGCCCCGACACCAATAACGGGGAAATCAAGTCGATGGAGAGTCGTATTTACAAAAACAAATTTTGGTAGCGGGGGGACAGTGAACGCAAACGATATTCGTTTATATGGTACTCTCGGAGAAATAAAGGCTTCTTTCACAATAGGTGGTCCTTACTACGGTTCTGTAACAACAAGTGTTGATGGAACCACTGTACCGGGTGAATGGGTTCAATATACATTCCCAAAACCAATCACTTTATCAGAATACCGAATGAAGAATTTAAATAGACTAGATTCTCCAGCTCAAATGTCTGTATATAGCTGGACAACAAGTGGATTTACCGAGACTACAAAGACATCAAATACATTCAGGTTTGTTGTGAAATCTACAACTCCAAATGCACCTTCTTCCACATGTGTGATTGGTGGCATTTCAATGTATACATCGGATGGTCGCAAGTCAATAAAGCCAACATCAAATGTATCAAACTGCATAACGTCTGGAATGAATGTATACACGAGTAACATAAATATGAAAGATTATACATTCGAGGATACAACTTTAAGAGGTATATTTCCAATACGCACATATGCAAATTGTATGATTTTCGGAAATGTATACACGCCAATAGCTCTATCAACTGTAAACCAACCAATAATATACTCAGACTCGAACATATTAGGAGCGTGGATAAATTCTAATGCGATAAATTACAGTGAAACGAATAATCTGACATACATTTCAAGTAATAGTGTAATTATAAATGAAAATATACCTGCAAATAGCGAATTTAGACTGCGTGTGATATTATCAAATACATCATCTGCAAATGTTTATTTTTCACCAACGAATTCATTCAACGGAATACGTGTATCTGGTCAATATTTCCCCGGTGGACCATTCAACGGCTTTGGTTCAAATTGTTGGTCTCAGATTAGTTTACCGAAAAATACAACAATATCAGATTATTGGATAGACCCTGGAACTGCAAATAATTGGAGAATTCTTTCATCAACGAGCATCAACGGTCCATACACACTTTTAGTTTCAAACAGTCACAATGGTACATTCGGTTTACAGAGGCACGCATTCCCGACACCAGTTACAGCAAACGTTTTTAGAATAGAAGTTACAAAAACATTCGAAGGTAACCTTTACTCGAATATAAATACACTTGTTTACAGAGACACGAATGGACGTCTTATTTTTAGAGGTCCGGGAACATACACATCACCAATTCCAATCGGATCATTTGAAATTACACCGTATAATATTCCTATTGTATTTAATCCTTATAAACAGTCATATCACAGATATACAGAACCGATAACTATCCAGTTTACTAAAAGTACCAGAATAACAGGAGTATACTTTGATGCTACGAGACCTATAACTATAACACCTTTAAATGGTGCTCCATTTACATTATCTCAAAGGTCTACTTACTATTCAGTTAATATGGATGCACCATCGTATACAATTACAGCCCCACTTAACATTTATATAATCAAGATTTTATTATTCAATTCAGATGGTTTAGTAGTGCCAACAGATTCTAACGGGTTTGTGATATATTCAGAAACAGGTGGTAACGCAATAGACACAGAATATATAAATCTAGATGTCCCAAGTGGAAGTAATGTTTATAGATATGAGATTTCATCAAATCTCATGCCATTCGGGTGGAAATTCAAAGCCGGTCCAGATCCTTCAAAAATATTCACAGAATCATTTTTAGAGTCATCTAAAATAGGAACTATTTATTTACCCACTCGTGACGACGGGGCACAATTATATTTCCATTGGGATCCAGAGGAACAAGTACTCGAGGGTATATATTTTACACCTGGTTATACAATTTTTGAACGTGTTAATAAAACTGAAATTTTGAAATTATTACCAAAAGCAGTTACACATTTTAAAATTGATACAAATAAATATTACTCCGTTGTTCAAAATAGACTCGTAAACCAATATAATATACCTATAACAAGTGATGAATTACTCGGACAAACATTTGATATTTTTGATTCTCTAAAGGTACTTGATATAGTGACATCAAGTAAATTTGAAGATTCATCTAGAGGTGGTATACAATTAACTTCATTTTCAAATTATATATATGACAATGGACCATGGGATAGGTTTAGAATCGAGATTAGTAATACATTTACATCTCAAGCAAATTTATTATGTGTAAATGTTTATACTCGTAATTTTACAAACGTATACACGGTTCAAAATATACAAAATGATATCCCTGAAAGTTCTTACATACCATACACAACAAGTATAACAAATGGATCATATTTTGATATCTCTTCTCGTACACTTTACTCGAATGCGATTTCTACTTTAACTCTGACATTTTCAAAACCTTCGCGTATACTTAGATTTAAATATGAAGATGGGTGGAATCCATACGGATTAAAATTTGACGAATACACAGCTGCATTCTCATTCGTATCATTTAGGGATTTAAATACGCGTGTAATAAATTATTCTGGGTTTGTGAATAAGCTTCAGCCATTATTTAATACGAATAATTCATATTCAATTTATGGAAATGTTATAATATATTCACCATCTACACAGTTTACATTTAGTCCAGCTCCGTCTGCTTATAAATTATGGATAAATGGTTCTGAGATAACAGCACCTACATATACATTCCCAACAGTAGGAGAATATACACTTCAACTGTTTAGTAGGGGTACACAACCAGTAACGTTGTCGATAAACAAAGACAAACCAACAACATTCGATGATTATACAGGTTGGTTTACAACACCCAGAGAAAATCCAACTATAAGACTCACTGGTTCTACTATAAACAATAGGTCAAATACACACGATGTTATAGGAAAATCGTACTTATTGAGCAATACTGAATATTTTACAAATATGCGTATAACAACAACTGGTAATGTTGTACTTTCAAATATAACATTATACAACGATTGTGGTCCAATTAACATACCCGGGTCGAAGGGTGGTTACGGAAATGACTGGGTACAACTCGATTTTACAAATAAAAACCTTCTCACAAATTATACAGTTGATACGAATTCCAATCTTGTTGTTGACAGTAACTTCAGATTCACTGCAACTGAATCAAGTGACACATATGCTCAAATTGGTAAAATAAGGTCATACAGACAAGATGGGTTTGAACTTTCACCATACATAACAAGTAATAACTTTACATCTGTGACAAAGGATGTTGGTCAGACTATATTTGGAACATATACAAACCCGTCATACGAAGGTCTTATAACCATTCCATCGTATTCAAGTGGTTCATACAATCCATCGGGGTCTAATGTCACAGTCGTAAACAAACCTATTTACGGCGAGTGGTTACAAATCGAGTTACCTGTTCCATATACTATAAATGCATTCTCTCTTGACGTAACGAGCGTCTCGAAATTTCCAAACAATGTGACTATATGCGCGTCTTCGAATGCAGTTCAGTGGGTTGTGGCGAATTCGTGTACACAAACAACACCAATTGCAAATACACAATACATATTCAATAGTAGCCTGACTACACCTTATAAGTTTTATAGGCTTGTTATATCATCCCTCGTTGGTAGAGAAAACGCAGCAGAGTTCAAGCGGTTCATGCTGTTTGATTCTAACAATAGACGTATTAACTCAGCCATATCGGAAGGGTATACATACGGTGGATACTCAAATACAAACCTAACAACAATAACACTAAATTTACCAAGTCCAAGAATACTTAGAACAATAGTCATGACATCTCTCACAAATCAACTGCCATCAAATGTAACCGTAAATTCACAAGTGATAATACCAACCGTTCAAGGTGTATACACAACAAGTGACTTGTCTGAGAGGTCTACCCACAAAATTGTAATAAACGCGGTTGATTTCAATACAACCGCCAGTAACGTCTCTATAGACTCTATGAATCTTTATGATGAGCGTGGTTATCAACTAACACCATATCTCGTAGATAATTCAGCTTCATATTCACAATTACTTCTTCCAACACCAGTAGTGAATGGCACTTTTAAGACTTCAAATTTGGCTCTTTTTGATGATAATATAAACACTTCATGGTTAGGTGGGACTGCATACTTTGAATTTCCTTACAATGTGTATCCCACAAGGTATACACTGATAAACCCAAATCTGACACAATGGACCCTTGGGTCACTAGACGCGCGAACAGAAAATTTGAACTTTACAAACACATATATAATACAAAATCCACTTTACACCTCAAACATTATGATAAATGCAAGCGGTAGTCTTGGAGGTGTGATATTTTATGATTCAAAGGGTCGTCTCAATCCGACATTAACATCTGTGTCACAATTTATAAGCACATCTGATATATATGGCGGAAAGTCAAACATAACACTTACTTATAACACAAATGTATCAACTGCACGCTCTTATTCTATAACGGCAAATCCATTTCCAGCAACTTGGAATGTATACGCTGGGTCTACACTTATAGATCAAGTTACAAATTTCTTTTCAAATGTATCAACTGAAAGTTTCTTGATAAAAAATCCTGTAAGCACAGCTCAATACACTATACAAATAACAGAAATACCAGATAAGGCTAATACATTGATAAACGGAGTTCAATTTTATGACGAGAATGGGCAAATGATATTACCTATATTTATATCAAATAACATATACCTGAATTATCAATATAGTTCTGAGATGCTTGGGTTGTATACATTTACGCCGCCTCTTGCTATACAAGCATTTTACACCAACACATCTTTATATTATGAAGGATCAGATTCTATACAAGTAAAACTTCCATCTTACACACTTATAAAAGGGTATAGAATCAAAAAAATCGGATTGTCAGCTTGGTCACTTGATGCATCTCAAGATGGGCGAAATTGGACAATTTTAGATACAGTAACAAACTC
>JACCDG010638994.1_pt1 | contig 27982 bp, 37 predicted proteins | sample 7442471 | NCBI WGS metagenome assembly JACCDG01 (sample SAMN15323444, study PRJNA562643) | freshwater metagenome | isolation source: river surface water | place: USA:Blue River Watershed | collected 2017-08-17 | reverse complement strand
GTGGGAGCAGCTCCCGCAGGTGCGCAGGATGCTCTCCGGCCCCGGGATCCAGCCCGCAGGGGGCGGCCAGATCTCGCCCTCGACGGCGACGTGGCCAGACGGCGCGGGGAGGGCGCTCGCAGGGGCAGGCAGCGCCTCCGACGGGCGCGAGGGCGTGGCCGGTGGCGTCGGCGCGTCCTGGGGGCTGTCCAGCGTCGGGGCGTGGCCATCGAGGGTGGGGCGTCCGCTGGGGGGATCGGGGTCCTCCTGGTCGTCTCCATCGCCCCCTTGCCGGCTGCTTCCGGGCCTGGGCTCCAAGAGATCGGCTTCGAGTGCAGCGGCAAGGGCTGCGCGACGACGTGCCTGCCCTTGGGCTTTGGTCTCCCCGGGGACGGTGAGCGGGATCCCGTAGCTGGCAAAGTTGGCCAGCTGCGCCGGGTGGTAGGCCGGCGGGTCATCGGCATCGAGGGGGTCGCTGGTGCTGGCCTCGTGCGTGCGCGCGTGGGGCTTGCTGTGATCCAGAGCAGAAGCAGCCGATCTGGTTTGATCTGGATCTGGCACGGAAGGCACTGCACGGAAGGAAGGATCGGAAGGAGTGACACCTTGGCGTGACCGCTTGGCGTTACGCGTTGGCGTTACGGCATGGCGTTCCACCTTGGTGTTACGCTCTGGTGTGACCGGCATGGCCTCGCGCGCACCAGCGAGAGCTTGGTCACGCGCTCGCTCACGGTGGGCGCGCTGCCGCGCCTGGTTGGTCATGGCCGCTTCCTCGCTCTCGATGAACTCGGGGATGATGATCTTGTCGCCAACCACCTCGACCCACTCGCCGGCCTCCAACTCGGCCAAGAGCTCGAGCACCTCCTGCTCGTCAGGCGTGGCGTTCAGCATCGAGGCGACCACGCGCCGCCCCGCCTTGCCGATGTGGATCAGTCCCGCCCGGTCGGCCTTCCGGCGAAGCGAGTGATAGAGCCCCTGTGCGCGCCAGCTCAGGAGCATCCACTCCGGGGTGTCTCGGGTCCACGAGCGGACGTAGCGCTCGTCCTGCCATGTCAGGCCGCGCATCAGGCCCCCGCTTTCTGCTCGCCGGCCTGCTCGTCGGGCGCACTCGCATCCACCGGAGCCGCGCCGGCCCCTGGGGCGATGCCTTCTTTCTCCAGCGCCTTGCGCGCGCGCTCCGCCGGGAAGCCAACCACCTTCTCGCCGCGCGCGATCTTGGCGATCGTCCGCGGGTCACACTTCGCCTGCGTCGCGAGACGGCGCAGCGTTGCCCAGTCCAAAATCGTGCCTTGTGCCATGCCCGATCGCTACGGTGTTTTGTACGCCATGTCAACGCGCCGTTGACCGCGGGCCATCGTCGCGCGTATGGTCGCCCGACTCGCCGCCCATCCCGGTGCGGCCGGAGGACCCTCGCATGACAGCCAAGAAAAACGACTACGAGGTCATGGGCACGGGCAAGCGCACCGTGACCCGGCCCGTCACCGACGCCGACCGCGCGCGGCTCGACGCCACTCTGCACCGCCTCCTCGACGCCAAGGGGAACGCGAAGGCCAACAAGGCCCGCCTGAAGACCGCGGTGGGCAAGGCCAACGAGCGGCTCACCGCCCTCGACGAAGAGATCACCCAGCTGCACGAGGAGGCGAAGATCACCACGCACGACGTGCTCGAAGACGTGGAGATCCGCCGCACCTCGACGCAGCTCTTCGTCGTCTCCCTGGTCGACCAGAAGGTGCTTCAGCAGCGCCCGCTCACCAAGGAGGAGCTCGAAGCGCTCGCGCCTCAGCTGCCCAACACCGGCCCGCCCCCGGTGGTGAAGCACGCCGAGCAGGCCCCCGACGACGCCGCGGTGAAGAAGCAGAGCGAGCAGGCCGAGCACGAGGCCAAGCTCGCCGAGCTGCTCCGCGAGATCACCCCCGACGACATTCTTCGCCAGGTCGATGCCGACGCGGACGCGAAGGGCAAGCCGGGCAGCGACGACGCCAACCACGCCTTGCCGAAGGAGCCGAAGGCCAAGGGCGGCAAGGCGAAGAAGAAGGCCGAGCAGCTCGCCAACGACGCGCTCGGCGGCGCCCCGACCGGAGCGGCGAAGTGAGCGCCCTCCCCCTCGCGCCCCCGGGCCGGAAGGCCCCACCCCTCGCGCCGGCCACGTCTGCGGTGATCGCCGACGTGGCCCCCGAGCCCTGCACCGATCACCCCACCGTGGAGATCCCCATCCGGCTCTGCCGGGCGTCCTCGACGCAGCCGCGCCGGGGCAAGCTCGACGTGGCCACCTTGCAGGAGGACATTCGCCGGCACGGCCTCCTCCAGTCGATCTGGGTGCGCACGAAGCGCTACACGACCGCCGACCCGGTGACGGGCGAGACGACCTACTACGAGATCGCCTTCGGCCACCGCCGCGAGTTTGCCTGCCGCGGCCTCGGCTACGAGACGATCCGCGCCGAGGTGCACGACGAGCTCACCGACCGACAGGTCTTCGAGATGCAGCTCAGCGTGAACCGCGAGCATGCTCCCCTCACCGACCTCGAAGAGGCCGATGCGATCGCGCTCTACATGCGCCCCGAGGCTGAAGGCGGCTTCGGCGTCACCGAGGTGGCGGAGGTGGCCGCGCGCCTCAGCCTCAGCGTCAACACCGTCTACCGCCGCATGGGCCTCGCCCGGCTTGGGCAGACCGGCCGGGCTGCCCTCGACGACGGGAAGCTCTACCTCGCTTCGGCCTACGCCATCGCCAGCATCCTCGACCCCGACGCGCAGAACGAGTGCCTGAAGGAAGCGCTCGACGGCGAGGTGCCCGGCGCCGTCCGGCACATCGTCGCCCTGGTCGAGCGGCGCTATCACCTCGTGCTCGCCCAAGGGCCCGACCGCCCCTTCGACCCGGGGAGCTCGACCCTCGTGCCCGCCGCGGGCGCCTGCACCACCTGCCCGAAGCGCGCGGGCGCGCCGGCTCAGGCCGAGCTCTTCCCGCCCGCGGCCGATCAGGTCGAGGCCGACATTCGCGCCCAGAACCGCAACGCGCGCTGCACCGACCGGCAGTGCTTCCAGCTGAAGGTGGCGACCAGCTGGGAGCTGCGGCGGCGTTGGGCCGCGGCGATCGGGGTCAAGGTCGTCGAGGGCGGCGAGGCGCACCGCATGGTCCCGGCCGGGGTCTACATCTACGGCAGCGTCCCGGGCTACGTCTGCTCCACCTCCCGCCTCAGCGACGGGCGGACCTGGGGCGAGGTGCTCGGCTACCGCGTGCCCCCGTCGGTGATCCTCCGCGACGCGACCGACCACGCCCACCTGCTCTTCGAGGAAAACGCTGCCCGGCAAGCCCTCGAAGACCTGAGCGGCGTCGCCCGCAAGCTCGGCGCCATCCCCGGCAGCGCCGCCGCGCCCAGCCCCACGCCGAGCTGCGGCTCGGCCAAGGGCAGCGCCGATACCAGCGGCGGCGACGACGTCCATGGCGAGGGGCCGGGCGTGCGGAAGGCCGAGCCGCCGAAGAAGCCCGTCGTCGACCCGCTGGTGCTCGAGCGGAAAGCCGAGGAGCGCGGCGGGATCGAGGCCCTGAAGGCCATCGGCGCGACCGTGGCCCGCCGCATCGAGACGGCCAAGGGCAGCCGGGCGATGGTCGCCTTGGCCATCCACGCCTGCCCCCAAGGGGGCGATGTCGTCGCCGGGGTTCTCGAGGTCAAGGGCGGGCGCAAGGGCCTGCTCGAATGGCTGCCCGAGCAGAAGAGCGTCGAAGACCTGCGCAGCGTGCTGGTGCTGGTGCTCGCGGCCTCGCACGGCCTCTTCGGGTCGGGGGAGGAGCAGCACCCCCTGGCCATCGCCGCGCGCGCTTGGGACGTGGACCTCTCCGGGCTGAAGGCCGACGCGCTGAAGGAGCTGAAGAAGCTCGCGAAGAAGGGCGTCCCCATCGGCGGGGGCGGCAGAACGAAGAAGCGGGCGCCCAAGGCCAAGCCCGAAGCCCCGGCGGCAACGGCGCCTGCGACCGATCCCGCGAAGGGCACGGCCGAAACGTGCGAGCGCTGCGGCGAGGCCTCGACGGTCGCCATCTGCGGCGCCTGCTCCGCGACCAGCGAGGTGCTGCTGGAGGTGATCACCGACGACGGGCCGATCACCTGGGACGCCATCATCGACACCCTGGACGAGCGCACCGACGGCATCCTCGACACCCCCCGGCTCGAGCTGGTGCGCGACGCCTTGGTGACCTTGCAGGTCGTCACCTACGAGCCCGGGGAGGGGGACGATGCCGAGGGCGTCTACTCCATCCCCGTCGCTGCGGAGGCGCCTGCACCGCCGCCCGCGGCCCCCGCGCCGGCCGAAGGGCAGGCCGACACCCTGGCGCGCGAGGCGGTCACCGGTCTGGTGAAGCTGCGCGACGAAGGGCAGGGCGTCGAGACCCGCGACATCTTGGCCGCGCTCGATGGGCGCCTGCCCCCGAAGCGGACCCTCGCCGCCGTCCGGGCGATGACGGCCGAGAAGCTCCTCGTCCCCATCGCCGGCCCGGGCAACAAGGTGAAGCTGCCCGTCGCCCCGATCCCTGAGGTCGTGTAGGTGAGCCCCGCGGCGCGCACGAAGCCGGCGCTCGGCGACGCCCCCGCGCCGCGGGCAGCCACCATGCAGGCGGCCGGTGGCCGGTGGGGCACCAAGCCCACCGCGCCGGCCGTCGAGAAGCAGAAGGTGCTCTCGCGCGCTGATCGCGCCTCCCTGGCCAAGGGGGAGCTCGATACGCCGTCGGGCACCTACCGGCTGAACCGGCACCCGCTCCCTGCCCCGGGGGAGCGCTGCCCGAAGTGCGAGGCCCTGAAGGTGCGCCCCCGGCCGAACTTCGACACCACCGACGTGTGGTGCTCGGGGTGCGGCTGGCGGGGCGATCTGTCTGATCTGGCGGGCGGCCAGTCTCCGCCCAGGAGCTCCCCATGACCTGCTTTCGCGTCGACTTCCCCGACGGCGGCTTCGCCATCGCCTGCACCCGTGGCCCACGCGGGAAGGCCAAGACGGCCCCCTGCTACGTCTGCAAAGTCCCCTCGACCGCGCTCTGCGACCACAAGCTGAACGACGACGGCAAGACCTGCGACCGGCCGTGCTGCGCCGCGCACAGCCTGCGCATCGCCCGCAACTTCGACCTTTGCCAAGCCTGCGCGACCGTGGCCGGGCGCTGGCCCGCAACCCCTGCCCCGACGTCGTCCATGCCGCTCGGCCCGGCCACCGTGCGGGAGCAGCCCGACGCCCCCCTCCCGCCGGCGGTGATGATGACCGGGCCCCGAGCGTCGACGGCCCGCAACGTGATCCTGCTCGGCAGCACCGGGCACGGCGCCCTCGCCGACGTCCATCGCCAGGTCGCGGCCCTCGCGCCGGGGACCACCCTCTTCATCGGCGATCGGCCTGGCGTCGAGGAAGAGGCGGCGCTTGCCGCCCGCGCCCGCGGCTTGCCGGTGGTGATCAGCGCCCAGCGCCCCGGCGAGACGCTGGGCGAGCACTCGGCGCGCATCATCGGCGAGGTCGCCCACGATGCCCGGCACGAGCCCGTAGAGCTCGATCTCTTCCCGTGGGCGGGTGAGGGCGGCCCTCCCGCCCTGCTTTGCCTGGCGGCCCGCCGAGCTGCCGATGCCCTCAGCCTTCCAGCGTTCACCCATGCCCCCGGCAAGCCGCAGCTCCTGGTCTGGACGGCCCGGCTCGGCGCCTCGAAGGACCCCGACGAGCTCGACATCACCCGCGGCACCGCTGGCCGCTACGCCCCCGACGAGCAGCACCGCGCCCTCTCCGACTTCGACCGGCACCGCGCCGCCAAGGCCCACGCCGAAGGCTTCGCGGGCGCGCGCATCTTCCGGTGCGACAAGGCCCTGCGCGAGTGCGGCTGGGGCACGCTCGGCGCACCGTGGGCCCCGTCGGCGGTGCTGCTCAGCGAGGGGCGTAGCGGCCTCGACTTCCCCACCTACGCGGCCCGGTACAAGGCCGAGATGCGGGTGAGCCTCGGCATGGCCAGGGCCAAGCACGGGGAGCTCGAGAAGCTGGCCGTTGCCCGCGGCGTCCAGGCCGCTCCGCTCGCGTGGCGATGGCTCCGCGAGCAGGCCCGCATCGTCGCGGCCTGCGTCTGCACCGACGGCCCCGAGCGCTGCCACCGGGGCACCTTCGCGGAGATCATGATCGCGCTCGAAGCCCACTACGCGGGGGAGCTCACCCATGCCTGACGGTCGATCCGGAGAGGGCTACCGCCGCAGCCGAGGGGCCCGCCCGCCCGAGCGGGTGATCTTCGAGCCCGCGAGCATCGCCGGCCTCGTGCCGCCGAACGACCTCGATGCCGAGGCCGCGGTGCTCAGCGCGTGCTGCCTATCGGCTGCGGCCATCGACAAGGTGCGCCCCCTCCTGAAGCCCGAGCAGTGCTTCAGCGACGCCAACGGCCGCATTCTTGAAGCCGCTTACGCGCTCCACGACGCCGGCCAGCCCGTCGATATCCGCACCGTCGCCGCCTACCTCCGCGAACGCGGCGCGCTTCAGCAGGTGGGTGGCGCGAGCTACCTCGTGCAGATCAGCGACGCGACCCCCGCTGTTGCCCACGTCGAAGCGCACGCGCAGATCGTCGTCGAGCTCTGGAAGGGCCGGCAGCACATCGCCCTCTCGCAGAAGGCGAGCGTCGAGGGCTACCACCCGGGCACGCGCCCCCGCATCGCCATCCGAGAGCACATCGCCGCCCTCGAGGCCCTGGCCGGCGACGACAGCAAGGGCGGGCTCGTGCCCCTCCGCTCGTTCATGCGCGCGACGTTGCAGACCGACAGCGAGACCTGCCAGAAGCGGGGCAACCTCATCCGGATCCGCACCGGCTTCGACCGGCTCGACGCCAAGATCGCGGGCCTACACCCCGGCGAGGTGATGATCATCGGGGCGAGGCCGGGGATGGGGAAAACCAGTCTGCTCCTCGACCTGGCGCAGCGGGTGGCCGCGCAGCAGGACACCACCGCGGATCTCTTCGCCGCGCCCATCGAGTACGGCGTTGCGATTTTCGAGCTGGAGATGCCGCGCGAGCAGCTCGCGATCCGCCTCGCCTGCTCGACGGCGGGGGTCAACCTCGCGCGCTATCGCCTCGGCGGGCTCGACGTGCACGACTGGGCCTACCTCGGCGAGGCCTGCACCTACTTCGACACGCTGCCGATCTGGATCGACGACACCCCGGCGATCACCTTGGCGACGCTCCGCGCGCGTTGCCGGCGCCTGATCGCCGAGTGGTGCCGCGAGGGCACGCCGGGCAACGCCAGGGCAGGCGTGAAGCCCGTGAGCGCGCGGAAGATGGGGGCGATCTTCATCGACTACTTGCAGCTCATGAAGGGGCGCGAGGGGGCGAGCAACCGCGAGCAGGAGATCAGCGAGATCAGCCGTGGGCTGAAGGAACTGGCCAAGGAGCTCGGCGTGCCGATCGTCGCGCTCGCCCAGCTCAACCGCGACCTCGAGAAGCGCGGCACGAAGGACAAGCGCCCGCAGATCTCCGACCTGCGCGACTCAGGCGGCATCGAGCAGGACGCCGATGCGATCGTCTTTCTCTATCGCGAGGAGGTCTACAACCCCGCGACCGACGCGCGCGGGATCGCCGAGCTCATCATCGCAAAGCAGCGCAACGGCCCGACGGGGAAGGTGCTGCTCCGCTTCAACGCTTCCTGCACGCGCTTCGACAACCTCGCCGACCATGAGGTGCCCGAGGGCGCCGAAGAGGAGACCTGACCCCATGCCCACCGCCTTGCTCGACGTGCTGCCCCTCGAAGACCTGCGTGACATGCGCCTCGCGTGCAGCGCCCTCGCCCAGAACCCCGCCGCGACCAAGGCCACGCGCGCGCGCTACACCGCGCTGGCCGACCGCGTGGGCGACGTGGTGATGCGTGAGCTGCCCGGCCCCAAGGTCTTCGAGCTCTGCCTGCCCTTGGTGGTGAAGCTGCCCCGCCCGCCCCCGCGCGCGATGAAGAAGGCGCTGCGCTCCGCCAAGCCGCGGAAGCCCTTCCTCGACGTGAAGCTCGCCCCTCGGCTGAACGAGCTGGTGGCCATGCGGCCCTGGGAGCTGGAGAAGAGCAGGGCCGAGATCGACCGCTGGATCAGCGACGCGCTCGCCGGCTGGGCCGCGTGGGACTGCGGCAGCGCGCGCAGCGTCGTGCCCAAGGTGGTGAAGCTCAGGAAGGGCGGGACGAAGACCGTCGACCGGCTCGTCACCACCGGCGGGCGGCGGCGCATCGTCGAGGTGATCCGGCGCAGCTCGGGGCGCATGGACGAGGTGACTGTCGACGCGAGCGGCGGCAAGCTGGTGATCGATCGGCTGGTGTGGGCGGGCGTGCTCGCGGGCGACGCGACCGCGCATGTGCTGCGACGGGCCAGGTGGGAGCCGGCGCCGCCGGGGCAGGGCACGCTCGAGGTCCACGTCTACGAGCTCGGCGCGGTGGAAGCGTGAGCGCGCGCGACCCGGCGGAGCAATTGCCCTTCCTCGGTGGCGGCAGCGGCACGCACCCCCGTGCGGGGCAGGGCATCCACGGCGCGGGAGGACACTGCTCAGTGTCCTCCGAAATCCTACGCGCGCCCTTTCCGTGGTGGGGTGGCAAGAGCCGAGCGGCGCCGCTGATCTGGCCGCGCTTCGGCGAGCCGGTCAACTACATCGAGCCCTTCGCTGGCAGCCTCGCCGTGCTCCTCGCGCGGCCGAGCAAGCCGCAGATCGAGACGGTCAACGACCTCGATTGCTTCCTCGCGAACTTCTGGCGAGCCGTCGCCACCGACCCAGAGCAGGTGGCCGACTTCGCCGACTGGCCGGTGAACGAGACCGATCTGCATGCCAGACATCGCTGGCTCGTGAACCGCGTCGAGTTCCGCGAGCGCATGCGCACCGACCCCACGTACTTCGACGCCAAGGTCGCGGGCTGGTGGTGCTGGGGGATCTGCGCCTGGATCGGCAGCGGGTGGTGCAGCGCGGCACCGGGAGAGGAGACGGGCGAGCGCTTGCCGATGATGGGCGGGTCAGGTGACGAGGAGCGCGGGAGTGCACACCCCGGACGGGGTGTGCATTCCAAGGCGATGCGTGGTGAGAGCCGGGAGAGCCCGGCTCTTGGGGCCGACTCGGGTGCAGCCTACGGGCGCGGCATTCACCAGAAGGGCATGAGCGAGAAGCTGCCGGCTCTTGGGGCCGACTCGGGTGCAGCCTACGGGCGCGGCATTCACCAGAAGGGCATGAGCGAGAAGCTGCCCCTGCTTGGCGGGACGAAGGGCACCGGGGTGCACCGGCGCAGCGCGCTGCCTGAGAAGCTCCCACGTCTCGGCGCAGGTGGCGACGGCGTGAGACCCGCACCCACCGTCGGGAATGGACGCCATTCCTACGCGATGCGGAGCCGCATCCACGAGGTCTTCGAGCAGCTCCATCGTCGGCTGCGCGGCGTCCGGGTCGCGTGCGGCGACTTCGAGCGGGTGCTCTCCGACTCGGTGACCTGGCGCCACGGCACGACAGCGATCCTGCTCGACCCCGAGTACCCCGACGGCGCCGACGTGTACGCGCACAGCGACAAGGCCACCGGCGAGGAGCACATCTGGCATCGGGCTGCGCGCTGGGCCGTCGAGCATGGCAAGGACGAGCGCTTGCGCATCGCTCTCTGCGGCTACGCCGGGACCTTCACGCCCCCGCTCGGATGGGAGGAGATCGCCTGGAAGGCGAAGGGGGGCTACGGCGGGCAGCGGAAGAAGGGCGCCCCCAACGACAACGCCGCCCGCGAGCGGATCTGGTTCTCCCCGGGCTGCCTGAAGCCGGGTGAGACGGCCGCCGGCCAGCGCTCCCTGCTAGACGTGTGAGCCGGCCCGCTTGCGCTAAGTGTTAGCGTTTGCTAATGTGCCCATCCGTTGCTCCACGGTGGGGGCAGCAGGAGAACCAGCACCATGGCGAACAAACACATCTTTCAGGCATCCGAAGCGACCCGCGAGTCCATCCTCTTGCGCGTCGGCCTCTGCGGCCCTTCCGGCTCAGGCAAGACCAAGACCGGCCTCATCCTCGCGACGCGGATGATCGAGCAGATGGATCTCGGCCCGCTCTTCGTCATCGACAGCGAGAACCGCAGCGCTCTCCGCTACGCGCGCTCCCCGCGCACCGGCGAGGGCTTCCGCTTCAAGCACGTCCCGATGCCCGAGGACGACTACAGCCCGCAGACCTACATGGACGCGATGGACTACTGCGAGAAGAACGGCGCTGGCGTCGTGTTGATCGACTCGCTCACCCACGCCTGGACGGGCATCAACGGCACCCTCGAACAGGTCGACACGGTGACGGAAAAGAGCCGCTCCAAGAACGCATTCAGCGAGGGGTGGCGGACGATGACCCCTATCCAGAACAAATTGATCCAGCACATCAACGGTCTCGGCGCGCACGTCATCTTCACCACCCGGGCGAAGGTCGAGTGGTCGATGGAGAAGAACGACCGCGGCAAGATCGAGCCGGTGAAGGTCGGCCTCGCGCCGGTGCAGCGGGAAGGGCTCGACTACGAGCCCGACCTGTGGATGGACATGACGGTGCCGAAGAACATCGGCATTGTGGGCAAGACCCGCATCGACAAGATCGTCATGGGCGAGTCGTTCGTGAAGCCTGGCATCGACTTCGCCGACATCTTGATCGAGTGGCTGAAAGACGCGGAGCCGGCCAAGGAAGCGCGCGGCTATGGCGAGGCGCTCTCCCTCCTGGTCACGGCCGGGCTCGCGGGCGCGGCGTCGAAGGACAAGGAGACCTGGGTGACGGCTGAGCGCGAGTTCGGCCGGTGGTGCAAGTCGCACGGCGTTGCAGAGCAGCGCTTCCTCGACGGCGTGAAGGAGGCCTCGCGCCGCGTGAAGGAGCGCATGGCCGCCGGGGCATCGGCGCCGGCAGCTCCCCCGAGCGACCCCGCCCCTACGAAGTCCGCCTCCGCGCCCGCATCGACCGTGGACGCCGACGAAGAGCGCCGTCGCCGCATCGACCTCGGGATGGAGTGACCCCGCCGTCAGCCCCTCGGGTGGCCCGCGTCGCTCGGCCGGGTCACCCTTCCTCCGCAGAGACCGCCATGTCGCCCCTCGTGTCCACCTCACCCATGCTGCCCCCGCTGCCGACCGCGGGAGGCCTCACCCTCGCCCGGGCCCTCGTGATGGGGCAGCTCGCGCGTGGGCAAGAGGTCTCGAGGTCTACCCTTGCGGCGCGCCTGAGCATCGCCGGCCTGGTCGAGGATCACCTTGTGGCCGTGCTGTGCGTGCTCGTCAGCGAGGGCGCGGTGGAGTCGGTCTGGCGCGATGGGGCGCTCTACCTGCGCCGCTGCACCCTCGCCAGCTAGGTCCGCACGATCCAGCCAACGAGGCTCGGGTCGGTCACGTCCCGCTCGGTGAACAGCACCTCGCCGCCGTGGTGGGCCGCGCCGCCCTCGTTCCCCCCGATCGTCGCGTAGCGGCCCGCTTCGTCAACGTCGCGTGCAACGCGGGCATCGTGCCCCGTGCCGCCGTGCCGAGGGTCGCCGCCGGCGCGGGCGAAGATCGCCTCGTCCCCGGCGCGCGCGCGGTAGCTCTTGGGCCGGGTGAGCCCCAGCGCCGCGGCATCCGCCCAGCGCTCGCTCACCGCCCAGCGCCACGGGAGCGCACCGGGAAGGTCGCGCTCTGCCCAGCCTTGCAGGACGGCGCACCAGGCCGGCTCGTCGGTGTTGCCGAGGTCGAGGCGCTTGCCGCCCCGCACGGCGCCGCTGCCGTATTCGACCACGCGGGGGGTGGTGCCCGGGCCTGGCGTCTCGTGCACGCCGAGCTCGCCGCGGAGCCGCTCGAGCGCGACCAGGCCGACGGGCAACGCGGGGGCACCGTCGACCCCGGGCGTGTCCTCGGACGCCGGCGGGGGCTCGGTGGGCGCGGAGGGGATGGCGGCCCAGCTGGGCACCGCGTAGCGCCGGAAGGCCAGGGCTGACGGCGCGGCGTCGCCGGTGAGCAGGGGCGCGCGCTGCGGGTCGGCAAGCACCGCGTCGAGGTCGTGCGCTTGGCCGTCGATCAGCACCACCGGGCCCATGAGCCGGCCCCCGTGGCTGTAGTCGCAGTAGCCCACCTCGTGCCGGTGGGCGTTCAAGCCCTGGATCGGGTGGCCGTTCAAGAGGTGCCAGCCGTAGATCGCCACACGGTTCGCGCGCAGGGCGAGCGCGCTGCACAGCACCACGTCTTTCTTGTGGCCGGCGATCAGGCCAGCGCGCCCCTTCCGCGCCTCCTCGACGTGCTGGTTGTGCTCGATGAAGGCGGCGCTGCTCAGCATCCACCGGCCCCCGTCGCGGCTGAAGCTGAGGGGGTGAGGGGCGAGCCGCACCGCGGCAGCCGCCCACACCGCATCGCTGACGAGGCGGGTGATCAGCCGCAAGCCGAGGTGATCGGCGAAGGCCTGGACGGCTGCCGCGCCCGTGGGGATCCGGAACGGCGCGTCGAGCGTCCCCATCGCGAGCACGTCGGTCGTGACCTGCACCTCGATCACCCGGCCAGCGCGCGTGTAGCGCACGGGGACGAGGGGCCAGGCCACGAGGCAGTCGGCGTGGGCGAGCAGGGCCTGGTCGCGGGCTTGGCCGCTCAGAGGCAGGAGCAGCTTGGCGAAGTCGTTGCCGGTCATGCCGGGAGGGTAGCAGTCAGCGGCTCGACGGTGAGCTGCGCGTCGGCCACGGGCACCGCGTAGAGATCGCCGTCGAGGAGCGCTGCCGCGCCGAGCGCACCGTCGGCGAGAGGCACCGCGTAGAGCAGCGCGACGATCTTCGGCTCGGGAATGACGGGGGGCGCGCCGCCCGCGGGGGCACCAAGGCCGCGCGAGATGATGGCGCGGCCGAAGGGCAGGCCGAGCAGCGCGAGGATGTTCACGGGAGGTACTGCGCCGGCTCACCCTCGCCCGGGGTGATGGGCCCGTTGCTCGCGTCCTTCAGCAGGATCGTCGCGAGGATGGTGCCGAGGTCCGGCGTGTAGAGGTTGAGGTTCTGCCCGACGACCTTCTTCGGGTTGGTCTCGGTGATCCACTGGCTCATGCGGTAGAGCTCCCACCGGCGCGTGCCGGCGACCGGGGCGTCGTTGTCGTCGGCCCACACCGCGTCGCGGATCGCGGCGGCGTCGGGGGCCGAGGGGAGCGCGGAGACCAGCACGCGGATGGCGCGCAGGCTGTCCGTCGCGGTGTCGAAGCTCGCCCCCTTGATCGCAAGGGCGTGCGCGTCGAGCTGCACGGTGGTGGCGATGCCCGCCGTGATCGTCGAGGCGTAGCCCGCGCCGACCTTGGCTGCGGTGAGCGAGGCGTCGGTGAGCACCACCGTCGCGGGGGCGAGGTAGCTGCCGGCGCCGTGATCGGTGGTGATGCCGGCGAGCACGGCGAGCACGGCTGCGCCCAGGTCGGCCGTCGAGGCGAAGCCCGTCGCGGTTGCCCATCCAGCGTCGCCATGCGCCTCGATGTGGTCGCGCGCGGTGGTCACATCGGTCGTCGTCGCGAGCCCCGCCTGGATCTTCGTCACCGCGTCGGCCTTGAGCCCGTCGGCGTCGATCGCGTCGGTGGCGATCTTCGCGCTGGTGATCGCGTTGTCGATCAGCGCCATCTCGGCGCCGGCTGCGGCCCTGCTCCCCGTCGTCACGTCGAGCTTCGTGGTCACCGTCTCCGCGGGGCCACCGAGGCGGATCGCTTCGCAGGCTGGCAACGCGAGCCCCAGCGTGTCCCTGTAGGTGACGAGGTAGAACCCGGCGATGACGTTCGTGGCGACCCACCCAGCGGCGCGCTCATAGACCCCAGCGTCGAGCGAGGCAGAGACCTGCGCGAGCGCTCCTTGGCGCTCGGTCCACCCGCTTGTCTTGAAGGTGTTGTCGTTGAAGTCCCATCGGTCGCTCGTACCGATGCGGCGGATCTCTGCGACGATCGTGGTCGAGCCGGTGATCGGCTGCCCGCTCCGGTCGAGGAGCACGGGCGAGACCAGCGGGATCGAGGAGAGCCCCAGCTCGAAGTTGTCGATCACGCGGCCTCCCGATGATCAGCGACGACCTCGACGAGCCCATCGGTGATCCACGCTGGCGTGCGCCACCAAGTATTGACCGCCTGCGGCGACTCCAGCACGACGCTCGCGACCAGCACGCCGTGGTCGACGGTGATCTTCCGGTTGCCATGCGCGTCGTTCAGCGCGACGCCCGGCGCACCTCGACCAGGCCCGTCGTCGTGGATCACGCTCACGCAGACCTGTCCGTCTGCCGAGGTGAACGGTGCGGGGTCGTAGACCACCCAGTCGTCGACGACTGGCCAGAGGTCCTCCACGGCGCCCGCGCCGAACCAGCACGCGCGGCAGAGGTCCGAGCAGAAGCCCCACATGCGGTAGCCGTTCACCCGAGGCTGCGCGTGGAAGTGGACGATCAGCAGCTTGCGCCCGTGCCTCGGAATCCTGCGCTTGCAGTCGTCGCAGTGGGCGGTGACGAAGGCCGCGGAGATCCACCGCATGAAGGCATCGAAGACCAGCGCCGCCCAGAGCGGGATCCAGCCTGCGACGACGGCCGCCCGCGCGCGCGCCCACCACGGCCTGATGGTGATGCTCTGCCCGTCCGCTCCGCGCTCGCCGTTCATGCCCGGGGCGCCGTCGGCGCTGATCTTCGCGTCCTTCATCGTCGCCTCACACGCTCGTCAGGTGCAGCTCGCCGCTGCCGCCCGTGCCACCTACGCCGCCCGTGCCGCCGTTCTTGCCCGTGCCGTTGGCGCTTCCAGGACCGCCGCCCGTCGCGCCGCCGGCCCCGCCGTTGACCAGCCACGACGAGCCGCCAGTGACCACGCCGTAGAAGTGCTGAATGCGCCCGCCTGCGCCGCCGCCGCCTGACCCGCTGCCACCGCCGCCGCCGCTGTTCGTGGTGCCGGCCGCGTTACCCCCGGCGTTGCCGACGGCGCCCGCCGTCCCCGAGCAGGAGTAGATGCCGCTCCCGATGAAGAGCGGCGATGCGATCCACATCCACCCGCCGCCGAGCCCGCCGACGCCCCCGACACCGCCGATCGGCTGCGACCCCGAGCCGAGCCCACCGCTTCCGCCGCCGCCGCCACCGCTGCCCGACTCGCCGATGATGAAGGCGACGCTGTTGGTGATCGTGCTGAGCGGGACGAGCGTGAGGCGCGCGGTGTTCTGCTCGTTCAGCGTGCTCAGCGCGACGTTCCCAGGGGCACCCGCGTTGCCGCCCTTCACCGTGGCGCTGCCACCGCCCGCCGCGCCAGCTCCGCCCTTGCCGCCCTGAAATGAGCCGCCGTCGATGCCATTGCCCCCGTCGGCGCCCACGGTGTCGATCACGCCCGACGGCGCGGTCACCGCGCCAAGCGCGGCGAGGGTGGCGAGGGTGGTCACCGTCGGCGCGCCGCCTGACCCGCCGTTGCCGCCGCCTGCACCGGCGGTGCCGCCCGCGGTCGCCGACGACACCCCATCGAAGCGCAGGCTGCTCGTGTTGTTGATGCTCGTGCGCGCGCGGATCTCGGCGCCGATGGTGGCGGCCTGTTGCGTCGCCGCGCCGTTGATCAGCAGCGTCGTGTAGGAGTGCAGAGACCTGGACAGCGCCCCCGCGCCGAACGTGCCAGCGGTGGCGAAGCCATCTCCCGCGAGATGGCCGTCGAAGCCGTGGAACAAGCTGGGGACGCCGACCATGGATCAGGGCCTCGCGCCGGTGACGAAGAAGCGGCAATCGAAGGTCGCCGAATCCCCATCTTCCCCACCGCCGACCCTCACGCAGACCTTCTCGGCGTCGGTCGGGTGCCTCACGAGCGCGACCTCGTAGTTGCTCGCGTTGCCGCTCACGAAGTCGTAGCCGGGGAGGTGCGCGCTCGCGGCCTTGATGTCGACCGACCCATCCGCCATCCGCACGGCGGTCACCTTCAGGTGCGCGAGCCAGATCCCCGTCTCGGCGTCGCCCGTGGTGATCGTGCCCTTGACCTCGCACCGCACCCAGCCGAGGAAGCCGGGCGCCAACTCGACCCCCGCCGTGTTGTTCGTCTCGGTGCCGTTGGCGGTGACGCTGTAGTCGATGAAGCCGTTTTCACCGGCGATCGGGAGAGATTCCATGCGCTGTCCTTTCGGCGCGCGGAGATACCCCGCGCTGCATGCCGAGAGGCTACAACGTCGCGCGGTACGCGCGCACGATCAGCGCCTTGGGCGCGCAGCGCCGCACCCCGTCGGGCGTCGTGAGCCGCACCTCCAGCGTGTGCGCGCCGAGCCGGGCAGCGCTCAGGTCTTCGGCCGCGAAGAGGTGCTTCACCGTCATGCTCTTCGCGGCCTGAGCGGTGATGTCGCAGGCCCACGCGGTGAGCCGTTCCCCCTCGAAGATCGGCACGATCTCCACGGCCGTCACCACCGTGAGATCGGGCAAGCTCTTCGTCGCGGTGATCACGACCCCCAGCGCTTCGGGGTCCGTGGCGCCCACGTAGACGATCGGCTGCTCGACTTGCGCGGCCATCACTTCACCGTCCTGAGCAGGCCCTGCGCGAGGCCGGCCCGCTTGCCGAGCGCGTCGCTCGGGGAGCTCGACGTGCGCCGCGGGTTGAGCCCCCACATGTCGAGGCTGTACACGGTCTGCTCCTCGCGCGGTCGCGCGCTGGGGGGCTCCTCGCCGAGCGGATAGCTCTGGAGGAGGGGCGGCGCCGTCGCCGGGGGCTTGCCCGTCACCCAGCCGACCAGGCGCTCCCAGGTCGTCGGTGGCGCCGGCGGGGGCGGCGCGGCCATCTCTTCGCGCGGGCGCGGCGGCATCGGGACAACGACGGGGGCGAGCTCGTCGGGCCCCCCGATCATCAAGGGCTCGCCCGTGCCGTCGGCGCCCGCTGTCCCGTCGGCCGCCTGGCGCATCGCACCGTGCACCGCGCGCGGTCCGAGCACCCGCGGCATCCGAGCTCTGCGGGCCTCGAAGGCCAGGCCCATCGCGCGGTACTCGCACCCGACCAGCTCGGCGCGCGCCGCGTCGGCCTCGCTCACGGCGATCTCGCGGCGGCGCCGGGTGAACGCAATCTCCGTCGAGGTCTCGAGCAGGTAGCGCTCGGCCATCGTCAGCGGGCGCGCGGGCTCTTCACCAACACGCTGCACCGCGCGTGCGGTGATCTCGCCGCTGTCGATCACCGGACCCTCCGACGCCGCTCGCCGCTCGTCACCGCGGGCATCGGCGCCGGCAGCACCGCCGGGGGCAAGGTGGAGATCAGTACGAGGGCGAAGAGCAGGGCCATGGGGGGAGCCTATCGCGCCGGGTCGACCTGGGTGCAGGCGACGAAGAGGCACCGGGGGCGCAAGGCCGTCATGCCCCCAGCGTAGCCCGGGCGCCGCGCCAAAGGGCAAGACCGGCACCGGGGGCCCGCTGTAGCCTTGCGCCCATGGGATACACACCGCCGAACCCCGGCAAGCTCGCTGCCCTCGCCAACGCCGCCACCACCTTCGCGCACGATTCGCGCTCGAGCGGCTTCCGCACCCCCGAGGGGATGAAGTTCCCCGTCCTCACCGCCACCTCGAAGGCTGGTCAGGTCGAGTGGGAGATCGACGCCATCACCGGCGCCTGTCCGCTCCTGCTCCTGTCCGAGGGCGCCTACGCCATCCTGCGCGAGGGGGAGCTCTCCGCCGACGGCCTGACGATCGCCCACCACGGGCAGAGCTACTTCGCGCGCGCTGTCCGGCACCAGGACGGCTCGCAGTGGGTCGAGCTCGTCACGGCGTGACCGGCCCGCTGCTCGGCTACATCCTCGAGGTGATCGTCGCCGTCCTCGCGTGGGGCGTCGCCGCGCGTCGGGCCTACCACCGCCCGATCGCGTGGGGGCTCTCGGTGATGGGCGGCGCCGACATCGCCCGCGGGGTGCTCGCCGCGGCCTTCTTCGCGGGCAAGACGGGCCCCTATGCCGGCAGCGCTCGGCTGCTCTTCCACCTCGACGAGGCGCTCTACCTCGCCGGGCCAGCGGCGCTCGCGTGGATGGCCGTCGAGCTCTTCCTCGGGAAGGGCGGCGCGCATGTCGTCGGGGTGGTGGCCCTCGCGTGGGTGGCGCTCGTGCTCGGCTACCCGGTGCCCTTCCGCGGCGAGGCCCTGGCCCTGGTCTATCTGGGCGCGCATGTGGCCGCCTGCCTCGTGCTCGGCCTGGCCACGCTCGCGTGGTACCTCCGCTGGCCGGGGCGGTGGATGAGCGGGTCGGGGACGTTGCTCCTGCTCTACGCCGCGAGCGACGTGGTGACCTCGCTCGGCCCCTACGCTGACGACCCGTTCAACGGGTGGGCCTCGATCTGGCAGAGCCTGTTCGCGATCCACCTCGCCGCCGTGCTCATGCAGACCGCGATGCTGCTCGCCCGCTCGCCGGGGGCCCGGGTCGAGGCGACCGCGCGCCGGTCATAGTCGGCGGCGCCGGCGGGCGCGCTGGCCGTGGAGCTTCACCCGCACGATGGTCTTCGGTGTCGCGGGGGGCAGGCTGGCGTCGGCGCGTTGCGCGGCCTCGTCCCGGGCCTGTGCGAGCTCGGCCTCAAGGCGGGCGACCCGTTCGAGCGCAGCGGCGAGCGCCTCGGCTTGTGCGGCCCGGGCGCGCGCCGTCGACCAGCGGCCGAAGAGGATGCCGAGGAAGGCCGTGAAGAGCGTCCACAAGCTCGCGTCCGAGTCGACCTCCCCCGCGCGTGGCATCGCCCTACTTCACGCGCAGCGGCGCGGCCGACATCATGCCGGCGCCGGCAAAGGCTGAGCTGCTGACGCGACGGCGACGGCGACGACCCCCAAGCTGGGCGCTGATCTTCTCCTGCTTCTGGCGCATCTCGGGGATCACGGTGCCGCGAACGCGAGCGACCTCCGCGCGCAGGGCCAGGACTTCGGGGGCCTCATCACCATCCACGTCGCTCGTTCGTTCGTCGCTCATGATCGTCAGCCTCGCCGCGTCTCGCGCTTGGTGCCGTTGCCCGAAGGCTGGCCGGTGCGCTCACGTTCGCGCTCGGCCACCTCGCGCAGATCATCCGCGATCGTTTGCACTTGGTCGATGGCCTCGCTCAGCGGCTCGACGATCTCGTGCAGCGCGGTGGCAAAACTCCCGGCCTCGCTGATCCGTCGCTCCTGCACCGCGGCCATGGCGGTCTGCCAGCGCCGCTCGACTTCGAGCACCTCGACCTTGTGCTCCGTCCGCACCTTGTCGAGCAGGGCCGCGTGGTCGGTGCGCGCGCGGTCGAGGCGCAGCGCGAGGAACACCGTGGCCCCGAGGAAGAGGGCGACCAGCACCCCAAGGATCCCCCACTGCGCCGCCAAGGGCAGGCTCTCCCGAACGATTTCAGCCGGCATCGTGGGCTGAGCATCCGTGATGGACGTCGTCGCGGGCAAGCCCCCGGCGCTGGGTGCAGCTTGCAGTTCTGGCAGGCGTCGATGGGACGCCGCTTTGTAAGCGTTTGAAATCACGACCGAATGACGGTCGTCATCGGGGGCGGCCATCGCCACGGGCAGCGGCCTCCAGCTCCTCGCGCACAAGGGCCACGAGGGCGTCGAGCTCGAAGGGCTTGGCCAGCCACCGCGCGCCGAGCTTGGCGGCGAGGGCTTGCAGCCGACCGTCGTCGACCATGCCCGACATGAGGATCACCCGCATCGCGTCCGGCAGCTCGGCGGCCAGCTCCCACCCGAGCGCGGTGCCGAGGTGCATGTCGAGCAGCACCACCGACGGAAGCGCTGCGCTCGAGGGCACGCGCAGCCCGAGCAACGGGCGCGCGTCGTCGAGCGAGATGGCAGTGAGCACCGTGACCCCGGGGAGATCGCGCTCAAGGGCGCGGCGGATCGCGGAGAGGATGGCCGGCTCGTCATCTACCGCGAGCACCAGCATGGGGCTCAGGCGCGGGCCCTGGTGCGGACGGGTCACAGGCGCCGCAAGGAAGCGATCGACGCGCAGCACGAGGCCCTCGATGCGCGCGCGGGCGGTCTCCATCGCGGCGCGGGCGGCGGCGCTTGCGGCGGCGAGGTCGGGCCGGGTCGGGTCGTTGCTCATGGGCGCGACCCGCGCACGCGGTGCAAGGGGTCTTGCCGGTCGAGCAGCGCGGTCACCTTCTCGGCCGCGGAGGCGAGCGCCGCCGACATGGCCGTCGCCCCTTTGATCTCCGCGATGCGCGCCTCGGTGAGCGCGGCAAGCTCTTGGCGGTGCCGCTGCTCGGCGGCCAGCATCTCGGCGGTGTGGAGCTGCCGCACCCGGTCGAGGCGGATCCCGAGGTACGCCGCGGCGAACGCGAAGAGCCCGGCGGGCCCGTAAGTGATCGCGATCGGGAGCAGCTCGGCAAACATGGCGACCGGGCCAGCATCGCGCCGGGCCGGCTCCGCGGGCAAGGTGGGGCACTTGGCGACGGGTGTGGCAATTCGGCGACGCCGAACGATTCACTTGCGGACAACGTTAGTGATTGCTAACTGTGATCCCCGCCACGTAGAGGGCTGCACCGGGAGACCTGGGGCATGCTCACGCGCTCTCCCCGCGGTAGATCGTCCACAACGGAGCCGCCTCGTGTTGCGAGGCGGCGCGCATCATCACGCCCGAGGAGGGCACGTCCATGCAGAGCATCGTCAAGTCGCGGGGGGTTGGGTCGGGGGGTTGTCGGGGTTGGATGCAGGCGTCGAGGTGCGCCGTATCTCTTCTCGGTGCGTTCCTCGCTCTTCTCTTCGTGGCGGCGTGCCGCATCGGGACGAGTGAATGCTCACCCGCGGGGGAGAGCGGAGGCGCTCTCATTGTTGGGGGAGTGGGAGGAGCGGATGAAGGCGGTCACGGCGGAGAGGGCGGCATCACTGGCGACGGCGGACGCGGCGGAGAGGGAGGGGCACCAGTCGTCGATGGTGGGAAGTCGTCCTCGACAACGGCCACGACAACGACAACCGGCGGCGGTTGCATGTCGCCGAAGGACTGCAACGACGGGAACGACTGCACGCTCGACTACTGCATGAGCGGTATCTGCTCGAACCCCGACGACACGATGTATTCGGTCTGCGGCGAGATGGGGATGGGGCACTGCTTTCGCGCGCTCTGCTGCGAAGGGTGCATCGACCTGAAGGGCGTCGCTTGCGTGTTGTCCTGCCCGAGCGGGCAAGAGTGCGCGCCGCTCGGTGTCTGCGTCGCTGACTGATCAGTCGATGAGGGCGCCGCCGCCCGTCGGCGTCGTCAGGTTCCAGGGGGAGATCATCCGCCACCTCGTCCCGTCCCAGTACATCACCGCGCCCGCGCTCACGTTGGAGCTCGCCTCCCAGTACGCGTAGTAGTCGGTCGGCGGCGAGGTGCCGATCAGCGCCGTCGTTGTCAGCCACACGCGCCGGCCGCTTCCCGCGCCGCCCCCGCGAAACTTCAAAAACAGCACTGGGAAACCAGAAGCCGGCTCGGGCAGCGCGAGGTTGTAATCGGCGTTGGTGCCCGGGCTCCTGCATTCGACGACGCCTACCGCGTCGGTGATCTGCGTGTTGGCCGCGATCACGCCCACGTCCTGGCGCAGCGGCGACAGCCGAGGCGCCGTCAGCTCGCCCGTGAAGTTGCCCTTGTCTGCGGTGATCGTGCCCGTGAAAGTCGGGCTCGCCTTGGGCGCCTTCGCTGTCTGGATCTCATCGAGCTGCGCGCGCACGGTCGCGCCCGCGAGCCCGCCCGTCGCCTCGGTGCCGATGCGCTTCGCCCCGTCGTTGCCGGCCGTCGTCGCCGCGAGTTGCTGGAAGCCGCCGTAGATGCTCCCCGCGGTGAAGTTGCCCGTGGAGTAAAGGCCGATCTTCCGCGCCCCGTTCAGCGAGGTCGAGCTGAAGGCGTTCAGGGTGGTGATGAAGCCGTCGAGCGTCGCCTGAACGCTGCCCGATGCGACGGCGGTCGCGTCCTGCCAGCTCAGCGATCCGGTGTAGGCGAGGTTCGAGGAGGTGCGCAGGGCCTTCAGGCGCACGTCCAGCGAGCTCGCGGCGATCGTGCCCGAACCGCCGCCCACGTCCTGCTCGACGCCGATCTTGTAGCCGCCGCTGTTGCCGGCGCCGCTCGCCGTCGCGCCGAGCACCGAGACGATCGCGGTGATCGTGGCCTGCACCGTGCCGGCGCCGAGCCCGGTGGTGTCCGCCCACTTCGTCGCCCCCGAGCCCGCGTAGCTGATCGCGGATGCGGCCGCGGCGTCCCCGCCCCCGGTGAGGAAGCTGTTGTACCGGCTGACGATCGCCTGAAGCGCGGCGATGTAGCTCCCGTACCGCCCGCCCGTGCCGCTCGTCCCAAAGGGCGTGCCGGTCAGCACGATCAGGTCTTCGCGCGCGTCGCTGTCGATGTCGGCGTCCAGGATGGCCGTCTGCCCGAAGATGAGCGTGACGTAGGCGAGCAGCACGCCCCCCGCGATGGCCGCGCCCGGCGTGGGGCTCAGCGCCTCGGCACCCTGCACCACCTTGAACTGGTAGCTCTCGCTGATCAGGAAGTTGGCGGTGTCGCCGTTGGCGTCGGTCTGCGGGTCGCTCCCCAGCGTGTCGAAGAGGATGAAGATGCTGAGGATCTTCGACTTCGCCGGGTCGGCGACGGCGGTGCTCGCTTCGAGGTGATCGAACGCGCAGTCCACGATCGACTCGCCCGCGGTGCGGATGCGCTCGCCGTTGGGGGAGAAGCTCGTCCCCGACGACACGCTCACCGTGAGATCGGGCACGGCCGCCTCGGCGACGGTGTGACCCGAGAGCACGCCCTCGAAGAGCAAGTCCTTCGTCAGCGTGTGCGTCGAGTCCTCCACGTCGTCGAAGGCGTCGACCATGTTCTGATGGGTGACGAGTTTGCCGAGGTACCAGGCTCGCTTGCGCATGGCGGGAGCCTACACGCGCTCCATGCCCGTCGGGGAGGCGAGGCGCCGGGCGCGCTATGCTCCGCCTATGCCCCTCCGCACCTACCTGTTCGCTGCTCTGCTCGCGCTGGCCCTCCCGATGCTCGGCTGCGCCCATCGCCTCGACCCCTTCAAGCTGGCCCTCACCGCGTCGACCAGCGCCTACGAGGCGACCAACACCGCATGGAGCCGGGACAAGGCGGCCGAGCGCGACGCCTGCCTCGTCCCGCCGACCCCGCCGGCAGAGAGCCCGGCCTGCGTCGAGCGGGTGATCGCCGCGTGGGCCCCGCGCTCGGCGGCGGTGAAAGCGCTCTACGCCGCGCTGCTCAGCGCCGACCGGGTGCTCGCCGTCCTCGCCGCCAAGGACGCGCTGAAGGAAGCCCTGGACCTCGCGCCGCTCGAAGCCGCTGTCGCCGCCGTCATCGAGGCCGTGCAGGCCATCCAGGCGGTGAAGTGATGGGGGCCTTCCTCGTGTGGCTCGGCGCCTTCCTCACGCCATTCGCGCCCTCCCTCGCTGCGTGGGTCACCCCGAAGGCGCCCATCCCGCCGCCGCCCGACCCCTCGAAGCCCGCTGTCGATGCCGGCGACGATGCGGCCCGCGACGCCGCGAAGAAGCGCGCCGACGAGGCCGCGGAGCCCTGACCCTCTCGGGCACGCCTTGCTTGCGTCGTAAGGAATTGCTAACGTGCTCCTCGGTGGCCATCGCGCCACCAAGGAGCCCCTTATGCCCATCGACCCCCGTGTCTGGTTCACCTCTGCCGCCGCGCGCCTCGCGGTCGAGGACAAGATCGCCACCCGTCGCCGCGATAGGGTCATCGACGCGCTCGCCGATGACCTCGCCGACTTCGAGACGCGCCAATGCGTCCACGTCCCCAAGGGCCTGATCGGCAAGGGGCTCGCCTGCCGGCGCTGCGCGGCGCGCTGGGTCGAGGGTGGGCACGCCGAGTCGGGGCGGATCTTGGCCGGTGAGAACCTCGACCGGGAGGAAGCGGTGCGCGCCGAGACGGCCATGGTCGCCGACTTCGGTGAGGTCTGGATCGTCCCGGCGATCGGCCCCTGCGCGAAGATGCCGCGAGGCAGCGCCGATGAAGGGCACGCGAGCGTGGCCATTGTCGGGGTGAGGGCCGACGTGCGGGGGCAGCTCGGCGTTGAGCTCTTGTCCCCCGGCGTCGATGACTCCACCCCCGTTGAGCTCGGGTGGCTGCTCGAACACGGCCGGAGGAAGTCGTGATCGGCGCGACCCGCAACACCCCGCGCTGGGTCGCCCCATGGTGCGCGTCGGCGCTCGACCTCTCCCCGGGCACCGTGGCGGAGCTCTGTCGGCTGGGGCGCGTGAACCAAGTGGCCCGCGCCCACCTGATGCGCTTCCCACCGGGCGCCGTCGTGCGGTGCATCTGCGGCTGCTCAGGCTGCCTGAGCTTCGGCATCGTCGCCGAGATCAACATCGCCCCCGTGCTGTCGGTCACCCTCGCGCCCACGCCGCACAGCCGCGAGCGGCGTCACGAGATGACCGGCGCGAGCCTCGCGACCTTGCGCACCATCGGCTACGCCGGGGCCTGGACGCCGGCCACCGTGGGCCTGCTCCTCGACGGCGAAGAAGCCGGCGGCTGAAGGCGCGCTGGTCGCGCCTGTGTTAGCAATCTCTCACCACCACCAAGGAGGTTCCCCCGTGTCCTACGTGCTCCCGATGATCGTTCAGCTCCTGCGCCACCGTGCGCAGCTCACCCAGGCCGCGCTGGCCACCGCCGTCGGCGTCTCGGCGTCGGCCGTCACCCAGGCCGAGAACGCCGACAACGCCATGCAGGAGCGCATCATCGCCAACTACGCGCGCGCGCTCGGCCTCGACGAAGCCGAGGCGCTCGAGGAAGGCCTGCGTCTCTACCGGCGCGTGCAGGAGGGTGAGCCGCTCGCCGAAATGTTCCCCCACCTCGCGCGGAAGGACAGCGAGGCGCCCGCGCCCCCGAAGCCCACCAAGCCCTCGAAGATCCACCGGCGCGCGCCCGTCACCGCCGTGAAGAAGGCGGCGCCCCCGACCAAGGGGAAGCCATCGAAGATCGCCGCGCCGCGGGGCAAGGCCAAGGCGATCAAGCCGGCCGCGAAGAAGGGGGCGAAGCGCAGCGCTCGATCGCGCGCTTGAAGCCCCTCGACCGCTACCCAGCGGCCGGGCAGGCCATCGCCACCACCGGCATCGGCGTCAGCCTCTACGACATCGAGCAGCCCACCGGCGAGGCCCTGGAAACGCTCGACGCCCTCGCCGCGGGGCGCCGGGTGGTGCGCATCGCCCCGACCGTCTACGTGCTCTCGCTGGCCGCCCCGAGCGCGCGCGTTTCCCCCTTGCGTGCTTAGTTAGCAATTGCTAACGTGCTCCTTGTCGCCGGCTCAACCCCCGGTGGCAGGAGCAGCCCATGACCGCCTCGCCCGCCCCCGTCGCTTCCCTCGCCTCTTCCACCCCGTCGAATCCGCCGACCCTCGCGGACCTGCGCAGCGTCGCCGTCGCCGCCCTGAAGGAGAGCCACTTCGGCCTCGGCGCCGAGCGGGTACACGAGCAGCACCGCGCGTGGGCGATCCTGTGCGTCTGGCGCGACTCGACGCCCCCCTCGGATGAAGTGGGCAAGGCTGCGCAGGCGGCCGTCCAGGCGCTCTGGGAGGCGACGGGCGAGGGGGTGCGCGTCCAGGTGAGCGAGGTCTGGGCAGGCGGGCGCAACAGCTTCCGGGCCTGGATCCCGGGCTACCGCTTCGTGGCCTTCGATGCGGACGGGGAGACGGTGCTGGTTGCGGCTGTCGCTGGCTTCGCCGCGGGCGTGCCGGTGCGCTTCCGCGCGAGCGACGTGCGCTTCGGCGGCAAGGCCTACCAGACCGACGCGCGGGTGCGGTCGTGAGTGATCGCCACGTCTTCAAGGGCCGTGGTGCGAACCGCGGGAAGTACCTCCGCGAGGCCTACGACCGGAGCGCGCAGAAGGTGGTTGTCTCCTGGGAGGAGAAGCAGTCGCGCGGCTCCCGGTACACGCCCGACACGCGCAACTCGTACCAGACGAACAAGCTCGCCGCGCTGAACGGCTACTTCGTCGAGTTGGTCGCGCCGAAGACCATCACGAGGGAGGCGGTGCGGGACATGCAGCGCTTCATCGCCAAGCACTCGGTTGGCGCCACGCTGGCAATTGATTGTCACTGGTTCGACGGTGACTTCCACGATGCAAGCGAGGACTTCTGCTGGGAGTGCGCGAAGAAGCTCGTCGACGAGAAGTGGAAGGCGGACCCCAAGGCCTTCGAGCACTACGATTGCGAGACCGAAGAGGAGCGCTACGACTCCGTCATCGACGGGGGGTTCGACATCGACCACGACTCGCCACCACGCTGTGCGACGTGCGATGCGAAGCTCTCTGGGCACTTGACCGAGGATGGGGCAGACGATGAGCTTGATGCACTCACCGATTACGCCGCGCCAGCCTTCGACGACTGCGAAGGGTGGGATGCGCTCGAACGCGCGCTCATCAACGTGAGCGACAACGACCCGCGCTGGCGCAAGATCGCCAAGGTCGTCGAGGCCGCGCGCGTCGCCGAGCAGAAGGTCGCCGCCGCCCAAGCCGCGCTCGCCGCCACGCCGGGAATGGCCGAGCAGCGCGGTGGCCTCCTGGCCTTGCTCGCGGCCCGCGCCGAGCAGAAGGCCCCTGAGCCGTCCTTCCGGCTGTGGGACGAGTTCCAGGCGTGGATGCTGGTTCGGCACGACGAGACGCCGGAGACGAAGGCCACCGAGAAGCGACTGGCCAAGGAGGCGATCGTCTTCCTCGGACACTGCGGAATCCGCGCCTACATGACGAACGGCGGGATGGTCATGGCGGAGGCCCCCCACGGCACGTACTACTGGCCCTTCGTCGTGGAGACGGAGCAGCGCAAGCTCTGGGAGGACACCGACTTGGAGGCTGGTCGCACGGTCGGGTTGGCCTGCCTCGCCTCCGACGATGCCCCCGGACGCGACGCCAACCCCTTCGAGCGCGGTGGCCCTGATGCGCCGCGAGCGCGGGCTTGGGATGACGGGTTCCTCGTTGGTCTGCATGAGGCGTCGGGCAAGGGGCGTGCGTCGTGAGCTGGGGCGTCCCGGCCTGGGCGCGGGCGAGCCTGATCACCGCCACCACCTTCGAGCACACCCTGGGCTCGGACGAGCGCATCGACGAGGCGCAGCACGAGGTCGCCCCCGAGCCCGAGGAGGACATCACCCCTTCCTCGCGCGCGCCCAGCGCCCTGGTCGGCCAGCTCGACGCCCTTGCCGCTCGCGCCGCCGGCCTCGCGTGGGAGACCCCCGCCGAGCAGAAGGTGATCGTCTACGTCGCGCGCATCCTGCGCAGCCACGCGCGCCGGCTCGGCCACTACGACCGGCTCGACTGGTTGCGCGTCGAGGAGCTGCTTCGCTGGCAAGCCGGCGTGTTCCGCGCCCCCAAGATCCCCGGCCTCGCCGAGACCCTCGACGAAGCCCTCGCCGCCGTCACCCGCACCATCCACGTCCGCACCCCCTGAGCCCGAGCCCCACCATGACGACCCCCGACACCACCACCGCGCCGTTCTCGCTCGCTGCCTACCCGACCCGCGCGAGCGCTGAGCAGGCCCTCGCCGAACAGGGCATCACCGGCGCCGCCGCGGAGGAGCTGCTCCGGGCCACGACGGGCGCGCGCCACGCCCACCGGATCCGCCGCTACCGGGAGGGAGGGCTCACCGAGTACGCCCGGGTCACCGGGCACAGCGCCGCCGCCGTGGTCGAGAGCTGCACCATCGAGGCCGCGATGCACGCGATCACCGCGATCGTGCTCGACGCCTTCGGGGTCGGGAGCATCGCCCCCGGGCAACGACACGCCCACCACCGGGCCTTTGCCCATGACTGCGGCCCGCGTGCTGGGGGCCCGAGCGGGGCCTATGCCAGCGCGGCCCACGCGGCCCTGTTGTGGCTCTGGGGCGCGGCCTTCGGGCATGTCCCGGCGGACGCCATCATCACGCTCTGGCCGAGCGAAGCGGACGAGGCCGACCCCTGCCTGATCTTCTTCTTCAGCGACGGCGAGGGAGCGGACGAGCCGTGCGGGCAGGTGTTCTTGAGCGTCGAGCCGGAGCCTGGCGCCGATGGGCTCGATGCTCCCCCGCCGTTGTGGCTGCTCGCCATCGCGCAGGAGGGGATGCGCCGCGCCGCTGGGATCGAGCCCAAGGTGCCGATCGGTCTCGAGCGGGACGCCCACCTGCGAGCGACCTCACCCGCCCCGCTCGATCGGGTGCGCAGCTTCGGCGGGACGGCCGGGGAGTGG
>JACCDG011702970.1_pt1 | contig 28011 bp, 20 predicted proteins | sample 7442471 | NCBI WGS metagenome assembly JACCDG01 (sample SAMN15323444, study PRJNA562643) | freshwater metagenome | isolation source: river surface water | place: USA:Blue River Watershed | collected 2017-08-17 | reverse complement strand
TTTTTATTGGGTATGACTAAGTCTGGATCCACAATCAATTTAGACCCCAAGCCAGTACAGTCTGGACAAGCACCATGTGGGCTATTGAAAGAAAAATTGCGAGCTTCAATTTCTGGAAAGCTGACATCATTATGCACTGAACAACTAAAGTGTTCACTAAAAAATAAATTTTTTTCTTCTTTGGGGATATTGATGGTCAAAAAACCATTGCCCAAATCTAAAGCGGTTTCTAAAGATTGCAATAAACGAGACTTAGTTTCTTTGGAGCCATCTTGACGCAAACGATCAACCACTACTTCTATACTGTGTTTTTTTTGTTTATCCAAGACAATGTCTAAAGCCTCTTCAAAAGTCATCATTTCTCCGTCAAGACGCAAACGACGATAACCAAGACTATTCAAATGCTCGAGCATTTTTCTATGCTCACCTTTTTTGTCTCTGATAACTGCGGATAAAATGATAAAATCTGTTTCAGCTGGTAAAGCCCAAACTTTCTCGGCAATTTGTTGTAAAGATTGTTTGACAACTTCTTGACCACAAAGATGACAGTGTGGCTTACCGATACGAGCATACAACAAACGCAAATAATCATAGACCTCCGTCACTGTTCCGACCGTAGAGCGTGGATTGCGAGAAGAAGTTTTTTGATCAATAGAAATAGCTGGCGACAAACCCTCTATTTGATCCACATCTGGCTTGTCCATCAAACCCAAAAATTGTCGAGCATAAGCTGAAAGTGATTCTACATAACGACGCTGACCTTCAGCATAAATAGTGTCAAAAGCTAAAGATGATTTTCCCGAACCCGATAAACCAGTGATAACGACCAGTTTATCTCGAGGAATTTTGACATCAATATTTTTTAAATTATGAACGCGCGCTCCCTTGATGACAATATTTTTTGACATATATTTTAGAGAAAAAATAATTCAATAATCCCGCAAAGAATAGCATGAAAATCACGAAGCGTCAATGATTTTGGATAGCGAGGAGATTTTTTATATGTCTAGTATTTTTTTTGACTTCTAGTATACTATATTCATGGTACCAAATAATCTAAAAACTATCCCTCAAAATCCCGGTATTTATTTTTTCCTCAATAAAACGGGGAAGATTATCTATATCGGCAAAGCCAAAAACCTGTTCAAACGGGTGAATTCTTATTGGCTACGCAGTCAAGACCTGACAGAAGCTAAACAACAAATGCTTCAAGAAATTAGCAAAATTCAATACACTATTGTCGATAATGAATTAGAAAGCTTGCTACTTGAGGCTGCACAAATAAAAAAACATCAACCAAAATATAATATTGTTTTAAAGGATGATAAAAATTGGGGCTACATCGTGATCACTAACGAAGCTTTTCCTCGCATCATCGTCACTCACGGCAATCAAATAGCCAAAGGCAAACACTTTGGTCCATATACCTCGACTATGACTGCCAAAAATATCGTTCATCTGCTTCATAGAATTTTACCTCTGCGCACTTGCAAACGAGACTTAAGCGTTTTACCAAAAGGAAAAGTTTGTTTGCAATACCACTTGGGTTTGTGTGATGGACCTTGTGAAAAATTTATCAACTCTGATACTTACCAAAAAATTGTCACTGAAGCAGAACTGATCATCAAGGGCAATAGTCAAATTTTAAAAGAAAGATTATTAAAAGAAATAAAAGGCGCAAGTGAACAAAAACAATTTGAGCTAGCCGTCAAAAAAAGAAATCAACTACAAGCCTTGCAACGCCTCCAGGAGAAACAAAAAATTGTTGATCAAAAAAATAAAAATCAAGACCTCATTAACTGTGCTAGTTTTGGTAAGCAAGTAGCGGTGGTGATCATGAAAATACGCAACGGTATTTTGGGTGACCAATTTAATTTTATCGTCGAAAATAAACTCGCTAACACAGAAAAAGAAATCTTTGAAAGTATTTTACAACAATTTTATAGTCAACAAAAAGATTTACCCAAAGAGATTATCAGTCCAGTGGCACTTGAGATAAAAAATATTAGCCAAGAAACTATCAGAAACATTGTCCCTCGCCAAGCCAAAAATAAAAAGTTACTAGAACTACTGAAAAAAAATGCAGAAAACTTTTTTGAAAAAAATAAACAAAAATCAAAATACAAAATATTAACTGACTTACAAAAACTTTTACAGCTACCAAAACTACCAAGACGAATAGAGGTATATGACATTTCTAATATTCAAGGTAATTTTTCTTATGGCTCAATGATTGTTTTTGTGGATGGACAAATCGCAGCTGACCAATATCGTCTTTTTAAAATTAAAGACATTGAAGGTCCAAATGACTTTGCTTCTTTAAAACAAGTTTTGACACGGCGCCAAAAACACAAGGAGTGGCCAGAGCCAGATTTGATCATTTTAGACGGCGGTAAAGCCCAGCTAAGCACCGTTTATCCTTGTCTTTCAAAAACCTGGCAAGCAAAAACCGTTTCTTTAGCCAAAAAGGAAGAAGAAATTTTTCAGCCTGGCCAAAAAAACTCTATAAAACTCTCAAAAATAGACCCAATCTCACTCTTTGTCCAAAATATGCGTAACCAAGCTCATAAATTTGGCATCAAAAACTATCGTCTAGCGCATCGTAAAAACTTTAAAAATAGTTGACAAGTTACGCTTTTTTTGTTAGTATACAAAGAGTTTCAGCTTTTAAAATAATTCAAACACTAACTGATTATGCAAAATACTCTCAATATTTTTCAAATTATTATTGCAATTTTATTGATCATTTTGATCCTCTTGCAGCAAAAGGGTGCGGGACTCGGTGCTGCCTTTGGTAGTGACTCCACTATTTATCGCACTAAGCGTGGCGCAGAAAAAATCATTTTTACAGCCACTATTGGCCTAAGTGTTCTCTTTTGTTTATCTGCTCTAGCTAGTCTTTTTATTAGCTAACTTATTTTCATTATTAAAACAAAAAAACTATCAAGCAACCTAATTTCAATTTAAATTGGTTATTTAAGGCACAAAAAATAAGCAAAAAAATCTATAGTATTGCTTATAAAGCCTCTAAAAATATCTTAGCTAACATTCAACCGCTTTTGCTAGATAAAACTGAAAAAGATATTAACCACAAATTACTCACTCAATTGAACAGTAAAAAAATTCCTAACTGGTCTCAGTGGAAACAATTGCCAAAAATTCTCAGCAAAAAAGAAAAGATTCACTTGAGCGTTAGTTTAGTTATTTTATTTTTGGCAGTTTTTGCCCTAGGAACTCGCGTCTGGTGGCAAAACTCTGTTTTGAGTCCTGATTTTGGTGCTACTTATACTGAGGGCCTCATCGGTTCACCGAATTTGATCAACCCCCTACTAGCCAGCTCTGATGTAGACAGAGACTTGGTCCGTTTACTTTTTTCGGGTTTGATGAAATTTGATGAACAAGGAAATGTAATACCAGACTTAGCAGCTAGCTTCACCATTGACCCTGAAGCAAAAATCTATACTTTCACCCTGCGAGACAATTTGTATTGGCATGATGGCACACCGATACTAGCTGATGACATTGTTTTTACTATCAATAAAATAAAAAATCCAGATTTCAAGAGTCCTTTAAAAAATAGTTTCAATGGTGTCGATGTGAGTCGCTTAAATGATAACACAGTGCAGTTTGTTTTAAACGAAGCCTTTCCACCATTTTTATCAATTTTGACAGTCGGCATTATTCCCGAACATCTTTGGTATAGCATTCCAAATTTTGGCGCTCAACTAGCAGAACTAAATAAAAAACCAATCGGTTCTGGCCCATACAAATTCAAATCATTGACTAAAGAAGCCAATGGCAATATCAAAAATTATGTTTTGGAGTCATATGAGAAATATCACTTAGGTCAAGCTTATATAGAAGAACTTACTCTAAAGTTTTATCCTGACTTTGAAGTGGCAGCAGCTGCTTTGCAAAACAAAAATGTTGATGGTTTGATCTATCTACCAAAAAGCTACAAGGATAGCATCAAAAATAAAGAGGTGTCTTTCAAAAATCTACACTCCCCTCAATACACTGCCGTCTTTTTTAACCCCGAAAAAAAAGCTATCTTAAGTGACTTAAAATTTCGCACGGCTTTGAGCTTAGCTGTTGATAAAAATAAAATTTTAAGTGAAGCAATTAACAACGATGGCCAAATAATTCACTCGCCTATTTTACCAGACTCATTTGGTTATGATGATTCTGTTACTGATGCAAATTTTGACACCGCTCAAGCAGAAATATTATTAGATGAGCTTGGTTGGAAAAAAGCTGACGGACAGCAATTTCGTCAAAAAGGTGAAGAAACTTTGAGCTTAAAATTAAGCACAGTTGATCAAGCAGAAAATGTCAAAACTGCTAACATCCTCAAAGAAACTTGGGAAAATATCGGTATTCAAACTGAGCTAGATATCGTAGCTAAAAGCCAAATACGCACTGATGTCTTGGAGCCTAGAAATTACGAAGTTTTAATTTTTGGTGAAACCATCAACATCAATTCTGGCCCATACTCCTTTTGGCACTCCTCTCAAGTAAAACACCCTGGACTTAATTTGAGTAATTTAAGCAATAAAGAACTTGATCAAACTTTAGAGGCTATTCGTGCAAGCCAAGACTTGTCCACTAAAGAAAAATTATACAAAGATTTTCAAAGTAAACTAAGTGCTTTGCATTTTGCAATCTTCTTATACAATCCTACTTATACATATCCTGTCAGTCGACAATTAAAAGGTTTAGACAACTTAAACTTTGTTAACTTGCCAGCTGATCGTTTCTCAAATATTAACACTTGGTATATCAAAACCAAGAGAACAGTCGCCCCTCAAAGTGGGCTCAATAATTAAAAAATTAATTTAAACTAAAAAAACAGTTATGAAAAAAATACAAGACACAACAGATAGTCTGTTGTCTGGTGGTTCTATTTCTAATCAAATACAGAAACCGCGTCGCAACTATCATTCACCAAAAAATAATCCGCCAGCTGGCGGACCAGCTGGCGGAAAAAAAGTTTCGCCTAGCAATACAGTAGCGACAAATGCTACCAAAAAACCAGAACTCAAAAAAAATACCGGCTATAAAAAATGGCCTGTCCGCATCAAAAATTCCGGGGCAAATAAGCTTCGCATCATACCATTGGGTGGTTGTGAAGAAGTTGGTCGCAATATGACCGTCTTTGAATACGGTCAAGATATTTTGATTTTAGACATGGGCCTAGAGTTTCCTGGCGAGGACATGCATGGCATTGATTATATCATCCCTAATACTAGCTACCTCAAAGGTAAAGAAAAAAATATCCGCGCTGTTATTTTTTCTCATGGTCACTTAGACCATATCGGCGCTTCACCTATTTTGCTTGAGCAACTAGGCAACCCAACTATTGTGGGTCGCCCTTTGACTTTGGCTATGGTAAAACACAAAGTAGAAGACTACAAAAAAAATACTGCTCAAAATCTAAAGACCATTATGATCAAGAGTATCAGTGACCAATTTCAATTTGGACAACTGACCGTCAAATTTTTTCAAATGGAACATTCTATCATGGACGCTGTCGGTGTCATCATTGAGACCCCACAAGGCTCAGTCATTCACCCAGGCGATTGGACCTTGGAAAGAAATCAAAATAATGTGCCTATTTTGGACTATTCACATTTAAGCAAAATCAAGCGACCAAGTTTATTGATGCTAGAAAGCTTGGGTGCTATCGATGTCAGGCCATCCGCCTCACACCAAATCATGAAAAACAACCTCAATAAACTTATTTCCGAAGCGCCTGGCCGTATCATCGTAGGTACTTTTGCTTCACAAATAGAAAGAATCGGCTGGATAATCGCTCAAGCAGAAGCTTTGGGAAAACGCGTCGCTTTGGACGGCTATAGCATGAAAATGAATATTGAAATAGCTCAAGAACTTGGCTACATCAAAACTAAAAAAGAAACTATTATAAAAGTAGATCAGATAAATAGCTACCCAGACAATAAGCTAGTCATCATTGCTACCGGAGCTCAAGGCGAAGGCAATGCTGTCTTATCTCGTATCATCTCTGGCGCTCATCGTCAAATCAAACTGAAAAAAATGGACACCGTGATCCTATCATCCTCCATCATCCCTGGTAATGAAAACACTATTCAAAAATTAAAAGACGGTTTATACAGACAATGTAATAATGTTGTTCACGGTGAACTGATGGACATTCATGTTTCTGGTCATGGCAATCGCAATGATATTATGCACATGCTAAAAACCATTAAGCCGGATTACTTTGTGCCTGTCTATGCCTATCACTACATGCTGAGAGAGTCTGGTAATATTGCCAAAAATTTGGGCTGGCAAGAAAAGCAAATAGTCGTTCCTGACAATGGTTCAGTGATTGAGTTTGATAAAAATGGTATCACAGTTGCCAAACAAAAGGTCCAAGTTGATTATGTTTTTGTGGATGGCCTCGGTATTGGCGATGTCTCCAATATCGTCTTAAGAGACCGTCAAATGATGGCTGAAGATGGTATGCTGGTACTTATTGCTACTATCTCCCGTAAAAACGGTAAGCTAGTTAGCTCCCCAGACATTATCTCTCGTGGTTTTATTTATATGAAAGAAAATAAAGAAATCGTCGAAGAAATCAGAACCAAAGTCAAAAAAGTGGTCAATGAATGCAACACTACCAAAACTAGCCCTGAGGATACTTTCTTAAGAGACAAACTCAGAAATGATGTCGGACAATTTGTCTTCCAAAAGACCAAACGCCGACCAATGATTTTACCAGTTGTCATTTCTGTCTAAAGCAAAAATTTATAAAATCTCCGCCTGAATGGCGGAGATTTTTTATATAAATATTTCTGGATTGACCAAAAACTACGCTTGCATTACAATAACTATACTAAACATAAAAAAAATATATGAAAAGATTGATCTCTGGTATTCAGCCAACAGGCAATTTACACCTTGGTAATTACTTAGGCGCTATTAAAAATTGGCTGGATTTGCAAAACAAATATGACTGTCTGTATTTCATCGCCGATTTGCATGCTCTCACCAAAGAAACTGATGCCCAAAATCTCAAAAAACAAAGTCTAGAGCTGGTGATTGATCTATTAGCTTTAGGCATTGACCCTAAAAAAGTTATTTTATTTAAACAATCAGACATCATCGGACACACCGAGCTTGCTTGGATTTTAAATTGCTTAATGCCTGTCTCTGAACTAAATAGAATGACTCAATTTAAAGACAAATCAATCAATCAAGCTCAAAATGTAAATGCCGGCTTACTCACATATCCAGTTTTACAGGCAGCTGATATTTTACTATACATGGGTGAATATGTGCCTGTTGGCGAAGATCAATTACAACACTTAGAGCTCACTCGTATTGCTGCTCGTAAATTTAATGCTCGCTATAAAAAATATTTCCCTGAAGTGAAACCGGTGATTTCAAATTTTGCTAAAGTCATGTCTTTGAATGACCCTGCTAAAAAAATGTCGAAATCTTTGGGACCAAGTAGCTACATCGCCCTCAGAGATAATGAAGATACGGTGAGGCAAAAAATCAAAAAAGCGATCACCACTGAGGTTGGCGTCAAAAATCTATTAGAGCTACTCTCTCACTTTACTGATAAAAAAATATTCAATAAATTCACTCAGGATTTAAAAACAAATCAACTGATGAACTCCGAGCTCAAAGAAACTCTAGCTGATAGCATAATAAACTTTTTGAAACCAATTCAAGCAAAAATAAAAAACCTTGAAAAAAATCCCAAAGCAGTAGAAAAAATCATAGAAGTAGGGGCAAAAAAAGCCCAAAAAATAGCCACTAAAAATATTCAAGAAATAAAAAAAATAGTCGGTTTCTAACCGACTATTTTTTTTATTTAACTACTACTAAATTATTTAATTTTTTGTTTTTAGACCAAGCTAAAATATTTTCTACGGTTGTGTCCAAAATTCTTTGCAAAGCCTCCTTGCTATTAAAAGCATTATGAGGGGTAATAATCACTCGCTCTGAATTAATAAGCACATGTTGCTCAACTATAGTCTTGAGCCATTCTTTGTCTTGACGAGGATTGCCGGTAAACTGTGGGCAGACTAATTCTCTTTCTTCTTTGAAAACATATTTTTCTGCTTCCAATACATCCAAAGCAATGCCTGATAAATTACCCTTGCGCAAAGCCTCTACCAAAGCAGTTGTGTCTATCAAGCCACCGCGAGCGGTGTTGACCAACAAGGCCCCCATCTTGATTAATTTAATATTTTTCAGATTAATCAAATGATGAGTTTTTTTATTATAAGGAGCATGCAAGGTGATGACATCAGATTTTTTCAATAAATTTTCTAGTGTCACATATTGAAAATGTAACTTTTTAGCCAAAGCTTTATTTGGAAATGGATCAAAAACTAAAATATTCATTTCAAAACCACGAGCCATCCGCGCAACATGCTGACCAATGTGGCCTCCGCCAACAATACCAATAGTCTTGCCTTTCAAATCAAAGCCCTGTAAACCATCTAAGCGAAAATCTCCGCGCATAGTCCTATCATGAGACAAATGAATATTGCGTGACAAAGACAAGATCAAAGCAAAGGCATGCTCAGCCACCGTATTTTCTCCATAAAAAGGAACATTGCAAACTTTGATTTTTTTCATACTCGCTGACTTCACATCGATATGATCAAAACCAGTAGAACGAGTAGTGATTAATTTTACATTTGGCAAATCATCTAAAACATCTTTAGTTATTTTAGAATAAATAAAAGGAGAAATGACTGTCACATTTTTCAAAAGTTTTTTTTCTACCTCTTCTATAGGCTGACTGAAAAATCGTAATTTAAAACCAGCTAATCTTTTTTTCAAATAATCTTGCTCCCAATTTTCTAGCTCAAAAAAAGCTAGCTCTGCTTTTAAATTGTCTTTTGTCATATGTTTTATTATATTAAATTACATATATTATAGCACTATCCAAGATTTTTTGCTCCCCCCTTAAAAAAACCTCTAGTTTATCTACAAAACTCGTAGTAGCCCAAGCCTCAAATCAACTATGCCTAGCATAAATTTAATTTTGCACTAAACTTAATACTTCGGCAGTTTTGTCTTTTAATAACTCGGGCGTATTAGCTTCAACCGTGATGCGCAAAAGTGGCTCGGTGTTTGAGGCTCTGACATTGAACCACCAATCAGCCAGCTCTACTGTGATACCATCTATTTCATCCAAAATATTAGCTTGATATTTAGTCCTTATCTTATCCAAGGCCGCTGGTATATCTGCAATTGTTAAATTCAATTCTTCATTTTTGTGATACAAAACAAAGTCCTTGGCTATTTCTGACACTTGCCTACCATCAATGGAAATTGTTTCTAAGGCCAAAAGCATAGCAATAAAAGCATTGTCGGAATAAAAATTATCCTTAAAAGCAAAATGACCAGACACTTCACCGCTCATGACTCCCCCAGACTCTTTCATGTGCCTAGCTAAATTCATATAGCCAACCTCACTTCTGATAGGCTTACCACCCCAAGCAGTGACTAGATCTTTGACTGAGTGGGAACAAATCAAATTGTAAGCAATGCCAGCGCCAGGATATTTAGCCAACAAAACTTTGGCTAACAACAAAATCGTCACATCGCCGCGCAATAAATTGCCTTGTTCATCCAACAAAAACATACGATCGCCATCAACATCAAACATCACACCAAGGTCGGCTTGTACTTCTTTGATTTTACTCGCTATTTTTTCAGTGGCATTTTCAGCCAAAGGGTTTGGTGGTCGATTAGGAAAATTTGAGTCTAGCTCAAAAAATAAAGGCGTGACTTTACAGGGCAAGACTTCTAGTATTTTTTCCATCATCAAAGCATTCATACCATTGCCGGTATCTACTACTATTTTTAAAGGCTTAATGTTTTTCAAATCCACAAAAGATAAAACATGTTGCAAATGATCAGCGAAAATATTTTTTGCAACTTCTTGCCCGGCTAAAGAAAAAGATTTGAGTTCAGATATTTTTTCTACTTCTAATAACAACTCTTTACCACTAATAAAATGAAAATTATTATTTTGTTTATAAGCCATCTTAAAGCCTCCGTAGGCCGGTGGATTGTGTGAAGCTGTCACCATAATACCACCATCATAATCATATTTACCTAAAGCAAAAAAATAATCATTGGTAGAAATCAAATCCAAATTATCTATCACTAAACCATTGTCCAAAAAAACTTTTATAATAGCCTCGCTCAGTCCTCCTGAGGCTTTTCTGATATCTCTACCCAAAACTATTTTTAGATCTATAGACTTTTTATTTAACTTCTGTGTTAAAAAATTAACAAAAGCCTGAGCAATAAATCTAGCTGTTTCTTCATTGAGATCGCTTGGGTAAATACCTCGAATATCATAAGCTTTAAAAATACTTTTTTCCATCACTTTATTTTTTAATCTTAATCTTTGACCAGAGTAAGCCCCAAGCCAATAAATACAACCAAGTGAGCAATAACCAACCTAGGAAAGGCACAGTACCAATCAGTAAATAAACTACGATACCAAAAGCTAAGATGTGCATTTTGGACCAAGGATATTTTGCCAAGAATTTATTTTTGATGAACTTACCCAATAACCAGGCAGACAAAATGGCTGCTAAATACAAAAATACTACCCAAGCAGCTAATATCATCAAACCAACTGGCAAACCAATCACTGTAAACATAAGTAATAGCGCTACAAATGGTGTCAAAAATAAAAATAAAAATCCAAATAAAAGTGTTTTCCAAGACTGCTTTCTAAGGGTGGCAAAGTTGTGGCTAAAAAATCCCGGCCATAGATAAAATAAAACCATACCGACAACCAGCATACTAAAGAAAGTGACAACTGCTGACCACAAATGATCAAAAATATTTTTTTCTGGGAATTTTTGAGTCCACTTTTCAAAATTAAGTGCTCCTAAAATTTGGGCGTTTTCTGCTACCTGAGCTGTTGTCAATGCACGATAAAAAACCGAACCACTGACCAAGGCTTTGTCTGTCAATTGTAAATTTGCTTCGTCTCTTGGAGACAGATAAACATCTACATTAGCACCAACCTGACCATTGACCGACAAATTCTCCATACCACCTTCTAAATTTTGTCCGACTTTGCCGTTAAATTCTAGATTTGAACCCCAAAAAGTTAAATGCTGAGCAATTTGCGCTGTTTCAGCTACTTTCAAACTAGAGCCAAGTACAAAAACATTTTTTACTACCTCAGCATTAAGCTCAAACTCTTTGGCAACAACTGCTCTAATACTGCCGTTAATCTTATTTTTGACTACTAACTTTTCACTAACGACAAAAATATCACCATTGATATTAGCTGAGTCAATCACCACTTCACTAGCAGCTAAAAATAAGTCGCCATTGATCGTGCCATAGATCTCAATCTTCTCTCCAGCAGCATAATAATTCTGATTGACAGTCTGGTCAGCGGCTAAAAAGACTACTTTGGAAGCATGTTTTTCAATAGCCAAAGTGGTCAAAGGAATGCACAGCAAGAAACCCAAAAGGATAAAAAAGCTTAATTTTTTAGACATTTTCTTATTTTTTAATTGTTATATTATCTTTAATTTTAGCATATCCTGAGCTAAAAAAGCAAAGGTTCAAAAAAACGCCTTAGGGCGTCTTTTATTTTTTAACTAGACAATTTACATTCCATTTAGTCTTATAAACACCTTTAGGCTCTAGTTTAAAACCAGTTGTTAATAATAAATCTTTTAACTCACTTTCAGTAAAGCTATGGTAATAACGCCATAGTTTTTGCTTATCGCCCAAATACTTTTGCCAAGAAATAAAACAATCATTCCACGCTCTTTTTTTCCACCACTGATTCAAAAAGCTTTTAAGGTATTTTTTTTGTCGCAAATCCCAATTGGTCATAAATAATAAACCACCTGGCTTCAAAGCTTGGTAAATATTTTTTAAAACTTCTTTTCTTTTGTTTTTGGTATCTAAGTGATGAAAAGAAGCGATCAAAAAAATCATATCAAAACTCTCGGGCTCTAATTTTAAGCCTTCCATTTCCGCCACTTTAAAATCAAACTCCGGAAACTGCTTTCTGGCTTCGGCTATCAAATTTTCAGCAAAGTCTAAACCTAAATAATCAAACTTTTTCCCAGACTCTTGCAAAACTTTGAGCAAACGACCATTGCCACAGCCTAGGTCTAGTACCTTGAAATTATCCTCGATATATGGTATAAAAACTTGTAATTCTTCCCAGGGAAAAACACGTGAAGCAGAAAATTCTTCAGCAATAGAGTTATAGATTATTTTTAAATCATTTGACATGGCAAATATAATAGACGAAAAAATTTTAGAAAATATAGTACTAGAACTGGCAAATACTAAATATGCCTCAGATTTAGACTTTGTCAAAAAATTAAGACAAGTCTTTTCTACTGAACATCTAGCTCCTACCACTAAAGCTAACCTAATTTTAACTTATCGTCAATTAGTAAAATCCGGCCGTTTGCAAAACGATGAAAGAATAAATGAGTTATTTACTAAACGTGCCGTGAGAACTTTATCTGGTGTCTCTGTCATCACAGTTTTGACCAAACCTTTTGTCTGTCCAGGGAAATGCGTCTACTGCCCAACTGAACAAGGCATGCCCAAAAGCTATCTGTCCAACGAGCCAGCAGCCATGCGCGCCAAGATGAACTTGTTTGATGCTGAGCGTCAAGTACGCATGCGTATCCAAGCTTTAGAAAACAACGGACACTTGGTAGATAAAATAGAAATTTTAGTCTTGGGTGGCACTTGGTCAGTCTATCCAGATCAATATCAGCATGATTTTATTCGTGATTGTTTTTATGCGGCCAATACTTTTGGTGAAGACACTGCGACTCAGCTCAGAGAAAGACTGTCTTTACAAGAAGAACAAGATATCAACGAAACTGCTCGCTACAAAATCATCGGCTTGACTTTAGAGACTCGTCCTGATTTTATCCATGAAACAGAAATCAAAAAACTTAGAAATTTAGGCTGTACTCGTGTCCAACTCGGTGTCCAACATACCGATAACAAAATTTTGGACTTTATCAAACGCGGTCATAGCATCGAGCAGTCTATTTTGGCTACGCGCATGCTGAAAGATGCTGGCTTCAAAGTAGATCATCACTACATGCCAGATTTACCAGGCTCAACACCAGCCAAAGATTTGGAGATGTTTCAATATCTTTTTACAAGTGAAGATTTACAGCCTGATCAACTCAAAATTTATCCTTGCATAGTCAATGAGTTTGCAGAACTAAACCAATGGTACCAAGAAGGAAAATATAAGCCCTTTAGTGAAAAAGAATTATTAGACTTATTGTTAGCTGTCAAACAAATAGTGCCACCATACATGCGTATCAATCGCTTGATTCGAGATATCCCAGAAGAAAGCATTATCGCTGGCAATCGTATCACCAACTTAAGACAATACTTACAAACAGAATTAAAAAAACAAGGAAAAAGTTGCCAGTGTTTGCGCTGTCGTGAGGTCAAAGGTGAACTATTTGATATCAAAAGTGTAGAATTAGTCACTCGAAAATATCGTGCCTCTCAAGGCCGCGAATGGTTTTTGAGTTTTGAAAATCATGAGCATACTAAAGTCTACGCTTTCTTGCGTTTGCGTATCAATGATAAGCCAGAGGAAAATATTTTGGAAGAATTAAAAAATGCTTCCCTGGTACGCGAGCTTCATGTCTATGGTAAAATGATACCTGCTACTCCTTCGGCTGACGCTCAGGATGACGACAATGAAAGTGCCTTAGAAACACAAGGCTTAGTAATTTCCAATACCCAACATTTAGGATTAGGCAAAAGATTGATGGCCGAAGCCGAACGCATTACTTTAGAGCAAGGCTTACACAAAGTAGCGGTTATTTCTGGCATTGGCGTCAGAAACTATTACCGTAAACTTGGCTATGAACTAGAAGGTACTTATGTGACTAAGAATTTAAAATAAATAAAGAGCCCCGTTTGCATCACTGCAAGGGGGCCCGAATCTGAAAGCCGAGGTCGGATGACCAAGGCTATTTTACTTGCGCACGGCCGCGAAGCGAAAGCGGTCAATCCAGCCAGAAATACAATAGCGCAAAAGCAGAAAGCGATTGCCGAAAGTACTGGGTTCGATGCAACCGAAGACGTGATCACCATCAGAGATCTGCCAGACCGAGCCGAGTTCCACAATCGGAAATTGACGCTGAAGTTCAGGACACCAGATGCCAAGAGCAAGTAGCTCCGACATCGTAGCTGGACGAAGTCCTACTTCATCCAAAGCCTTCAACACAGAATCAGTTTCCATGGTCAGTGTGAAATGACCTACGATGATATCAATTTCGTGAGGCTGATCAGCCATGAAGCGCTGATCATTGATGCTGCTATCAGCCCAGTCGTAGTTGCCGGTTTTGACCGCATCGTTGATACTGCGGTTGACACTGACGTGGTAAGTGCCATCAATGATGAACTTCGCTTCATCTTTGCTCTTGCCGCAACCCAAGGCAAAGACGATAACAAGCAACATGCCTGTCAAAAGAGTCTTAGTCTTCATTCTAGTTTCCTGTTTCTTTTTAGCTGTTGTTGAAGTCGTTACAGTGTGCAGACTAACTAATATTTAGCTAATCTAGACACTATAACGACCTCTGCAAGTAAAATTTTAATGATCGTAATTAACATAGAAATATAGCATATATGAGCCATTTTGTCAAGGTTGATTTTATTGGCTAATGTTAGGGTAAAGCAGATGACGCTGGTCTATTCTGGAGTCTGGCGAATGCCGGACGATAGAATCTCGTTTATAAACCATGCGAGACTCTATCGCTACCGCTCCAGAGTGACTAGACTACAGTGTTTCGCGTCATCTGCTACGGATTGCCTCGTTTTATTTGCTAATGTATAATAAAGTCATTCTTCCCGTTAGATAATTAACGGGTAATATAATTATTGTATAATATCTAACGGGATGAAAAATTTACAAAGCTTTGATCCGCAGATAGCGGAACTGATCCAAAAAGAACTAGTCAGACAAAGAACTGGCGCGGAAATGATCGCCAGCGAGAACTTTGTTTCACCAGCTATCTTAGAAGCAACTGGTTCTATTTTGACAAATAAATACGCTGAGGGCTACCCAAACAAAAGATACTATGGCGGTAATGAGTTTATCGACCAGATAGAAACACTTGCTATTGAACGCGTCAAAAAATTATTTAAAGCTGAGCACGCTAATGTCCAGCCTCATGCTGGCTCACAAGCCAATGCCGCTGCTTACTTTGCAGTTTGTGATTTACACGATACTATCTTAGGATTTTCTTTGGCTCACGGTGGACATTTGACTCATGGTCATCCTGTCAATTTTTCTGGAAAAAGCTATAACTTCGTCAGCTACGGTGTAGACAAAAATACAGAAATGATCGATTTTGATGAAGTCCAAAAACAAGCCAAACTTCATAAACCAAAAATTATTTTAGCTGGTGCTTCAGCTTATCCTAGACAAATTGATTTCCAAAAGTTTAAAGACATCGCCGATCAGGTCGGTGCTTACCTGATGGTAGACATGGCACACATCGCCGGACTAGTAGCCACAGGACTCCACTCTGATCCAGTACCAGTAGCTGACATCGTCACTTCTACTACACACAAAACTTTGCGCGGACCACGCAGTGGTTTTATTTTATCTAAAATAGAAGATAGATTAGATATTGGCGGCAAAAAAAATCTAGCGCAAAAAATAGATTCGGCTGTTTTTCCAGGCCTTCAAGGCGGACCACTAGAACATGTGATTGCTGCTAAGGCTGTCGCCTTCCAAGAAGCTTTGAGTCCAGAATTTAAAAACTACCAGCAACAAATTTTAACTAATGCTAAAGTTTTGGAAAACAAATTTAAAACTGCTGGCATCAGACTAGTCTCTGGCGGAACTGATAACCATTTGTTATTGCTTGATGTCAGTGTTTTGAATCTAGGCGGTCAAGAAGCTGAGAGCTTACTTGATCAAGTAGCAATCTTTACCAACAAAAACATGATTCCATTTGATACTCGCAAGCCGATGGATCCATCTGGCATCAGACTTGGCACTGCAGCTTTGACTACCCGTGGCCTAAAAGAAGCAGAGATGGAAATAATCGCTGATGTCATTATTGATACTTTAATCTCTCGACAGGCTCGAGATAAAAATAAAAATAAAGTTTTGGAGCTAATGCAAAACTTTCCACTTTACCCAGAATTATAATATGGCACAAATAATTGATGGCAAAAAAATAGCAGAAGATATCAAAGCTGAAATAGCCAAAGAAATATTTCAAAATTCTTACACGCCAAATTTAGCAGTTATCTTAGTTGGCTCTGATCCTGCTTCCGAGCTTTATGTTGCTTTGAAAAAAGAAGCTGCCAAAAAAGTCGGCATTGAATTTAGTGAATATTTGATGCCAGAAAATACTTCACAAGACCGAGTTTTAGAAGCAATAAACTTTTTAAATAAAGATGAAGATATTGATGCTATCTTGGTGCAATTGCCCTTGCCAAAACACTTAGATGCTGACGTTGTGATTCAAAAAATTTCTCCTGAAAAAGATGTTGATGGTTTTCACACAGAAAATATCAAAAAATTATTAAATAACTCTGCAGATTTTATCCCCGGCTTACCCCTAGGAATTATCAAACTTTTGGAAAGCACTAAAGAAAATCTAAGTAATAAAAAAGCTGTTATTATCGCTAAAAGTGAAATATTTTATCAGCCATTAAAAAAATTATTAAACGACTTAAAAATTGAAACGGAAATTGTAGATCCAAAGAATAAAGATATTAAAATAATTACTAAAGCAGCCGATATTTTGATCTCCGCAGCTGGCATCGCTTTTTTTATCACCGCTGATATGGTAAAAGAAAAAGCCATCATAATTGATGTCGGTACCAATAAAGTAAAAGACTACACTGTTGGCGATGTGGATTATAGCAATGTCTTTACCAAAGCCTCTCATATCACACCGGTGCCTGGTGGAGTCGGACCGATGACTGTGGCTATGCTTTTGTATAATACTTTAAAGCTTTACAAAAAAAATCGTGCTTAGCACGATTTTTTAATCCCGAGCAAAGTCGCGGGGCTACAATAAACTATTTTGAAAGCTTTGCATTTTACCAACTATTTTTGCATCTTTGATCCTATCAACATCAAATACTCGTAAAGCATCTCGCATATGACAAAAGGCTTTTATTTTATTTCCTTTAATAGCTTGGATATCAATCTTACGCTTAGTGACTTGGCCACTTTCATCCATATAATCAATTTCTAACTGCTGACCTTCAGCTAGAGCTTTTTCTACAAGATTTCTAATCGGGGTTTGATTTGTTTTATCAAACCAACGAGCCATGATGGGCGTTTTTTCACCTGAATTGTGATACCAGATATTACCATGTTTTAAACCATAATCATAAACCTCCTTAGTCACCTTCACATCATCAAGACAATATTTGATTAATTTTTCCCACTCATTATTGCGATAATAAACAATAGCATCCAAACCCGAGCCAGATTTGCCATAGCCCAAAGTACTATGAGCCACTGAATCAAGCTTCAAACGATGACCAAGAGCATGAACAACTTCTTCTAAAATATCTAAATGTGGAATAGTAGATAAATCAAAGTCTTTATAATAAGGTTGTAAAACTGGAAAATCAAAAGCCTTACTATTAAAACCAATCACTAACTCCGTATTTTTCAAAAGCTCCAATAATTCAGGAAACTCTTCTTCTTTGAAGCCTCGATATTTATCTAGATTATAAGAATAAACACCAACTACTGAAACCCCTAATAAATGATGATTACTTTGAAAACCGCCCACTTCATCAAAAGTTTTCTGTGTTTCTAAATCTAAAACTATTGTATCTTTCATGCTACTGCCTGTTAGTAATTAATAAAAAACTTCCTATATTTTATCATTATTTTTTCTTAGTTTCAAGCTCACAAAACTTGACTTCTTGAATGAAATTGCTAAGATAAATACATAAATATTAAAATTAAATTTTATGAGCCACGAAACACCTTCACTTACTCCTGAGTCAGAGACAATTCATTTAGAATGGCCAGCTGAATTTAGTCCTGAGGAAATAAGAATTTTAGAAGAAGCTGCTGGTATCCATAATACTAGACAACGATTAGGTCATATGGGTATGGCAGATACAGTAAATAGCTTAGAAGAAGTTGAAAATAAAATATGGGAAGAGGCTGAGACAATTTTCAAAAATAAAAAATCTGACTTACAAGATTTACATACACTAGAAGACTTGATTGAGTCCGTGCAAGCTAAAGCCGAAGAAAATTACCAAGCTGTTGCTTAAAATAAATATTTAATAACAAAACGGCTAATAAATAATTTGATGTTTTAGCGCCTTAGCGCGTTAATAAAATTATTTATTAGCCGTTTTAAATTTTCTGTCTTCCCTACCTATCCTGTAATCTAAACTGTAAACCATCAAGGATTCTAGTATACCAGTATCTGACTGGGATAGTGATGACATCTTGCCATCTAAAGCCTAAAGATAAAAAAGTACTTTCATCTTTGATCCAATATTCAATACTGTCTTTGATGTAAAATATTGGTGTAAAGTTACCATGTTTGAGTAGTTGTCCTGTAGGATGAGTATTAGAATTGGTAATATCCTCTCCTAAAGTATAGTATGAAAAATCTTCTTGTGGTAAATGTATTATTTTAGTAAAGTCATAACCAAAGTCTTGGAAAATACTACCTGTTTGAATCCATCTTAAGGTTTTGGTAGGCTCTACTGCATAGACTTTAGGGTTGTTGTCAAATTTAACTAGATTACCTGGTTTAACTGTTAGTCTACCTAGGTATGGATAAGTAGCTAAAGTTTGAGGAGTGACAATGCTTAGATTATTAAAGTTTTTAAACCATGAAATAAAAGTATTGAAGTTAGGTATATAGTATCTTTCGTTTTCGTTGTTTATATAATATACTCTAGGATCTAATTGAGTTTTGACTAATGTGCCTTGAAGCTTAGGTATTTCTATTTGGTTAGCACTAGGAACTTCTACATCTTCTTCTATCTGACATAGGTAAGAGCATCCATCGTCATTGAGTATATTACCATCATCACAAGTTTCACCTTCTTCTTCAATAGCGTTACCACATACTACTTCTGGCTCTTCTTCCTCTGGTGGTGGAGGTGTACCTCCTTGACCACCACCTCCGCCTCCTCCATTGTTGCCTCCGCCACTACTACAAGCACTACACGATCCTCCACAGTCTACGCCTGTCTCTGATCCATTCTCAATACCATCTGAACAGGTTGGCTCAGCAACCGCAGCACCAAATTCATAGGGGCCAATATCCCAGATTCCATTATATGGCCGTGAAGAAAGCTCTTTATCAAAAGTAAAACTCGAACTCAAACTTACACCACTGTCTATAACAGCTGATTCAACGCTAGGATAAAAAGCTAAACTAGCACTAGGACTATCTAACTCTGGATCTACAGATAAAGAATTTGGTTCTGAACTAAATCCTTCCCCTGCCATATAGGACTTGTAGGCTGAAAAACTACTAGCAATCCTGACTCCACCTAGATAAAAAGAATTACAATTATAGTACAAATTATTATCCAGAGTAAAAGTCTCTACTAAACCCTCATCAAAATCTAAACAACGAGCTGAACCACTTTCTCCTAAAACTATATTATTACGAAAATCTACATATTCTCCAGGATGTTCATAACGACTCAATAATACGCCATAGTTAGAATAAAATAAATTATTATAAATTTTATTATTTTTATTTTGATAATACAAAGAAAAACCAACGTTATCTAAATATTGAATAACATTATTATAAAAAGAAGTATTCAAGCCTGAGCCAACCACCCGACCATAAATATCATTGTTACGCACAATAGAATCTTGCACTCTATAAGCTGCTGCTTTGGTGCCTGAATTTGCCCGATAGCTTAAACCTGTGACACCATTTTTGATAGTATTATTTTCTATGAGATTATTTTTACCAATAAAATAAATACCATTTACATCAAAGTTAGTTTCCGTCTCCAAATCAATCGAATCCCAAATCAAAAGAGCTCCATTGTAATTAAATAAACTGTCAGCAACGGTCAAATTTGCTGCCCGACTATTTAGACCATCTGAATAAGTATGTCTGACTGTGCTATCCATTAACTTAAAATTTCGCCCATGTTCACTATAAGAATCCCAAACTCCATACCAGTCAACATCAAAACCTTGATACGCATAAGACAGGGTAAGATTTTGCCAAGTAATATAAGGCGAGATAACATTGACTTCAGAAGCAGAGTCTACGAAAAAAATATCACTCGGTGTCAAAGCATTGAGGCGTAAATATACCACTTGCGTGCCATCATTCACATAAAATGCATTTATGCCTGGTGCATAGGCAAGATTTTGTAAACTAGCCAAAGAATCAAACTCCAAAAGACCATTAGCACCCTCTTCTATCGCTTTCACGCTACTAATATCAAAACCTAGACCTGAAAAATTTTTACTGTAAAAACCGCCACCCAAATCTGTCCAGGACTCTATTTGCTCTCCTAAGACTACATCCACATACTCAGTTTGATATGGCCTAAAAGTCACTCGATGATTTTCACTGCTGCCACCTCTATCTAAATTTAAACCATGCTCTGCATAAGTACCCTGGCGAATCAAAACCGTATCACCCGGCTCTACGACATCAGCTGCCCTTTGGATACTACAAAAAGGTGCACTGATAGAATTATTGGATCTAGTCTTAGCATCACTACATGATCCACCTAAACTACTCACATCAACATATAAATTTTTAGATGAACAAATCAAGCTGGGATCATCCGCACAATCAATCTGCACATCACAATCATTGTCAATGCCGTCATAAATTTCTTCTACGTTGGGATTTATCTGATAATCACTATCATTACAATCATTTCCAAAAACACAATTGACGCCAAAACCATCTTTATCAGCGTCTATACATTCGTTGATTGCTGAATTCAAGGCCAATGTTGCCATAAATAAGCCATTGGTATCATAAGGTGTCACGCCGGTTAACTCATGATCTTTGTAGCTATAACTACCCATAGTACTGGTAAATACTATTTTTCTACCAGCACGATCTACAAAAGACAATGGACTAGCCTTCCATTGATAGCTACATTGCTCATAGTCACCGCTACATTGTTCTGGTGCTTCAGAATTCCATTTACCAGCAGTTAAAAATGTTGTTAAATGATTGTACTCAAATTCTTCAGTATTTTCATCAAATAAAACCTGAAACAATGAAACTGGTTTTAACCAAGGCTCAACATTGTGTCCTTCTCTTTGACTAGAGTCATAAAATGAATTAGCAGTCGAGCCGAAAAAATAATTATCTTGATCATTATTCCATGTCACATGAGTGGGGTAACGCCAAAATAAATCATGCGGATAAACCATCTCATAATTTTCATCATCTAAGTACTCACAATCTGATAAACGCCAAACACCTTGTCCAGTACCATACTCCATAGCATGATATAAACCGCTTGGAGATTTTGCACTATGTCCATGCCCATAGTGAGGAAAACCATAGTATTGTTCTGGTAAAGTTGCTCCTGGATGAGCCTGACAATAAGTCACCGCTGGATTAGCTGTGGCCATAAAACTACCACTACTAATCCAATCAACTACCCCGGTGCTGATATTTACCTCGAAACCACCATTTGACCAATTTTCGTCACCAAAAGAACAACGCAAAGTATTTCTGTCAGTAATACCATAGCACATAGTTGCGCTCAAATCTGTCGCATCTTGAGGATCAAAAGAAGCAACTTCTGTCACCGAGCTATCTGTCAAATTAATTCTATAGATTTTATAGATTCCACTATAAGGCAAGCCATACAAAACATCCTCCTCTCCCTCTAAAGGGCTCCAAAAAAGATTACTAGGCTTCCAGCGATGTGCACTATCAGAATCTATCGTTGGCACAACTTGAGCTGCTTGCTCATATTCATTAACTGTATCCCAATCCAAAAGACAAGGGGAATTTTGTGCACATTCAGTAGCACCAATATAACCCCAAACATAACCCCTGCCATCAGCTACCGATTCATCATTTTGCTGTAATTCATATAACAAAAGCCTGGTTTCATCAAGATTAAAAGGGTTTAAAACTCCGTAAAAACTATTGTTAACACTATAATCTGGATGCGTAAGCCTTTTGATCTCTACAACCGACAATCTATCATTAGCGCTAATAGCGCTTTTGACTGGTATCTGATCTTTATAAGAAAACCATAAATTAAAAATAGACAACATCAACAAAGCAGACATTGCTATTATCATTCTATTCTTAAAACTGTCCTCTAGAAAATAATACTGTTTCATAAAACAAACCCGAAGATTTAATGAGCTTATTATAACATGTTTGATGTATAAAAAAAAGAGTAAACTTTACTCTGTTTTTTAATAATCTACCACTCATCAATGTCTGGTAAAAAAGCTCCTGGTTTAATTTTTTTATTTGCTTTAGATGAAGCTAAAACACTGTCTTCTTCCCAAAAATTGTCGGCAGTATCTTCAAAAGAATATTCTAATTTTTCTGTTTGTGAAACTATACTAGTACGAGCTAAGTGATTCAAATTTAAAAAATCAAAAGCAATATCGTGAACAAAAGGACTGACTTGAAAATTTTTGTAGCCATCATAAGAAAATTGAGACATCGGGTAAGTGAGATACAAATATTTTTTTGCCCGAGTGACTGCCACATAAAACAAACGTCTTTCCTCCTCTTGTTCTACTTCTGTTTGCGCCAAAGGATGAGGCAATGATTTGTTAGTCAGATTCATCAAAAACACTGCTTGCCATTCTAAGCCTTTAGCCTGATGAATAGTGCTTAAAATAACTACATCAGTCTGGATTTTAGCTGATTGTTTGACATCTTCAAGGCTAAATTTTTCCTGTAAAGTGATCTCGCTTAAAAATTGAGCTAAATCTTGATAACTAGCAGCAAAGATGGCCAACTGCTCCAAATCTTCTTGACGCTGACGATAGTCAGGATACTGTGACTGTAAATAATCTTGATACTCTTTGAGCACCAACCTAATAAGCTCTGAGGGATTTGCGTCTTTTTGGCTAAATAAATTTTTTAAACAAATACTTATCTGTTGCCAGCTAGTCAAAGCTTTGCTAGATAAATTAGTGGCTATAGTGTCTAGCTCCGCCAAAGACTCCAAAGCGGCTACCAAATGATAAAGCTTTTGAGCAGTCGATGGCCCAATGCCGGGATATAAATTTAAAATTCTAGCCCAAGAAACTTCATCTTGAATATTTGCCAAAATTTTTAGCCAAACCAAGACATCTTTGACATGAGCCCTATCAAAAAATTTCAAACCTCCCCGCATCTGATAAGGAATACCTCTTTTATTGAGCTCCATTTCCAAGTTTTGCGAATGATGAGAGGCTCTAAACAATACCACTATCTCTTGGGCTGACAAACCTTCGGCTTGTAGACTTTCTATTCTATCGGCAATCCACTTGGCTTCACGCAAATTATTTTCAAAAGCTATCAGTTCTGGTTTAGCATAAGATGATAAAACGGCGTTTAAATTTTTGGTAAATTGATTGGTGTTGGCAGCGATAATCTGATTTGCCAAAGACAATATCTCTGGCGTAGAACGATAGTTGGTTTCTAGCTTGTATGTCTGACATTGAGGAAAAACTTTGGGGAAATCCAAAATATTTTGAATATTAGCAGCTCTGAAAGAATAAATACTTTGAGCATCGTCCCCTACCACCAAAACATTTTGATGACTTTTACTTAAGTTAAAAATAATTTCAGCTTGTAAAGTATTAGTATCTTGATACTCATCCACTAAAATATAATCCCATTTTTTAGCAAAAATTTTTTCTAAATCTTGATCAGCCGTCATCATTTTCCAAGACAAAAGTAAATCATCAAAATCCAAAACATTGGACTCTTTTTTTCTTACAGTATATTGACTTGCAACTTTTTCAAACAGCTCAGCCAGGCTTTGCCATTCAGGAAATTTAGTTTCCAAACTTTCTCTTAAGGTTATTTGCGAATTAATCGCAAAACTAATAACTTCTTTGAGGAGTCCCGCACTTGGACGACGATTAGTTGGTAAATGCCCAAAAACTTCAGCGCTAATATTTTTGAGCAATGACTTAGCATCATCTTCATCTAAAATATTAAAATTATTTTTGACTCCGATTTTAGTTCCATAAAATCTGAGCAATCTATTAGCTAAGCTGTGAAAAGTTCCACCCCAAAGTGGCAATTTGTTTTTGTCATTCCACTGCAAAAGCTCGGCTACTCGTTGCATCATTTCGTTAGCTGCTTTGTTGGTAAAAGTAAGCAACAATATTTTTTCAGGAGCCACTCCTTGCTCCACCAAATAAGCTACACGGTAAACTAAAGTTCTAGTTTTACCTGAACCCGCGCCCGCCAAAACCAAATGCGGACCCTTGGTAGCTGTCACCGCTCGGTATTGTTCTTCGTTTAATTCTTTGACAAAGTCTATCTTGGACATTTTTTTCTCTATAAATAAGTGTCCATATTATATCCTAAAAAATTAGCCTTGGCTAATTTAAAATTTTGCTTTATGCTTAAGTGCAAACCGAGTCCTTTTCATCCCGGGGAGGAAACATGTTTCGTTTGAACTCACAGCCGAGGAGCTTCTGGATGCTCTGCATCATCTTCTGCATTGCTCGCCGCTTTGATGCCAACAATCGCCCGCGCTCCTGTCTTCATTGACAGGAGCTTAAACTTTATGTTTAAATAAAACACGTTAATCAAGCTAAAATAATTTATGTCATTTTCCTTAGGTATTGTCGGCTTACCAAATGTTGGTAAATCCACTCTTTTTCAAGCTTTGACCAAAAATAAGGTTGAAGCAGCTAATTATCCATTTTGCACTATTGACCCCAATGTCGGCGTAGTGGCTGTTCCTGATGAGCGCTTAAATAAATTAAGCCTAATGTCAGTATCCGCCAAAATTGTTCCTACTACAATTGAATTTGTGGATATAGCAGGGTTAGTCAAAGGCGCAGCTACTGGTGAAGGCTTGGGTAATAAATTTTTATCACACATCCGAGAAACTGATGCTATTGTTCAAGTTGTTCGACATTTTTCTGATCCAAATGTCATTCATGTAGGTGGAAAAATTGACCCAGAAGACGACAAACAAGTTATTAATCTAGAATTAATTTTAGCTGACTTAGAAACTGTAGAAAAACATTTGGCTAAAACAATTAGTAAGATGAAAGGCTCTTATCCCAAAGAATTAAACCAAGAAAAAGCAGTGATGGAAAAAGCAAAAAATATTTTGGAAAGTGAAACTTTATTATCCAGCGAAACTTGGGAGGCTGAAGAATACCAAATTTTAAAACAACTCAATTTATTGAGCATCAAACCTATTATCTATTTATATAATATTGCCGAAGATGATTTGAATAAAGATTTAAGCTTACCAGAAAATGCTGTCAGCATTTGCGCTAAACTAGAATCTGAATTAGCAGAACTAGATGAGGCTGAAGCCCAAAGCTATTTACAAGAATTAGGCATCAAAAATACCGGCCTAAATAATCTGATTCAAAAAAGTTATGAACTCTTAAATCTGATTACTTTCATCACGACTGGGCCCGAAGAAACCAAAGCTTGGACAATTATACAAGGCACAAAAGCTCCACAAGCCGCTGGTGTGATTCACACTGATTTTGAAAAAGGCTTTATTCGCGCCGAAGTCATCAACTGCCATGATTTATTAGAAGCTGGTTCTTGGACCAAAGCCAAAGAGCTTGGCCTTATGCGTATGGAAGGCAAAGAGTATGTGATGCAAGATGGCGATACAGTACATTTTTACTTTAATTAAAAATTTAAAACTCATCACTCTAAAAAACTTCCCCGCGTTGCGAGGAAGTTTTTACTTATGTGCTTTATTGACGAAAAAAGACAAAAATGTTAGCCTATAAATAATCATCCAGTTAAATTTAACTGTACTGTACCTTTCACAACCACCAACAAAATGGAGACCCGATTATGTGTAGCCCGCTTTCTTCTGACCGCACCGTTGTCTTTATGGATATTGAGAATATCGCCTACGGTTTTTACAATACTTACAAGTATGACATAGACTGGAAGGCCTTGCTCAATACACTCTTACAAAGACACGGTCGGAGTCCGATCATCGCTTTTGCCAAGTTTTATCGAAGTGCACTATTTGCTGTACCTCAATCTCTTGCTAGATTTTTGACGGCCAGAGGAGTCACAGTCAAGGCTGTGCCAATTCATAAAACCGGCAAAGAAGTCAGTGACTTCATGATCATCAATGCCATGTGGCAAGAGGCTTGTTGTAAAAAAGATCACATAGACCGCGTCGTCTTGCTCAGTGGTGATGGTGATTTTTATCCAACACTGGTCAGCCTACAGAAATTGTTTGGCTATCACTTTAGCATCTATGCTCTACACTCTACCCTGAATGCTTCCATGCGAAGAATCAGCGACGATGTAGTCTTACTTGACTATATGGATAAGCTAAACAAAGCAGGTAGTTTAGAAAATTTCTTGCTCAATGCTGTAGCTCATACCAAAGATGAGCCTTCTGACCGATGGTTCACTTTCTCTTCTCTTCGTGCATACACTCTCTTGCGTAGACCAGAGCCAGTCACCGAGATAGAAGTAACTCTTAGTACTCTCATCTCTGAGTCAAAACTCTTTGTCGGATCTCGAGTGGATTGCCATGGTTCGATGATACCGAGAATCATACCCACCTAAGGTGAGTGCCGCCAGCAGGCTTGCTGGCGGCTTCTTTTTATTTTATTAAAATCTAAAAAAATGCTATTATAGTATTGTCATCGTTCATTATCTGACTTTCGAATATACCCTTACTTTTCAGCACAACTAAAAAGCCGACTTTAAGATCGGCAAAGAAATAATAAATCTAGTTGGCAAAAGTAACAAAAGAAAGTATTACAACTAAATAACAAGAACATGGAAGTATTATAAAACTCCATCCAGAAGGGCTTCTGGGTGGAGTTATGCGTTGTTGAAATTTTAAAATTTATTTTTTTAAATCTTTTATCAACATAGCGTCACCAAAAGAAAAAAATCTGTAGTTATTTTGGACGGCGTGCTGATAAGCCTTCATAATATGCTCTCTGCCAGCTAGAGCTGACACCATAAATAGCAAAGAGCTTTTGGGCAAATGAAAATTAGTAATCAAAGAATCGACAAATTTAAATTTTATTCCCGGATAAATATAAATGTTTATCCATTTTTCTCCTGAACTTAACATTCCCTGATCAGTAGTGAAAGCCTCTAGAGTCCTAGCAGCCGTTGTACCAACAGCAACAATATTTTTGCCCTGCTCTTTATATTGATTTAATCTTTCAGCCGTTTTTTTATCTATGCTAGCCCACTCACTATGTATCTTGTGCCTCGTGATATCCTCTACTTCTACTGGAGCAAAAGTCCCTAAGCCCACATGCAAAGTCACTTTCAAAATAGGAATACCAGCCTTTGCAATTTTTTTTAATAAGGCAGGAGTAAAATGTAGACCAGCGGTTGGCGCGGCGGCTGAGCCTGTATTTTTCGCAAAGACAGTTTGATAATCTTTTTTAACCTTGAGCGCAGTCGAAGGGTTATCTTGGGTCTTGATATAAGGCGGTAAGGGTGTGTGGCCAATACGCTCTACAATTTTTAAAAAATTTTGATTTGCAAAATTAAATTTTACTTTTTTTATTTTACCTTCATCACTAGCTATCTCACCGATTAATTTTTTATCAAAAAGTATTTTATCACCAATTTTCAAACCCCTGCCACCGACTAAGCACTCCCAAAAAAAATCATCTATTTTTTTAACTAAAAAAACTTCTACTTTGGCGCCTGTAATCTTTTGTCCATATAACCTACTAGGAAAAACTTTGGTTTCATTCAAAACTAAAACATCGTCGCTATCCAAAAAATTTAATATATCATAAAAATAAGTCTCTTGAATTTTTCCAGACTCTTTATCCAAAACCAAAAGCCG
>JACCDG011090403.1_pt1 | contig 28015 bp, 27 predicted proteins | sample 7442471 | NCBI WGS metagenome assembly JACCDG01 (sample SAMN15323444, study PRJNA562643) | freshwater metagenome | isolation source: river surface water | place: USA:Blue River Watershed | collected 2017-08-17 | reverse complement strand
GCCATCAGGTCTCTGGCCGCCGACCCGTCGGGGCCGGGGACCTGCTCGGAGAACGGGTACGGCGTCTCCCGGAGCTGCTGCAGCGACATGGCGTCGACGGCATGCGCAGGCATGTCACGCCACGGTACCGTCACACCGGCCATCGTAAGGCACCAAACACTGTCACGGACTCACACTTTACTCTGGGCAACTCCCACATACGCAGGTACCCTCACCGGTCCGGGCGTGCCTGTGTGACGCCCGCGTAGTCGCAGACGAGGTCGACGATTCCGTGCTCGACGCCCTCGGACCGGCTGCCAAACATGGCGCTGGTCAGCGGGCCCAAGTAGGCGTCACGCAGCGAGAACCATATCATGGCGACGGGTTCGCTCCGCTGGGGCGCACCGAGCATGACGAGGGCGTCGCGACCGGGGTCGAGGGCAAACATCGCGTATGCCACGTCCCGGAAGGAGCGCTCGTAGTCAAAGCACACGGAGGACTCGCGCGCGTGCGGGGTTTCCGACTCGGCGTCCGTGGCGCGCACCTGGATGTGGTCTGCGAAGCGGTCGGGACTCGCGTGAAGGAGGATGCGGTCTGTGACCCAGTAGCAGTCCGTGGGCCGCTCCGTGCGCTCGGCGACCTGGCGCAGGAACGGGGGCGTGGCCTTCGCAAGGCTCTCGGGCGTCTTGAAGGTGCGAAAGCGGAGGCCCTTGAGCCACTTCGACGCCACATGTGGGCGGGGCCCGGGCGCGAGTCCGTCGGCGGCGCGCCACGCCAGCAGGTGGTGGGTCGCCGTGAAGGGCGCCTTGACCACTTGCATGCGCAGGGTGCGCGCGACGCGCGGCAGGTCAGACAGTGCCTTGCGCAGTGCGGGCAAGAGGCCTTCGGACCACGACAACCGCAGGGCCGCATGACGATGTATCCAGCACACTTCCAGGCCCGCCGCGTCCAGCCTGCGGATGCTCTGCACAAGGTGTGCAAGGGTCTTGGGGTGCCTTCGGGCCGGCCAGCGCGCGGCGTACAGGGCATAGGGGTATTCCTCGCTTATCTTCGGGTCGCGCCGGCCGAGGGCGACCAGCGGGCAGTCGCGGGTGCGCAGGGGCGCCACGCACGCCGCCCTGTTTACGAGGGGCCAGTCCAGCGCGGGGTCAATGAACGTCTTCTCTACTCCGAGTGACCAGATTTGCGCCGACCACCGTGGCTCCCTAATGAGGGGGCCAGCGGGCAGGGCCGCGAGGAAGGTTCCGCACAGCGCCGCGGGCGTCCAGACCGTTCTCCGGCGCTTCGGGACGGATTCCCAGACATCTTCACCAGGGAGGTTAGGGACGAACATGGAAGTTTACTTTTCTGTGTTTGCTTCGAGCGCACCCTTCTTCTGCTTTAACGCCTCGCGTGCGTACATGCACGGGTGCCACGCGGTCCGCAGGGTGCCACTGGCCAGCGAGGCCTTCGAGTAGCGCAGCGGCACGAGGAGCTGGTCGGCGCACTGCATGTGCGCGTCCTCGATGTCGCGCGCCTCGTGGCACTCGAAGCCCAGCTCGCGCATCTGTCCGCACCCGTACGCGCGCAGGTCGGCGGCGGGTTTTTTGTAAACGTCGGTGGCCACGTTCTTGTCCTCCTTCGCCTTGGCGGCCGGGCGGCCGGACACGCGCGCGGCGTTGGACAGATGGGCGATCCACGTGTCCTTGTCCACGCCGCAGGCGCGCATGAAGAATGTGAGCGCCACGGTGCGCTGGTGCCCGAGCGATGCCGACTTGAGCAGGCGGTCCAGGCCGCTGCGCACGCAGAGCGGCGCCAGCTGGGCGACCTCGGCCACCGTCATGTGCTGCCCCAGCGCGGACGACACGGACACCTCGCTCCGGAACGCCTTCAGCACGCGCCTGCCGAGCGCGAGGACCCGCGGGTCGATCGCGCACGCCGCGTTGTCCCCAAAGCAGGCGCCCGCGCCGCGGTGCACGCCACACCAGAGTCCGGCGCGGGCGCGCTCGGACGCGTTGCGTGCGCGGATGTCGTGCAGGATGGTCACCGCACGCATGCGCAGCCCGCCCGCGAACATGATGCACCCGTCCGCCAGCTCTGGCCGCTGGGCCAGCTCGCCCATGCAGTGCTCGAACGGGATGCGCACATCGCGCGACTTTTTGTCGACGACCACGCCGTAGGGGTTGGGCTGCGGCACCGAGTCGAGGTAGTCGAGGGGGTCGATCTCGGCGCCGCGGATGCGCAGGGAGAGCAGCGCGGCCTCGGTGGCGCGGATCCACGTGATGCCCTCGCGTTCGTGGAGGAAGAGGCGTGGCAGCAGGTGGAAGGCCACGGCCTCCTCGGCGGAACCGAACGGTGGCAACGTGCCCAGGGCCTTTTCGCCCCGCGTGTGCAGGAGGACGCGCGCCAGCATCGCGTAGCCGACCTCGGGCCAGCGCGCCTCCGCGCCCACGAGGACGCGCGAGCCCGCGTAAATGCGCGGGTCGAGCTTGCGGACCTCGGAGGGCGGGGGCTGTGCTGCCGCTGCTGTTGTTGGCGGTGGCGGCGGACCAGGGGGGTGGACCGGCCCGGACGGGCGCTTTGGCGCGGGGCCCGTGGGCGCCGACGCGCGCCTGCGGTGGCGCGTGTCGATCATGGCCAGCAGATCAGCCGGGGTCGGGGCGGGCACAGGGGGCGCGGAGGGCTTGTACATCTGTCCCTTGCGAAGGCCTTCCGTGGGCGCTGGCCTTCTGGGCGCGCGTTCACATGTACACAATCCCGAGCCCCGTGCCCGATGCAAGTGCAAGTGCTGCGACCCGCCGTGCTGCCGTGGGCCACCCGCGAGCCGCCGACCGTCACTGCGAAATGCCGCGCCATGGTTCAGAACCGCGTGCGCGGACCCAAGACCGAGCACGCGTGCCGCCTCCTCGACACGCTCGGCTGGATGGACACGCTGACCTACCCCGCCGCGCGCCATAGCGTGCCCGCCGGGTGGCTGGACGCGGACGGCGCCGTCACGGACTCGGAGGCCGCGCGCAGGGTGTTTGTGATCGAGGAGGACCGGAGGCGCTTCATGGCCGCGCTGAACGACACGGTCGACGCGATGCTCGAGCAGCTCGGGCGCACCGACGCGCGCACGAGGGCCGCCCTGAGGGCCTACTTTTTAGCACTCGACTAAAGCGCGCAAATGTCCGTACCCCAGCCGCACGTGCGCCACTTCCGCACCGAGGCCGAGCACGACCGCGCGACGGCCGAGATCACGCTCCAGCTCAAGGCGTTTGGCGACGCGTGCCGCATGGCGGCCACGAGCCGCACCGACTCGGGTCGCCACATCGAACAGATCGTGCGCGACTTTTTCGCCTTTGACATCAGGCAAGGTCCACCGCCCGAGGGCCTGGTGGTCGAGCTCGCCCGGCTCAGCCTCGACCTCACGTGGGACGAAACCATCATGGTTTACTGCGGCGGCATCGTGAGGGTGTACGTGTTTCATGAGGCCAGATAAAACGTACAGCTTTGCTCGGTGCGTGGTACCGGTACGCCTAGGGGGCCACTGACAGCCATGGCGGCCATGCACGACGAAGGGGACTGCGCGGTGTGTCGGGATCCCCTTCCAGGACAGCCACCGCTCAAGTGGTTGCACGAGCACAACGGTAATACACGTTTCATGATCCGTCGAACCAGTCCGCCCGTATAGGTCACCCCCACGTGTTCCACCAAAGCTGCATCGAGAGTTGGCTTGCACGCCACACAACGTGTCCGACGTGCAGACACGCGTGCGACACGTGCGTGCGTGGCAGAGAAAACACGGGAACAGAGGAAGCCGCTGTCCAGGAAAAGGTCGACGCGGATGCGTATAGGCGGTCTCTCAGGTCCTGCCACGTGTGGGCGTCAGACGACGCGTCCGTCGCCGAGCTCTGCAACACATGGAACCGCCTGTGGGACTCGGGCCCCGTTGAGCTGCGATTGATCGACGACGACCTGAGTGGAGGGCTGCCGGGTGGACACAATGCCACGGACCGAACATCCGGCAGGCCTCTGCGTGTCCATCCAAACCCGTTTGCACTGGTCCCGCTCGTCGCATCAGACAGTAAGGAATACTAGGACGAGACACTGACGGCTACGCAGACACTCCCTGTCGATGGTTCTGCTGGGCGATGTTCGACTGGGGGAGCATGTTCACCTTTCGCTGGGACAGAATGTGTGCATACCTGAGCACCCTGCCCAACGTGCGCAGAGTGTGGAACGAAGGCGCCAGGCACAAGTCCATCCGCCAGGTGACAGTCAGGGAGCGCACCAAGGAGTTGGACATGGAGGCGCAGCGTCGCGAACGACGCGCCAAGATTCGTCCCGATGACAGGAAGGATCGCAGCCCCTCCAAGAAGAGCCGTCCACCTCGTGTACCATCGGAACCGTTCGTCCCGTCGGCACTAGAAGGGCTCGGGGACAGTGAGACACAAACAGAAGCTCTCTACTACCTCGTTGACCACCACATCCGGTCCGACTCGGACCCTCCAGTCGTTCTTGTCAGGGACATGGACGATTCGCGTCACCTCGACTGGCTTGAGGCGTTGGGTGGCTACAATGGCATCCGGTGCCGTGCCGTGGACGGGAACCTCCTGATCGTGGAGTTTCCGAGCAAGGGACACGAATCAGCGTCGACGATGTTCCTGCGCGGCATTAGCAGCTCGGTTGCATTGGCCGGATTGGACCCGCTCCTCCGGACCGATGGATCTGCACTCCTACGGAAGCAAGGCGCGCGCAACAAACAGAGCGGGGAGCAGCCAGACCAGTCCTTCTCGTACCGTCTGTCCCGCTCGGCCATGCCCTCCCTTGTTCTGGAGGTCGGCTGGTCGGAAACCATGCAAAGCCTGCAGGAGCTGACTGTGAGATACCTGACGGCACCGGACCGACAGGGCATCTGCGCGGTCGTTCTCCTGAAGTTCGAACTGGTCAACAGAGGCAAGGACCCGCCGCGATCGATGATTGCCGTCGTTGCCCGGCGCGGCCTCGGGGTTACGGAGGCGGTCTCGTTCGGGACCCAGGAATGCAGTGCCGTCACACGGGACCAGGTAACCCTCCTGCACCAAGCCCTGGTCCCACAGAGCGAGCCGTTCCAAGTGACGACTGGCACGACCATCACCGTGCACACCACCGACCTGCTCTACGGAGCCAAGGACAACGTGAACGACCTGCTCGCCGACCTGGACCTGCTCGAGGGCACCCCGCTGAAAACCGCCGCAGCAAGGGTGCGCGAAGCCCTCTCTGCGCCCAACGCCCAGTGGCCGATGCCCAACATCGTCGTCGACCTTGCCATGATCCGCGACGCCGTCCTGGAATCGTACGTGGACCCACTCACCGAGTCCGCGGAGTGATGCACGCACCATCCCGCTCCCGCGTGCAGCCTGGTACACGTAGTATCCAGTGCCATGGCGGCCAGGACTTGTGTGTCTGCAGAAATCGAGGACCTGGTGGCCGAGCTCGTGCGGCTCAGCGTCGACCTCACGTGGGACGAAACCATACTGGTCTACTGTGGCGGCATTGTGAGGGTGTACGCGTTTCACATGACCGGATAGAGTGGACATGAATGGAGACCTGTTTATCTCTACCGTTTCGTCCCCCCCGGGCGTCCACCAGAACGCATCGCTGTGATCGCGAGCCGCTTGCTACACCATACACCCGGACGGGTCACTGATTAATATAATCAGCGTCGGCGTCGATGATCTGGTTGGTGTCCAGCGGCTCGTCGTGTGCGTGGGAGGGTCTGGAGAAGGGCCGGTTGCGTTCCAGCGCCGCGACGATTGCGGACGGGTCGAGCACGGGAGTCGTGGCGGGCGCCACGACCACGAGAAGACACCAGCTCCCGGCCAATCCGTATTGATGGGCGGTAACAGACGGGGACGGTGCTCCTTCCTCTGCCCTGCGCCGGTTGACGTACTCCTTCTTCCACTCATCCGCAAGACCTTCGCAGTCGCGGGCGAGCTGGCTTGGCTCGTGGAAGGCATGATCGAGTCCCTCCTCGACCATGGCCTCGGGCATGACCCAGCCCGGGTTGACCACCAGCACGAGCGAGGCGTCACCGGCCTCAAACGGGCCCTTCCACCACATGTCGCGCGGACCAAGTTGCCGTCCGTTCTCAAACCCAAAGTGGTTGACCGCAGCGACGTCCTGTGCCACGTTCTCGAGCACCGCTTTGGCGTCCTGGCCGTGGCGCGAGACCAACCGCAGCGAGACAAGGTCGTACAGGCTGGCACCCCTAGGGAGCGACATTCTGCACCCGACTCGAATGGTGCACCGCGCATTGCGCAGCCACGTGTACACGTAGTGTCCAGCGCTGCGGCGGCGTCGCCAGAGTGCGCATGCCTACGGAGACCAAGTAAACACCGTCGTATTCCCAAACGGGCATAGCTGATTGGCAGGGCTGATGTACGGCAACCACCGTGCATCAGCGCTGCCCACCAATTGCTAGGGTAGAGCACTTTGCGCAAGATGCCTCGAGCTGTCGCGACTTCCACGCCGGGGAACTGGGCCACACCAGGGCGGAGCGTATACTGAGGAACCTGCGTCCGTACTGCGGTCACCGGAAGTGCGCGTCGTCTGCCGCTTCCGAGGAGTGGGGCTGCCTACCGGCCAGCGTGTCTAGTGTGTGCGCCAAAGAGTACGCCGAGGCTGCGTCGTTTATCAGGTCGACGCCCATCGTCGCGTATACAGGACACTGCCACGCGGTTGCGTCCCTCTGCCGGTGGATCGATGTGGCCTGGCACGCCGCGTGCCTGACCATGGGCACGGCCCGGTCTCTGCTCATTAAACTGTTCTCATGATATGGGCTGTGTGTCGGTGTAGACGCGCGTGGGGTCGTAGTGCTGGGCCAGCCGCCCGGCCGCGCCGGCCACGTTGATGGGCACGAGGCCGTCGCGGCGGATGCGGAGGGGCTTGGTCGACGGGCCGTAGACGCAGCCGGGCGAGGCCTCGCCGCTCTGGGACACGGCGCGCCTCAGCCGGCTCACGCGGATAAACGTGCCAAAGACGTGGTCCACGTTCAGGAAGGCGTGGGTCCCCGGCTGGCCGCGCAGGTAGACAAGGATGTCGCCCGGCAGGAGCGGTTGCCCGTTGGCGCGCGTCAGCGGCTTTCCGCGTACGCGGCGCGGCCCGTACTCGCGCGGGTCGACGAACTTGTCCGGGTGGAGCCGCACGACGAACGGCGCGTCGCGCAGGTGGCACAGCGGCTGCATCGACCGGCGCCCGGCGTAGACCGCCCTATCCTCGGCCGAAATGCGCAAGAGCACGTTCCCGTGCTCCCCCGCATGCGCCGGCGGCCCGCGCATGGCGTAGTACCTGGGCGCGGCGCGCGGAAAGCCCGACACGCGCAAAGGGTAATAGGTGTGGCGCCGACCGGGCACGGAGCGCAGCGCCATACTCGCGTTGGCGAACGCAAGGTAGGACGCAATGTCGTCTGGCACCGCAGGCATGCCCGCGCCGCGACCGATTGCAGTGTCGCGCCGTGCCGACTTGGGTATGTGTGGGTGTACACATGGACAGACGCATGAAGCTCAGCTACATGAAGGCCTTTATTTCGGCGGGTCAAAGAGCTCGGTGTGCGCGTTCGCAGCGGCGATCACCCATGCACAGAGCGCGAGGAGTGACCACATGGGGACGGTCCACGGCGGGGTCGTTGTCGCCGGGCCGAGGTACCAGTACGCGTGCAGAGCCGTGGACTCGGCGGCCACCAGTGCGAGCAGGACGCGCAGTGGGAGGTACGTCGTCGCGTCGCGCGGCCACAGCGCCTCGACGAGCAGCACGCACAGGGCCGCTGCACAGGACCGAGCCAGGTCGCCTGGCCACACGAGCGTACACGTGGCTAGCGCCACGAGCGGCGGACACACGGACACCGCCGCGGACGCCGCTGCGCGCGATGCAGGTGCGCTGGGCATATGTGCACACCCGGGGCCGCGACGCTCAGGCCGGACACATGGGCGACAGTCCGTTCGCGGCCGGGGTGGACGCTGCACGTGCCGCGCTCAGTGCCCACGTGCGCTGCGGCGCGAGCCGCGATAGCGGCGTCAGCCGTGTGCTGACCGACCGCGCACACGTCGTGCTGTGCGCCGAGCACGTCCCCGAGCGCGTGCCGAGGACGAGCGTCGAGACGCGCGTGGCGCTCCTGGGACTGCTGCCGTACGTGATGAAACCGCCCGTGCAGTGCCTCGTGGTGGTGGCGGCACGCGACGACCCGCACATCGACGCGTGCGTGCGCGACATCCTGGTGGACCCCGAGTGCAGCGTGCTGCGGCGCGCGAGTGGCAGGAGCACCGCCCACCCGGTGCTGGTCGCCAACGGCACTTGGCAGGACTACGACGGCAGCGCCTCGATTGTCGTGATCAAGGAGGGGACCGCCAATGCGCTCGTCAAGCTGGCCGATGCGGTGCGCGCGCTGCCCCACCAGCACGTCCTCGTGGTCCTGTACGGGCTGCACCCCGAGGACTCGTGCTCGTGGACATTTGTCCACCGTGCCTCACTACCCGGCACGTGGTCGCTCGTGTGCATCGACCGCGATACATAAAGCCGAGCGCCCGTGCATCCGAATGTTTCTCACGCAGCTCGTGCCGGCGGACGAGGTGTGCGAACGGCACCGGCGCGCCCGGCTTGCGGCGCCGCCGCTCACCACACACACGGGCACGCACGGGGATGTGTGGCTGCCCGCGCCCGCGTCGGTCGAACAGCGCGAGGTGCTGGCGGCGCTCGGCATCGCCGTCGCCGGGGACGCGCCGGGTAGACTTGTTCAGGTCCGCCTGCCGAAGGGGTGGTACGTCTCTGACAGCCCGCGCTCGGTGTGCCACGGCTGCGTGCGTGACGACAAGCAAGTGGCGCGCGCCGACGTGTTCATCGACCTCTCGCTGCCCGACTGGCGCTGGACACTCTCTGCGCGCCCGCCCCCGTCGCCACGGCCGGCGCGGGCACCACTCGAGATCGACCCCGTACGGTGGCCACACACCTGGCGCCGCTACTGCCAGAAACCCTGCACCAAAAACCTCCCGTCCGAGGGCGGCAGCAGCAGCAGCGACAGCGGCAGCAGAGAACCGTCGACCGGCGTGCGTGCGGTGACGGCAGACCCACCCGTCGCGGTAAACCGGCACGGCGTGTACACGCAGGAGCAGCGCCGCGCTGCCATCGCGCGCTTCCACGAGAAGCGCAAGCGCATGACCTACCGCCACGTGGTGCGGTACCCGAGCCGGAAGCGCTTTGCCGACGGGCGGGCGCGCGTCGGCGGACGCTTTGCCAAGATCCATCCAGACCCCGACCAGTCATCGACACCGGTCGGTGGCCGCGTCTCGCGGCTGCAGTCCCCAGCGGATTGCGCACTCGATCTTTTTGTGAGGGGGTTCTTACTATGAAATCGCAAATACCACCCGGGTGATCCGCACGTGCGTGGTTCTGGTTCACTTGGCGCGCCGGGCAGCGCGGAGACGCTCCTGGACGCGGGTGCGCAGGTGCCGCATAAAGTCCTCCGCTGTGATGTGGCCCTCGTCGAGCACCTGCGTGGCGCCCAGGACGCTCACGCACTTGGCCGCCTCCTCGTGGTCGCCCAGCGCCGACGTGAACGCGCACGTGAACAGGAGGTGCGCTGTGCCAGGGTCGGTGCGCACCACGTCGTCGTCGAGCACACACGAGACCAGGTTGTGCGCCGCGTTCAGGTCCACGGGCGGGAAGCGCGTCGTGTGCGCGGGGTTTGGCTTGGCCATGCGTGGGCGTGTGCGAGTGCTCAGAACTGTGCGTAACTGGTGCGCACGGCGACGACGACCAGGCGCGACCGTGCGACGGGGTGTGTGCACGTGCGGTGCTGCCATCACGCACGGGCAACACGGCGGGTGGCGCTCCGTCTGGCATGCCCGTCGGGATCCCGCGGTCACTGCCACCCGAACCACCGAGAGGCCGTCCCGTACTCCTGTGGGTAGCGGTGCTTCAGCACCTCCCTGGTCGCCGCGACCAGCGCCTCCCTGTCTTCGTGCATGCGTGCGACGACAACCGCTTCGCACAGGAAGCGGATGCACGCATTGTTGTGGCACTCGAAGGTCTGCACGAAGAGCGCGTGCCGCGCGTCGAGCGGGACGGGCTTGCTCTCCTCCGACCGGACGTGGTCGCACGTCGGGGCATGTGCACAGACACGGCGCCGCATGGCCTCCCAGGGACTATGTGGCGGTTCCGAGGCGGTGGACGGATGACATTCGCGGATTGCACGCACACAGCAATGCCTAATACACGGCGCGGAGGCGCGCACATTCACCCGGGCAATCACAGCCATGGGCAGCTTTACTTCTTGGGTGGCGCCCGCGTGGTGTATCCTTTCAGGTGCTGGCACGTGTGGCGGATGGTCCTGGACCCACGTCCCGACTTAGCAAGCGGCTCGCAGTCACACCTAAGGGTTTCGAGGCCATTGAGCTTCCCGCACACGTGATGCAGCAGAATGTTCCCACTCCAATCCTGGCGTATGTACTCGCAGCCGCACGCGGCGCTGGCCACAGTTGTGTGGGTCATGTACTTCTGCACCTCCGCCTTCTGGTCCGCACAGACGTGGGCCACGGACACATCGCCATGTGTGTCCAGAAAGAAAACACAGCCACATCCCGTATGGGCCGGAAAGCCGCTCATTGACTCGGTGGGTTGGTGTGCAGGTCGTGTGCGTCGAGAAGGTGAGTAGTCGCTCGGTGTCACGTCCTGCCAACAGGACGGTCCCTGGCCATGTGGACAGGGCTGCTAACCACGTATGCGCCTCCGACAAGACGGTCCTTGGCCACGTGGACAGGGCTGCTACGACCACGTGGACACGCAGTGCGGCACCCTCCGGCCTCGTGCACCACCAGACCTCACTTGCTCAAGCTCCCCGCACCACAATGTGCATTTTCCAGGGACCCGCCCACGTTTCGTCGACCAAGATCCTCGCTGCCGCCCTCACTGACGGTCGCCAGTTCACCGTGTACTCCAACACGATCGTGCTCGAGGAGAAGAAGGCAGACAGCTCCCCCAAGCGCGCCAAGGACAACGATGGCGAGGCGTCCCCCTCGCCGCGCCCCACGCCCGCCATGATCCTGCCCTTCCCGGCCGGACCCGTCGAGTTTGTCAACCTGGAGGGGTACGCCGAGATCTTCGGGGACCTGTATGGATCGACGCACTTCCTTACCAAGGGCAAGGGCAAGGGGTCCGCAGCCACCGTACACGACGTGGGCAGCTACCGCGTGTCGGTGGCCGAGACGGTGGGCGACCTCGGCCGTATCGACGCCGAGTTCGTGCTCGACGGGGCCGTGCGCCAGTTGATGGCCGAGCGCTACGCCCAGGGCTTCTCCTTCCTGGTCTGCCGCCTGCGCGAGGGCGCCAAGTACCACCCGCTCGGCTACGTGCACAGGCAGCGCGCGGCAGACGGCGGTCTGTTTGTGCCCACCTACCACTTTCACGGGCACGCCGACGGAGCCGTGGACTGGGACCACGTCATCTACACGAACGGCACCATCGACGGCCTGCCGCCCACGTGCCTCGAGCACACTAGGTCTCGCCGCGTGGATGCGGACGACACGCGCTGCGGCCTGCGACGGGACGGCATCGGCGCCGCCCTGTACGACCTGCTGCGCGACTTTACCGGGAGCTGCTGCTACCAGATCGGGCCCGAGCACCACGTCGCAAACCGCGACCTTGTCGTGCGCATCTGAATACACCTCTCTGTGTGGGCCAATTGGGCGTATGCGTGCACGCGCGTCTGGCCACGCACACGTGCTGCTGGGCTCTGCGGACAAACAACCAACACCCCCGCAGGACTTGGCCGAATGTCGGACGAGGGCTGTTTGACAGTCCCCGTCAAGGCCGATCTTTTTCGTATGAAGGGTACGAGGGTGGCTTTGCGGGCTGCATCTGAGACGAGACAGATGTTGGCGGGGAGCGGTTCTCGGACGAGAACGACGGCGAGGGGACCAGCACCTATCTCATGCGGGACGGCATTGGAAGCATTTACGACGGCATCTGCAACCACGCAGTCCCCGTCGCCGATCTCCGCACGCTCTCGGTGCTGCCCGCTGACGCATCCGCCGAGGAGCTTTGCTCCGTCATGCGGCGCGACGGCGGGCTGGTGATCAAGGGCGTCTACACGGCGGACCTCGTGGCCTCGTGGCGGGAGCTGACCGAGGCGGGCCTGGCCAAGCTGCTGCCCCACATTCCCTGGACGGGCAGGCCCCGCGTCCTGCACTTTGATGGCCTCGAAGGACACGCGATCCTCCACTCGGAGCACCGCGCCGACATCTGGCCGTGGGACGCGGTCGTCACGGATCTGCGTGACGGGGACTGCGCCGCGCCCCGTCCGTTGCGGCGGCTCCTCGACGACGCCGCGGACTGCAGCATCGTGCGCAAGTCGGTCGGTGTGCTGCCCATCGGGGCCGACTGTCGCACGTTCGGGCGGTGGCACCGCGACTCGGCGGCGCTGTTCCGCTACCGGTCCAGTGACCCGGTTGCACAGGACGAGATGAACACCAAGCGCACACCCGACTTTTACTTTACGTCCTTCATTCCGTTGCACCCGATGGCGGCCGGGAGCGGGGCGACCGAGTGCGTCCTCGGCTCGCACCGCATGAGTGTCGCCGAGGCGGGCGGACCCGACGCGCGCTTCGCGTGTGCCGAGTGTGAGCCCGGCGACATCGTCGTCATCAACGGAAAGCTCATCCATCGCGGCACCCACAATCCGTCCCAGCATCGACGGGACCTATTGTACCTGGTCTGGACCGCCTCCTGGTTCGACGAAGAGACCGCCTGAAACAATGAGGTATACGTCGGGGACCTGGACTAACGACTACTGCACGTCCGTCTACAAGCACAGGCGGTCCGAAGTCCAGTACACGCCCCTTTTCATTCTGTCTGTACGACCCACTCGCGTGCACACACGTGTCCCCCGTCGCCAGCGTGGGCTGCCGCCAGCTTGCAGTAGGGCTGCGAGATGGGGCAGCCGAGGCGCGATGCAGCGAGTGCCGCGTCGCGGCACAGTGCCTCGCATGCCACCGCCAGCGCGCACTCCTTCGCCTGGCGCGACCACTCGCACCGACCCGCCTCCAGCGGGTCGTCGCTCACCCGGAGCGCCGTCGAGCGCGGCGGCGGGCGGGCCTTCGTCTTCCCCTTTTGCTTCGCCTCATCGGGCTTGGGGGCGGGCTTGCGCGCCAGCAGCGCGAGCGAGGCCGAGTGCTTGCGCGTAAAGACGTCGGCCACGCGGCGCGCCCGCTCGATGAACTCCTCGGACGTGCAGGCGTGCCGCGCCGCGCCTATCACCAGGCGCGTTCCGAATGCCAGCTGGGCGTAGAGCGCAGACAGGCGCTTCGACAGGCGCCACACGGCCGAGTCGGGCAGGCCGCCGCGGCGCGCCATGGCCAGCAGGACGCCGAGGTCGCGGCCGAGGAAGCCGGTCGGCAGGCACCGCTCGGGCAGCGCCGACACCACGCGCGGCGGCAGCGCCACAAACACACGGCGCGCGGTCTGGTGGTGCGCCAGGTAGCGCAGCGCGTACGCGCAGAAGCGCGCCTCGTGCCCCTTGGCGTCGTCCGAGTGCCTGGCGTCCGCCTCGGCGGGCGCGCCGACGCCGCCAAACTCGCTGGCCCAGGTGCCGGCCTCGGCGCGCGACGCGAGCATGTGGACACGTCGACGCGCGCTGCTCGGAACAATGAGCGCCGACGCCGGCCCGCGCCGACCGCACGCGTGCCTGGAAGAGTCGGTGCAGCGTGCGTGCAACGCCATCGCGGACGGGTGGGCGCGCGGGACGCGCATGACCGACGCCACGCACGCGCTGGTGCGCTCGCTCGCCGTGCCGCTCGGCGTAGCGGGCCGCCACGCGCGCTACCTCGGACTCGCAAGCCCGGGCGCCTACCAGACCACGATCGAGCCCGCCGATCCCGACACCGACGGCGCCTGCTCCGTGTGCGGCCGACCGGCGCGCGGAGTGCTCTGCGTGATGGACGACGGGGCCGTGCGGCGCGGCGCGCCCGCCGTCGCGGTGCCGCCGCTCGCGCTGTGCCTGCCGCACCTGGTGCGCGAGCAGGCCTTCATCGAGCTCGTGCTGCTCTCGCGCAGCGCGCTGCGCGCCGACCTCGACCATATCCGAAGACTCGTTAAACTTGCGGCAAGCTGAATTCGCGCGGCGAAGTATGTGTGTGGCCGCGCCGCGCAACGTACGACACGTGACACGTACGCCCCTGAGGCATGTCGGAGAGAAACCCATACGATGCGAATCTCTACCCGCTTTTGCCGCTCGCCAACGGGAAGGACACGTTCTCGCCGTTCTCGACCTCGCTGGGCGCCCTCCCGGTGGCCTTCCGCGGCATCCGCTCCTATCCCGGCATCCCGCATGCCCTGCGCCCGTCTTCCCAGCGCCAGCTCGGGGACTACGTCCACCCGTCTGCGTGGAATGGGTACAAGTCCCTCGCACCGACCATCTCGCTGCACCTGAGCGCACGCGTGGCGGTGATCAAGCGCGCCGCCTTCGCCTGGGCGCCCACGAAGGCCTACCCGGTCCCGGTCGTGCGCCTGACGGTGCGCATCGACGACCAGCACATGGCGGTGCCGGCGCCCGAGGGCCTGCCGCTGCCGGTCGGCACGTCGCGCGGAAACGCCTGGTCGGTGCAGATGGGTCGCTTCGGCTTTGCCTTTGAGATCCAGAAGCCGTACGCCACCTTTTCGCCCGACGCGGCCACCGAGATCGCCGCGGGTCTGGGCCAGATCGAGGAGGCGTTCACCAACCGCGGCGAGGCACTGATCTACGAGTCGCTGCACGGCGTGCAGGAGATGATGGTTACTCGCCTCCTCGACCTGAAGGCGCGATCGATCGACTCGCCCAGCTACATCACGCAGCTGCTCAAGGAGCGCGCCGCGATGCACAACGTTGTCGTGCGCAACCCGCGCGCCGTGCTGACGCTCTACCGGGAGGCCGACACGATCAAAGACACGCTGATGGGCACGGAGTCCAGCCTCATGATGCTGCCGCACGGGTGCCTCGACTCGCTGCGCTCCGTGCTCGACACGGCGTCGGTGCAGGAGGTCGGCGAGCAGGCCTTCCGCGACACCTTTGGCGTCACGGGCGTGTCCAACCTCACCGTGGGTCCCAACCGACCCATCGTCGAGAGCCGGCCGCTCGAGTTCCTGCGCGAGTTCCACAGCAGCCGCGAGCCGCTCAGCGAGCCGTTCGAGTTTGCGTGCCACTACTCGTTCACCACTGGGGCGGGCAGCGATGTCACGCGCGTCTGGATCCGGGACATGATCGAGGACGGGCGCAAGTGCTTCAGCGTTGGGGAGCTCGAGGAGGCAGCTTACGATGCCACCAAGGCTTATAACCAAGAACACCCCAACAGCAAGATCGAGCGCAAAGACGGGGCCACGACCTTTTTGATTCTGCGCCTACGCGTGCTGCGCCAGGTGGCATCGGCGATCGTGGGCAAGGGCGGCGGCGCGTGGGCTCACCTGGGCCACTGCTTTCCGCTGGCAGACGTGGCGGACACGGGCGAGGAGGAGCGCACCAAGATCTCCCAGCGCGGACACATGGGCGTGATTGTCACCAACCAGATGGCCGTGCGCCGCTTCGCGGGTGCGGCCTACGTCAGGGACGGTCTCGTGTCTGGCGGAGGCACCTCGCTCCACAAACTCAAGGGCACGGTCGCCAAGGGCGCGCTCAGCGCGGGCGCCTTCCGCAGAGGCAGGGACCTCGCCGTGATCAAGCTGGACGGCAACGTCGACATCCCCGGCTGGCTCTACCAGGGGAAGAACTGGGGCAGCGGCGCACTGCCGCAGAGGATCCCGCCCGACCTTGCAGAGGCACTCGAGCACCTGTTTAGCGGGTCCGGCGTCCTGTCAGAGCAGGAGATCGTCTGCCCGTCGATCTACGACAACAGGGCCGGCGGCAAGCGCCTGCCGTCAGGCCGCGGCCCGATGGTGATCGAGTACACCGGCGGCCGGCGCGTACACGTGTTTGGCGAGGGCTACGAGTGCCCCGTCCTGTACCCGAACACCAACGCCGCCGAGGAGAGGCGCCCCGGCGCCAACGCGGGCATGTTCCTGCCCACCTTTCCGTCTGACCGTCTCACTAATTTCGAATGAAACACTCGTGTATTCATACAGAGGCTGCTTCCTCTACAGGCACGCGGTCTTGCGCGTCGTCGTCTTCCTCCTCTTCCTCTTCTTCGTCCCCTTTGGCCCCCGCCGAGTAGGCTTCTTCTTCTTCGTCCCCTTTGGCCCCCGCCGAGTAGGCGTCGCGGAGGCTGGCGAGCACGTCCACCTGGGCGTCGTCGGCCGCCCGCCGCGCACGCCGCGCCGCCCTGTGCAGCCCGCGGGGTCCGTTCCGACGCATGCGACGTCTGTCCTCGGCCACGCCCGCCGCCTCGCTGCGCGGAGCGCGCGGGCGCGACACGGGCGGCGGGGGAGGTTCGTCGGCCAGGATGCGCAACGCACGCTGCCGCTGCTGGCCGACGGGCTCGCTGGTGCGCGAGCGCGCCGACCAGAGGGTGCCGCGCGTGGCGTTGCTCGCCACGTCGGATGCGCACTCGATGTCGGTGCCCGAGGCCCCGCCCGGCCGCGTCCGCGAGCGCCGCATGCGCTTGGCCATGTAATTCGCCTGCCGCCGCTGCTCGAGCTGGTCCATCATGGCGTGGGCGCGGCCGCCGGGGTGGGGCTGGAGCTGCACGCCGCCGGGCTGCGAGTAGGCATCACCGATCTGCCGCTGCAGCAGCAGCGCATCCGCCCATGCCCCCTCGGCGTCCCCGGGGAACACGTACGTGTCCTGTGGCTCGGCCTCGTTCGCCACGCTCGACGGCCGGTGGCGGCGCGGCGGAGGCGGCGGCGGCGGGAGTGGGGCCCGGCCGTCGGTGGCTTTGCGGCGGATCAGCTCGAGGCTGTCCGAGTCGTCGCCGTCGCGCAGCGACACGCTCTGCTCGCCATCGCGCGGCGCCGGCTGCCCGCGGCGGCGCTGCCACACAACCGCCAGCACGCCGATTATAGAGACGGCCGCCAGCGCGCCCACCACCGCGCCGGCCACCATGCCACTGTTCACGCCCGAGCCGGCGCCGGTGACCGCGGCCTCGGACAGGTTTACGCTGGGCGCCGCCGTGGGCGCATTCGTTGGTACATTTGTCGGCGCACTCGTCGGCGCACTCGTCGGGGTCTGGGAGACGGTGGGTGCGGCGGTGCTGGGCGCCGCGGAGGGCGCCGCGCTGGGCGCCAGCGTGCCCGTGCCGGGGGCGGAGGCCGAGCTCGAGGTGCGCTGGTTGATCGCTATGGCCACCGTGAGGCCCACCGCCAGCACGACGATCGCCAGCGCCGCGATGCTGAGCCACAGCGAACCGCGCCTGGACTCCACGGGCGACTGGTGCATGCACAGCGACGCTGCTTTACTGACGGTTAGTTGGCCCGCTTGCCCAACATAGAAGCGTAGTTGTAGAGGCAGACGCGGACGGTGGCCGTGGCCATCGGCGCGAGCGGCGCACGCGTCAGCAGGCTCGCGGCGAGCGCGCCCGCCTGGCCACACAGACGCAGACGCACCGCGAGGAGCGTGTCGGTGCGCACGGTGACCGCGGTCGCGGACAGCAGCTCGGCCACGCCGTCGCGCACGGTGGTGGCGCGCGACTCGAGGCCGCCACACCAGCCCGTGAGTGCCTCGGCCTGTGCGCGGCACGCGGGGTCGGCGTGTTTCCAGTGCGCCCCCAGGAACTTGCCCAGCGCCTCGGTGTTCTCGGTCGAGTCGCCGGCGTCGGCTGGCTGCACCGGCAGCGCGTTGACTCCGTCCGCGAGTGGCTGGGCCTGGTGCCGCTGGGCGGCCACCGCCATGGCGATCATGGCGCAGCGCAGCGCGCGGAGGGAGGCGTACACCTCGGTGGACGGCTCGCACGACCGCAGCGCGGCCTCGTCGTCCGGCGCCACGGAGATGCGCCGCTTGACATGGGACTGCTTCCAAACGTGCTCGAGCACGGCGCGGATCGGGCTCGACAACGGCGCCGCGTCGAGCGCCGTCCGCAGCAGCAGCACGTCGCCCGGGAAACAGTACGGACTCGCGTACACCGAGTGGAACGCCGCCTGTGCCTGCGTCAGGTGGTTCCACAGGGCCACGCGGCGCCGCGAGGGCACGCGGTGCATCGGCAGCGCCGCCGCGACGGCCAGGGACTGCTCCCACGACCGGCCGCCCGCGATGTCGAGTCCCTCTACGGTGGCCGGGCCGCGGTCGGACGGGTGCGCGGCCAGGCCCAGGGCGCGGGACAGGTAGACCGGGCTGCTGCCCTCGCGCGCCGACGACCAGAGGTCACAGCACACGCGGCAGCCCCCGAGGACGGCGCGGATGCGCTCGGTCAGGCGCAGGGCGTCGGCGAACGCCGCCTCAGACACGCCCGCCATCGTCCGGTTGCCGGGCGCGCACGACGAGACGACCGACAGGTCGCCGATGCGTACGCACTCGAGACCGAGGGTGCATGTGCACGCGGCCTGGCCGCACCAGCAGCCCACTGCGGGCAGCTGGAACACAAAGCCGTCCTCGGGATGCCACCGCGCCTCCACGTGGAACGTGCGCACGCGACGCGTGTCGGCAAAGGTGCGCACGTCGATGCCGTGCGGTCCGCGCACAAAGCGCATGCCCTCAATGTCGTCATCCGACCGCGCGTCGATACACACGGGATCCCAGGCCTGCGACGACGCCTGGCACACCTTGGCCACGAGATCGAGCGCCATGCGAGGATCCGAGCGAATCAGCAGGCGCTCGCGCCGCGTGGCGCACACATACGCGGACCGGGCCCTGTGCACACACACCGCTCGGCACTGGAGCCGTAACGCCTCTGTCTCTGTGGACGCGATCAATGTATTCCACTCTAGCGGCGTGATCGCTTTGGGGCCGCCCACGTGTGCGCGTCCAGGTACCAGCGCACGAGGCTGTCGAGGGCGTTGGCGCGTGCCTCGGACAGACGCGTCGTCTGCTCGGGCGTGTGGCGGAACGTCACGGCCACGGACCGCGGGCCCGTCTCCGACGACGGTCGCGCGACCGGCCGTGAGTCCAGGAAGGTCGAGTCCGACACGGTCGCGGCGCGGAGCGCGTCGGCGCCGCTCTCGTCGGGCGGCACGGCCAGCACGATGCCGCCGGCCAGCGACGCCGAGTGCGCCACCGCCTGCGCCAGGTAGACGCGCGCCCACTCGCTCGCCAGGGCGCGCGACAGGATCTCGTACGTGTCCTGGCTGATTGTGCGCCCGTCGGGCGGCAGGTCGGTGCCCGACAGGCGCGCCATGCCGACGGCGACGAGGGACGCGTGCGTGCCGCCGCCGCTCCGCGTGAGGAGGAGCTTGCCGCTCGCGCGGTCGTAGACCTTGCTGTGTGCGCTGCGGACGTACTGGATCACGGCCTCGAGCTGGCCCGTGATGGCGGGCTGGCAGACCGCGTCGGCGGCGCGCCACAGCGCCGCGCCGCGACGCCGGTGGTCCGCGACGGCGTCGAGGTCGTCCGACTGTGTGGCATGCTTTACCTCCAGGTAGGCCATGTACTCGTGGTAGGCGGCCATGGGCTCGGCGTCGCTGGGACGCGCCTCGCCGCGCGCACCGCGCTCCTCCATGTCCTGGATCTCGGGCGGCATCGGCACCGCACCTACCACGCGGAGCGCCAGCGCGTTTGAGATCACCACGCGGCCGTCGATGACGCGAAAGCCGCGTGCGCGCAGCACGAACGACGCGTCGCGGTTGCCCAGGTGCGCCGCCACCAGCCCAACGAAGCGCTGCAGCTGCTCGATGCCGCGCTCCGTCGACGCGCCCAGCGGTGCCTGCAGCGCCTCGCGCGGCCGCGGGCCGCCGCCGCGCAGCTGGCGCAGCGCCAGAACGAGCTGCTCCATGGCCGTGTCGGCGTAGCCATACTTGGCACCGAGCTCCTCCGACGCGAACGCGAGCGTGCGCGTCTGCACGAGGTAGAAGCGGTCGTCGGCGGCGCGCATCTCCTTGTAGCTGCGCTGCGCGAGCGTTGCTACGTCGCGGTCGTTTGTGCCCGCGACGTGGTTGACGATCTCCAGCGCCACGCGGTCGAGCTCGGGCAGCGTGCGGTACACGAGCCGCGTGATGGCCTGTGTGCCGTCGTTCGCGGCGCGGCGCGCGCCGGCGCCCAGGCGCAGCTGCAGGGCCCGCTTCAGCGCCTCGACGCGGTTCAGGCACAGACGCGCCGTCTCGTGGATGAGCGCGTTGGCGGCGTCGCGCGCAATCTTCTCCTGCGCGGACGACAGCACGGCGACGTCGCGGAAGGCCTGTGTCACCAGCGCGCGCGCGTCCACGCGCTGCGCCTCGGCGCGCGCGCCGCCGTTCAGCGAGGCGATCTCGCGCGCCTGCCGCGCCGTGGTGGCGACCGCGCGCAGCGCCCGGCGCACGCGGTCCCTGAGCTCGTCGCGCAGTGCGGCCGGCATGACGAACGCCGCGGGCGGCACGGCGCGCACTCGCGCGAGCAGGTCGCGCCGGTCGAGCGCCTCCTCGGGGTAGGCTGCCTGCTCCTCGACCATGACCAGGGGCGGCGGCTGGTCCTGCGCCGGCAGCGCATTGTCGGGGTCGAGGTCCTCGCCCGAGAGCATGGCGTACACGGCGTCGCGCAGCACCATGCGGTCGAGCGTCGAGCGCGCGCCGGTGAGCTCCTCGCGCGTGCAGTCGACCGCCTCGAGACTCGTCTCCTCGACCTTTGCCTCGGGCCTCTGCAGGTGCACCCTGAGGCGCTGCAGTTGGCGGACGTGCTCCACCAGGCGGGCCAAGAGCCCGGCGGCGGCGCGGTCGCTGTGCGTGGCCGCGCCGTCCTCGTCCGCGGGCCGCAGCGGCACCGCGGCCCGGGCCACGTCGAACTGCGGGCCCGGGTTGGCTCCCAGGACGGCGCGCGCCGCCCCGATGCGCGTGGCGTGCGCCGCGGCACCGAGCCCCACGCCCACCAGGTGGCACCCCACGGCAGACGTGTGCGCGCGGATGACGTCGGCCGAGAACGACTCCCACTGCTGTGCCAGCTCCACCAGCAGTCCACCCAGCGCAGCGTCGCCCGCGGGCACACCCGTCCATCCTACGGTGACGGCGACCTCTCCGTCGTCTGCGTGCTTGTTCTCGGCGACGTCGTCGTCGTCCGGGTACAGGATCGCAGTGACGTCTTCGTTCCGGGCGGTGCGCGGGTTTGTGCCGAGATAGTCGACCAGGGCGGCCCGGAGCGGGCCGCCGCTGAGCGCCATCACCAGGCGGAAGGCGAGGAGGCGCGCCAGCGTCTCGTAGCTGCCCACGAGGCGGCGCAGGAACAGGTCGTCGGCCGGCTGGAGCAGTCGCGGCGGCGGGCCCTCGTCAAGCTCGGCGGTGAGTCCGGCGGCGGGCAGGCGTGCCAGCACCTCGAGCACGCTGCCGAGCGAAAAGTTGAGGTCGTTCGAGGCGCGCAGCGCGACCGAAAGCGCGTCCGCGCGCCGCTGGGCCGTGGCGGCGTCGGACGCGCTCTTCTGCAGGGCCTTCCAGTGGCCGCGGGTCTCGTCCACCACGCGCCGCGACAGATCGGACAGCGAGCCAGAGACGCTCGACGCCGCGTCCTGCAGACGCCCGCCCGTGTCGGTGGCCCATTGACGATACGTGTCGAGGTAGGTCTCCAGGGCCGCGTCGGGCGCGGTCTGCATGGGCAGGACGGTGCGGACGTACGCGCGGTCGGGGTCCCTCGGCACCGCAAACACGCCGCCCACCGAGAGCAGCGCGTCGCGCATGCGTCGGCTCAGCTCGACGGCCTCGTTCGGCGCCCACTGCGGGCCCGCGGGGAGAGGCGCGTCCGCGTCCACGGGCGCCAGCGCGGCGGCCCTCGCCTCTGCGGCCTCGGCGCGCGCCACCTGCCGGGTGTACGCCGCCGCGATGTCGCGCGCTGCCTCGTTGGCCTCGCGTAGCGCCTTCTCGAGCCTCTCCCCGACCTGCACGAAAATGCGCTGCTGCGCGAGCGCGACGCCGTCGCCCGCGCGCTTCCGCTCGAGCGAGTCGAGCCACTGGTCGGCGGCCGAGAGCGCGGCCTGGTGCTCGGCAGCGCTGTGGGGCGCACCCAGCAGTGCCAGGAAGGCGTCCAGCAGCGCGCGCAGTGGCCCGGTGCGGTCCACGAGCGCCATGTCAAAGCCGAGACGCGCCAGCGCCATGCGCACGATCGACTCGCCGCCGTCGCGCACCACGTCGACGGCCAGCAGCCGCCGCAGCGCGTCGTCGTCGTCTCCCTTGTTCTCCGCGTCGGCGGCATAGTCGTGCTTCACCATGGCGTACAGCGGCGGCAGGTTGGCCTCGAACGCGGTCCGGAGCCGTTCCAGGCGCGCGCGGACTGTGCGCGAGGTGGCCTCCATGTTGGCGGCGCGGCCCGCGAGCATGCGTCGCTGCAGGGTCCCGAGGGCCTCGCGCAGCGGGCCCGCCGAGTCCGAGGCGCCCTTGATAAACGCCTTGATGTCCTGCACCTCGGATGCCGGCACCAGGGCGGGGCTGACGGCCGCGGCCACGGTCACGGCGTGGGTCCAGCGGTCGATGGCGGGGTTGGCATCCTTCACCTCGGTGTCCACCAGCCGCCGCCACGCGCCGTCGCGGTACTTCCACAGCGCCTCCTGCTGTCTCCCGGTGAGCGGCGGATCCGGGATCGGGTTGCCCAGGACCTGCTCGATCTCCCGGAGTGCCTCCGACCGCTCGAGGTGCATGCGCACGCCCTCGCCGTACTGTTGCATGTGCCGCAGCAGCGCGTCGGGGTCGCTGACCTCGGCTGCAAACAGAGCCCGGTCGCCTGCCAGCGTGCGCGCCTCGTGCATGTACGACAGCTCGATCTGCATCAGCGCGTGCGCCTGGTCGCGGCTGAGGCGCAGACCGAGCTGCAGCCGCTCGATGTCACCGTTCAGCTCCCGCTCGTCGGGCCGGTTCATTCGCACCCATTCGTGCAGACTGTTCACGAAGCGCAGCACGTCGCTGCCCGCCGCGTCCCCTGCGGTCCGTTCGGAGGGCTGTCTCTGTCCGGCCGCGACGGACAGGCACCGGACGACGGTGAAGACCAGTCGCTCGTCGGGCGAGCGGAGCACGTCGCTCGGCTCGTTGTCCAGCACCGATACGAGGGCGGATGCAGCGGCAGCGGCGGACTGCGTGGCACGCGTGGCCACCTCGCGCAGCGTGGCAAGCGCGCGTGCCATGCCCACCACCGAGGGCGACGCAAACCGGTTGATGGCATCCTTGCCCACGACGGCGGCGTCGGCGGCACCGGGGACGCCTTGTTCGACGCGGGCGGCGGGCGCCGCCACGAGCTCGCGGAGGCGGGCGGTGAACTTGTCCCACGCGTCGCGCACGCTTGCCGCCTCGGCGGTGTCGCCGCCGTCCGCGCCCCGGACCGCCGCCGACACACCCGCGACGAACTCGTTCACAAGGGCGACGGCGGCAGGCCCCCTGCGATCGAGCTGGGCGAGCTCGGCGCCCAGGGAGACGAGCGCTCCCTCGGTCCGCGCATCGGCTGCCCGCTTGGCGTCGGGGACGGCGCCGGACGCGGCGGCAAATGCGTCGAGCGCCACGTGTTCGTGCGCGCGCATGCCGGCGCCCAGGCGATGCACGAGGCCCCACGACATGTCGCGCTCCTGCTGCACGCCCCAGGGCTCGTTGTTGTCCCCCTTTTGCTCCGAGTCAATGTCCATGTCTGCGCGACCAAAGGCCGCCGCGCCATTGTGCAGCAGGTCGACGAGCCGGTTCATGGGCAGCGCGAACGTCTCGAGCAGCTCCATCGCGTCGGCGAGGGCCCGATACGGCTCACTGCCGTTCGCGTGGAGCGGCAGCAGCTTGCTGCGGAGGCTGTCGATCGCGCGGCGCGTTCGGCTCATGCGGGCAGGGGATCACTGGGCGCACGAGTCCCAGCAGACGTTCGACGAGTTCGGAAGGTGCTGCCTTGGCGGAGGAGAGTCGGAGCACTTCGGTCGGCGCGCCTCCTCCCTCCATCCAATCGGGTCGTGTACCCGGCCCCCTGACGGACAACATAGCAGGCGCGTATGTGGCCAGTGGCCTACCTCCCAGCGATGCGATGGGCGCGTCCGCTTGTCGCGGCTTCTGCAGCGGCTACTGGACGGAGATCGAGGACACGGCCGAGGAGCTCGCGACCCTGGAGCGGGCCAGGATGGCGATGGAGGCGGTCATGCGGCAGGCCGCCAAGGACAACAACGAAACGCTTCTGGGCGTGTGCCAGAAGGACCTGGCCGCGCTGAACGTGTCCATCAACACGAAGAAGACCGAGTTGGACCGGATGTCCACCAGGAATGCGCTGGAAACCGTCCTGTCCGTGACGGAGGAGGAGGCCACGGCAGACAAGGCAGATATTGACGCCAAGGCCGACGCGGAGCGGCTTCAGAAACTCATTGTCGCGTCGTCCTCGCGCGTGAGCCGCACCAACGAGGACGACGCAAAGATCGCCGCTGTGATGAATGCCAGGGACAGGACTGGCCACCTCCCCGTCGTGCGCGAGGAGCCTGTGCATGCCGCGGAGGAGGAAGAGCACGCCCCGCTGATCGCGCCGTCCCCGCCGCGCGAGGAGCCGATGCCCACCGCGGCCAGGCTCGATGAGGAGGAGGAACGGTTTGTGGAGCTCGCGTGAGTAAACTAGATATGTGGGACGCGTGCTTGCGGCACGCATCAGAGACTGCCCACCACCCGCACCGATGGGAGCGACCACCGAGAGCGCGAACTCGCGCGCCTGGATTGACGGCTTTGCGTACGCCGCCATCGTCTGCAGCGGCCTCAGTCTGCTCCACTGGGTCTCGCTGACGTTCTGGCCCATGTGGATGGGCAAGGGAAGATGGCTCCCCGCCTTGATCACCCTTGCGACCTCGGTGATCGAGATCTACCTCTTCCTGTTTTCGGCCGCGCTGTGGTTTGGCGCGTACGGCGTCACCTACCGCCCCGTCGCGTCCGACACGGAGGAGTCGGTCATCAACTTTAGCGGCATCTCGGCCCTTATGGTGTCGGCTGTCGCCGGCGTCCTTGGCGCGTTCGACGGCCTCACCATGAAACACCAGTCGGACACCGATACCACTGTGACCGGCGGACCACTGGGGATGCTGTGGGCCTCGGTCCGAGCCCAGTACGGTCACTACTCGAGCAAAGGCAAGGGCACGTCCGTCCGTGACCTCGTCTTCTCGGTCTTTGCGTGCCGCGTGTGGAGCGTCATGTCGTGCGCCCTCTTTGCCATGTACTTCACCAACACGATCTCCAAGGACTCGACCCGCTGGATCGTCACGCTGGTCTGTGCGCTCGGCTTCCCGGTCCTGCTCGGCCTCTGGTCCGGCCTCTGGGTCGTCCTGTCCAAGTTGGGCACCAGGGCGGAGACACGCGCGGCACAGCTCGCCATCACCATCCACGCGCACTCGGCCGTTCTCCAGAGCATGATCTGTGGCTACCTGGCAGTGCTGCTGGTGCAAAACCCCAACCTCGAGGAGCTGCTCTTGGACGACGCTGAGTACGACCGCGTGTACAAGAGCGCGCTCGGCGGCATCCTGGGCGTGTACGCGTTCATCGTCGCGGCGCACTGCTTCATGGCGGAGCGGGTCACGTGTCCCTGTGGAGGCTTTCCCGTCTCTGGCAAGACGGCCCCCTACACGGGTCTTTGAGTAAACCCTCGCCGAATTGCGTGTCCATGCGCGTACACTACCAGGAGCCGAGCGAGCACCGCGTGTCGCAATGCGACGCACGCACGCGCACACACGCAACCGCGCACCATGCCACCGAAGAGAGGCGACCCGTCGGCGCAGAATGGCGGCCTCCAGACCGCACTCATGCAGGAGCCGGGGGCCCGACCGGGATGTCCCGTTGCACAGTCCTCCCTCCTGCTCATCGTCGCTGCCACACTCTGTGCGCTGGCAGCGGGCGTCGCCCACGAGACGCCCTTCCTCCGCGCGGTCCCCGTCGTGCCGCGCTGCGACGAGGCGCACGGGCTCGCGCGGGTCTACGGGCGCGCGCTGCGCTCGATGGGCGCGGCACCGTCGGGCGTCTGGGACTCCGAGGTGGAGGCGCGCGCGGGCACGGGCTGCCGCGCCTACAGCATCCCCGGCGAGGTGGCGCTCTCGCAGGCCGCGCGCATGCCGCACCTGGACGGCGCGCTCGCCCACCTGGCGCGCCCCTGCCTCGCGGTGCAGGTCTGTGTCATCGAGGTCGAGACCGCGTGCGCCGCGTACCGGTTCGTCACACTGGGCCCGCCCGAGCCAGGCCCGCCGCGCGACGCGCTCGCCTTCCGCCCACCCGTCCACGAGCAGGACAAGGAGGCCTGCGACGCGCACACGTGCGCCGATGCCGTGCGCAGACACGCGAGCGCCGCGCGCGCTGCCAACCTCAGCGCCCCGCTGCACGTGGGCGCCTGTGACGACCTCCGCGCGGACGAGGGTTGCGACTGCGCGGGGCTGGCGGGGCCCGTCGTCTGGCACGCCCGCGTCTCGCCGGGCGGCCGCAAGCAGAAGGCGCGTCGTGTGCGCAGGCCGGCGACCGAATAAAGGAGGGCGCAGTTATGTGGTGTACACACGTCGCAGTGCCGATCGCCACGGGCCACGCGCACGCAAATGAACCGCGGACTCAAATACCAGACCGACTTTGCCACTGCGCACATGCCGGACGTGTACGGCCGGCCCTCGCGGCCCCAGGCAACCCTCTCGGGCAATGTGCAGATCGAGATCCCAGTCGTCGTCCCGTCGGCCGCGCAGGCGGGCGGATCGGGCGGCGGCCTTGTGTCCGGCATGCCCGTGTTCCGCGACCGCGTGCACGGCAGCCCCGACTCGTACGACACGGAGGTCGCCGGATGGGTGATGCGCCATCCCGAGGAGCTTCGCCGGAAGGGACTCGGGCTCGACTTTCCCAGCGCCCAGCTGGCCGGGTTTTCGTGCACCTCCGTCGATCCCAGCTCTGTCGGCGAGGAGGGCGACAAGCGCGACGTCAACCTGCTGGTCACCGGCTACCGCACCTTCTACAACAACGGACCCACGGTGCTCGTGCCCGAGGAGCACGTCTACGTCTTCCCCTACGACCTCGTCCAAGCGATCGCGCACGTGTCGGGGAACGAGCAGCTGCTGTCGCAGATCGAACGGCTCGACAACCGCACCGGGGTCTTCCTCGGCAGCTCCAGCGTCGCCGCCATGCTCACGCAGATGCGCACGGTGCCACGGTACAGCGACGGGTTTGAAATAGACGAGGGAGTGGACGCGGGCACTGCAGTGGACACCCTGCGTCGTTTGGCCAGACGGGTAGAAAGTGACAGGTCGACACTTGGCAAGAATGGTGTTCTTGCGTCCCGCTCGGTGTTCGACTCGGTCACCGAGTACCTCATGTCGCTCGTCCCTGGCCCAGCGGGTCGCTACTCCGGACGGAGCAAGCCGCTGGAGCTCGATGTCTTCCAGACCTACATGGCGGACGATGCGTTTTACCGCGTGTTCACCGAGCTCCTGGAGCCCGTGCTGCGCTTCGCGTCTTGCCCCGCCGTTGGGTCGCAGCAAGACGACGTTGCGTCCGACCCCCTGCCCAGCATGCTGAGGCAGCCGTTCGGGCCCATCATCCTGCACGAGGCATGCAAGCGTGCCCGATACAGCGTCCAGGCCTACTATGCCGGCACGGTGCGCCAGAGCAGCGTCGCGGGACCGCGATCCGAGCTGGAGATGTACATTGCACCGCCGGCGTCCGTGCTGGACGCCGCGTGTTGAGCGTTTTATTCGTGATGATTACAGCGATGTCGTCTGACATGTCGGTGGCATCGTGGACGCAGCCATCAGCGCGCACAACAGGACGTGGGCCAGCGCGCGCGGCCGCGTGGTGAGCAGCGCGAGCGGCGCCAGGAACCAGAGGGCGGCGTCCTGACGCTGCAGCGCCGCGGCACACACGCACACCACAGGCACAGTCACTGCGCCCGGCACCGCCGCCGCCACGGCCGTGGCAATCAGACCGACGGTGGGCGTGGTCGTGTCGCTGTAGGGGTCATCGGCGCGCCAAGCCGCAGACACCGCGGTCGCGGCCGACGCCAGCGCCGCGCACGTCGACAGTGCCACCAGCGCGCGCCGCGTGCCCTTGGACGCCGCCGCGGCGGCCCCCGCGAGGACGGCGGCGG
>JACCDG010395965.1_pt1 | contig 28019 bp, 24 predicted proteins | sample 7442471 | NCBI WGS metagenome assembly JACCDG01 (sample SAMN15323444, study PRJNA562643) | freshwater metagenome | isolation source: river surface water | place: USA:Blue River Watershed | collected 2017-08-17 | reverse complement strand
GCAAGCTACTGCATCTCCATTAGATCCATTGAGAAGATTTGTTAAATTATATGGCCAATCAATAAGGCAAATTGAAAGAAAAATGCAAAATCTGGACCCAAGAATGGATGCAAATCAAATCAAAATTTTACAATTAGAATTGCAAGCAGCCCAAGCTAAAGTACCATTAATCGAGTCTGCAAATCAAACATTTGACAGGGTTGACCAATTGCTTAGTCAAAAAAGAGATTTATTTGAGCGCAATAAATCAAAAATTTTATCTGAAGATGAAATAGCAGCATATTCATCTATATCAGAAAGTTTGAGTTCGGCTTTGGGCAAAGTAATGGAGCTTATCGAAAATATTGCTCCTGAAACTGCATCTAGCGCTGTTGCTGGAATGCAAGAACAAATTAATGAAATTTCTTCAGAGTATACTATTCCAGGCCTTGAACCTGAGCCAATTGCAGAGATTGCAGAAGAAGCCCCTGAGGAGTTAGAAACCAAAAAAGTAAAGAGACCTAGAACAAAAGCAATACCTTCTGGCATGACTCAAGTTTCTCCACAAGCATATCAAGCATTTATGGAAAGTGGTCAAGAATATTTACAGAATTTGATACCAGATTTGTATTCTGGTTTACATTATGCTTCTGGAAGTGAATTGCAATCAATGTATGGCAAAGGGCCATTGCGTACAATAACACAAGCTGTACCTTATGCAAGAGGATTGCAAAGCAAAGCTCAATTAGAAGCTTTACATTCGGGAGATTCTGATGCCATGGTTGCGGCTGGCGTCGATCCTATTTCACAATTCAAGCGTGAACTTTTGGATTTGATGAATGAACAGAATTTGAATTACATTTGGCAACAATCTGGTAGAACAATTCCAGGTGAAGAAGTTTCTAAAAAAAGTTCAAGAAAAATATTTAATAGAAAACTAGAGGCTCTCAGACAAGACCCAAGATTTGCAAACGTACCAGAAATTGTTGGTCCAGGTGGTATGATTGATCAATATATGAAAACACCGGGTCCAGGCCAAGAAGTATTTGACCAATTTGATATGGTGCGAAGAACCGCTGAGTACATGAGGATTTTAAGAGAATCTGGTAAAAGTTCTTTCTCTGAATTGACCGATGAAGATATAGATGCTGGAGCTTCTAATGCAATCGAAAGAGAAGGGTCGCACTATGGTGAAACTCAGGCCATGTGGCTTAAAGGACATAAGCCATATTTTGGCTTAAGCCCAGAAATGATGAAAGCAATTATTACAAGAGAATTACAGAAATTGAGAACTGATTCATCAAGAGAAAGCCCAAGACCGATCAAGTTTACAGATATTGATATGCCAGAAGGCGATTTGCAGCCTAAAAACGTAGGGTATAAAGGAAGACAAAGAGCAGAAGCTCCAATTACAACTCCTGATATTGAAGCTTCAAATAGGAGATTTAAGAGATTTGCAAATGTTGATCAACCTGAAAATGTCGACTTTATGGTTAATAATGTAGACTTACTTGAAATGTGGCGAGAAAATCCTGATCTACAAGATCAAATTTCAGATTTACTAGTAGATTAAACATAATTAAGATTTATGACCCCTCAAAAGAGGGGTCATTTTTTTTGAAAAAGCAATATGAATTTTTTCAAAAAAATAGGTATTTTGTATAATTTTTTATAATCATGTAATTAGGCTCACGATGCCACAGATTAGGAGTATAGAAATGCCAGACCCAATCGTACCAATTCATAAAATGAATGAGCATGAAAGTTTATTTAATGTTCAAGTGGAAGGTTTATCCGATATTCAACAGCAGCTGTTAGGTGGTGTTGTTACTGCAGCAAAAAAAACTTATTCATCACAAGTATTGAATAATTTAGAAAAAATTTATAAGTCTAAAGATGAAATCTTATCTTTAGCACAATCTCATTTGAATAGAACAGCAGAAGACAGTGAAATATTTAGTGTTCCTACTACAATCAATGATTACGAACTTCTTGGCCTTAAGACAGAGGGTCTGATTGTGGGTAGTGGCAGAGCTGTAAAACTAACAGAAAATGGCAGAATTGCGTTAAGAGATTTTTGGTTGAAATCTAACAATCAAGAAAAAGAAAATAGAATTGCGCCTAGGTTTGATTATAGAGCTGCCCTTGATAAGTTTAACACAATAAAATCAAGATCTGATGTTTCTGGTAATAGAGTAGCCGAAGCTTCAGTTAAAGGGAGATTTAAAAAATAAATAAAATGAGTTTACATAGTGAGGCAGAGGCTTTAGCTGAGATAATTATTGAACTATCAAAGAAATCGCCTCAAAATAAAAAATATTTAATCAAGCTGCCCCTAGTGTTTACTGCGATTCGTCATCCTAAGTACGGAGATGGTAAAAAAAATTTAATTGCAATAATTAAATGCTCTGCAGATTATGAAAATTTATCTACAAATTTTAAATTGAATGAAATTATAAATAAATTTAATAAATATGGGGGTAAACCAAGATTAGCTCAAAGTGATTTGAGAAAAATACATAACTGGCTTCAACTAATAAATTTTGCATTAAGGGCAGCCTTGCTGATTAATGAAGAAAAATTAGGTAAACACAGTGATACTAAAAAGTTGATTGAAGCTGTCTCAGATAAGTTGTTCAATCCTAATGAAACTAAAAGAAGTTTTGTTGCTCATCCAGATGGTAAAAAATACGAATTAAAGCCATTGAAATATGCAGATATAAAAACTATTTCAAAATGGATTACACAAGAATATTCTGATTTAAAAAGTGGAGTTTATCCTTATGGATATGTTCCATCAAAAAGAGAATGGGAGTTATATGGCTTGAGAGGCCAAACCAAAACAGCTTACAGCTCTCTAGTTGACGATATACAAAAACTAGTCAAAAAGGCTAGGTTTTTGGATGAAAATGGTGATCATGTACAAGCTGATTTGATATATGATAAATTAGTCAGTATGCAAAAAAGCTTGGAACAAATAACTACAATGTTTTCGGATTAGAATATGGAATTTAAAATAAGATTTATCGCTGATACTGATCAAAAAAGAGCAAAGGGACTTATGTTCGCCGAGCCTCTTGATGATGATGAAGTTGTATTTTTTATTTTTCCATATTCTGACATGCATTCATTTTGGAATAAAAATGTTAGCTTCGATTTAAGTTTGGCATTTTTAGACGAAATGGGCCGTGTGGTAGATTTTGGTGAATTGAAAGCTGAATCTGAAAAACCAGTGGCTTCTTCTCGGCCCTCTCGATTTGTAATCGAGGCTAAAAAAGGAGCCTTTGATAAGAAAGGTATCAAAACAGGGGATTTAGTTAAATTTCTTGGTGATACTTTAAAGGTTGTTACAATTGAAAAAGAAACTTCAAAAGGAAAAACCTTATAAATTTTGGAATAAATTTAATTAATCAAGGGATCCTTGAAAGGAATTAATAAAATGGCTGATAGAATTTTTCCTTCCGCTAAGCAAAACTCGCTTGGTAGTGAAAAACAAATTAATACAATTGACTGGGAAGCTTTTGCAAAGAACTACAAGTTTGCTGCAGAAGATGAAAATGGCGAAGAACCTTCTGAAGAAAAAGAAGAAGAAAAGCCCGATGTCAAGGGCATGTCTGATAGTGCTTTAGAATCTGCAATTAAAGATCATATGGAAGATCCTGACGAAGACATGAGAGAATTCTGTGAAGAATGTCCTGACGATTCTGAATGCAAGCCTCACTGTGAGGAATGGCTATCAAGAAATCCTGAAAAAGAAGAAGATGAAGATGAAGAAGATGTTGAAGCAGGACATGGTATGAAGGCCACAGCTGCTAAGAAAAAGCATCCATCTCCTTTTATTCAAAAAAAGATTGATGAGCAAAAAGAAAAAGGGCCAGATACAGATGGCGTCGATACGAAAAACATGCCTCCTGCATTGAAAGAGTATCACGAAAAGAAAAAATCTGGCGATCCGAAAAAATCAGATCCAAAAGAAGCAAAGCCAATGGAAAGAAAGGCTGAAGAATGCAACTGTCCAAAGGGCAAACATTGCAAGAAATGCGCTGAGGTATCTTGTGAATCCTGTGGAAAAATGAGAAAAGCTTGTGCTTGCTGGGAAGGTGGAAAAATGAAGAAAGAATCTTCTGCTGAAGGTAGATATATTGTATTCAATCATCCTAATGAAATGAGTGCTGAAGCACTGATGGCTGCAAAAACTGCTGGTGATGATGTAAAGGTAAGAGCAATATTGGCTGCTCGCGAAACTCGTAATAGAGTTATTGAAGCCAAGCTTGAATCTCTTGCTAATGAAGAAGTTGTTAAATCTCAAAAACTTGCACAAAGAAGACAATATAGAGAAAATATTATTGCTCAAGCTGATGCGCAAGCACAAAGATTAGCTTCAGTAGAAGCAAATGTTGCGACAAACAAATCTTCAGAATTCAAAAAGGTATCTGCCTTGAAAAATGATGAGAAGGTCATTGTTGCACAAAGACTTCTTGAAAACGGTTTCCCAAAAGAGTATGTTGAAGCAACATTGGGTCTAAATAAAACTGTTGAAGCAGAAGTAAGCTCAGAAGAGACTCAAATCAGAGAGATCATGGCATCTTCTTTGAATGATTCTACTAAGAGAACAGCTGTTGCAAGCTTGGTGAAAGTTGCGGAATTATCTCAAGAACAACTCGATAGATGTATTAGATTCTGGGTTGATGAACTTGGATATGGCGACGAAAATTGGGTGCGCGATTTATTTTCAAATAGAAAATAATTGAAATAAAAGTTCTCCGGTATAAATATACCGGAGAACAAATTTAAAAATTATGGATAAATCAGATTCTGTTAGAAGATTTGATGATCATAACTTAGATCATTATTATAAGCATTTAAAAACCAATGGCTTGATTCCTAGGAAACAGGGCTTAGGTGTGCCACCCACTATCAAGGGTGACAAAAATGTTTTAGGCGATCAGGCACGACGTGACGGATTACCACATATTGTATCAGGAATCTCTTTGTCTGACATTTATAATCAGCAAAGCAAAAATGGATCCAAATAGAATCTAGGAGGTAAAAACGCTTATAAGCGTTTACAAAAATTATGGGAAGATTTAAAAGAATTAGTGAAAATGATGAAATACCTCAATCTATAGATCGCGCACTTTTCAAAACTGCCAGCATTCAGGAAGATCCTTATGCAAAATTATTTGCTGAAGCGCAGACAAGAAAAGCATCTATAAATCGTGAAACTTTAGGTTATAATGAGGAAGTCCAAGCTGCTCAAAGCAAGCCTTGGGAAAAAATGAGTTCAGCTTCTATTTATAATTACAATAAATTCTCTTCTGATGATGATAGCTTAAGTAATTTAAACCCTGAAGACATTTCAGTAAATGGAATTAGAAGAGCTGGATATTTTACGGATGACGAATCATCTTCGATGAGACCAAATCCAATGGATATGTTCAATGATCCTATTACTGCTGCATTAAGAGGAGCCTCTTTGTGGAGTGATGTAGATGACATCCATGATATTCTTTCTGAAATGGCGGAAAAGGATAATCAAAATTTTGATAAAATATCAGCTCGCGAAAAACAATCTGCAAGAATTGCAAATTGGGAAAGCGAAAAACTGAGCGAAATGGGCACTTTGAGAGAAAGAACTGTAGCAACAAACAGAGGTCATTCAATTGTCAGAGCACACCACGAAGGTGGAGTTGCAGGTAAAAATAATCTGATGGATTATTCATTTCTTGATGAAAGAGAACAACAAAGAATGGCTATGGTAGAAAATAAAAGAGCTCAAAAACTTGCTATTCGTGAAGTTGGGGAAAAGTCAAGAAGAGACATTCATGATGAATGGCAATCAAATGCTTTGAACAACATCAAAGCACCAAAAGTTCAAGATTACAAAGCTGATTGGGCCGACGAATTAGATCGCCTAACTAGAGGTTAACAATATGCCCCGTATTAGAATAAGTCAAATGACTGCTACTAATCCATTGAATCCAAATAGTATAGCTAATGTACCTTTACAAGCTGGTACGGGGCAATTCGATAATTTAGAAGAAAAAAAATTATTGCCTCTTTTAGAAAACATTGCAGATCCCAATAAAGAGATTGATGAAGCAGTATTATCTAAAGTTCAAGAAGCAATGATGAAAAATGAAAAATATGCAGATAGTTTAAGGACTTTACTTGGTGCGCTGCAGAATAATACAGCTAGTGCAAACACAAGTGACCCTATCACAGGCGAAAAATATAAAAACGGACATGAACTAGCCAGAGAACTTGCAAAAAGGGTTAGAGAGGAATCTAACATGGATAAAAACGCAAATAATACAGTTTTTAATTTAGAAAGATACGCCCAGAGAGTTAGAGAAGATAGAAAGAAAAAGAAAACTCGCGGAAATCCTTTTAGAGTTCTAATGGGAAAAATCGGTAAATTACTAGACCATGGTCTAGGAAAAAGAGACATTGTAAGATACATTGGTAAAGAAAATATCTGGGATGATGAAACCATTGATAAAGCAGTAGATGTTGTAATGGAATATAATAAAAAGAAAAGAAAAGAAGAAAAAAAATTCCAAGAATCTTCTTCTGAAGGCACTATCAAAACTGCCGCCAGAGATGCTGATAAATCAATTTATGAATTTGCCCCTGATTTTGAAAAAAGATCCACCTCTGAGTTGATGGCTAGAGCAAGTTGGCTTAATGATTTACAAAGCTACAATGAGAAGACACCTCAAGGTGATGGAAGAAAAGCGGCCAATAAAGATGGAATTGCTGCTGAATTAAAATTAATTAGGGCTGCATTAAAAAAACGTGGTTTTGAACCAAATGAAATACCTTAAGGAATGTTTATTATGAGTGAAAAGAAGCACGAACATAAGCACAAGAAAACTCCACTGATAAGTGAAGATAATTTACATAAAATGCTTAAATCAATTTTACCATTGATTGAAAAAGCTAAACAAGAAGTTGCAGATTTGCAAGAACATGCTGAAGAACATCCTGATGAAGGTTTGCATGATTTAATGCTTCAACCTGCAATGATGCCACTTAAACATCTAGACATTCTTGAAGATGAAGATTATGAACAAGGAAATAGATTTAATATTTTCAAACAAGATCTTGGAAGTGCTCCAGGATTAATTAAAATCATAAGATTAAATCCAGACAGTGCATGTGAAAAATTAGCTAAATGCATTGACAAAATGAACAAAATTGTAGTAGCTGAACATTTGTCAGATGTCAGACGCGCTTATGAAATGGTCAAGTCATTTTCTGAGAATAATGATGCAGATTACCAAGTAAAAGCATTAAAGCTTTTGAACGAACTTACAGCAAAATCTCAAAATGACAAAGAAAGATATGCTTTTGTAAAAGCCAAAAAAGCTGTGCTGTCTGGAGAATCAGATTCAATTGATGCTGCTGCCTTCAGATTGCAAAACGTTTTTTCAAGCAATGTACCGCAAACAAATATAAGAGTAGCATATTTTGAAAATCCTAGAGCCCAAGAAGGCGAAGATTATCAATTATGTCCCAAGGCAAGATATCAATTAGGATATGCCGTTCCAATGCCAATAAGTTCATGTAGGGATAATTGTATTGACTCAAGGACTACAAAAGATGGTAAAGTTTCATGTGCATATCAAGATTGGTTAAAACATGCTGCAGATAATCATATTTCTACAATCGAAAGACTTGATGAAGTGCACCCACAAGTCAATGCTGAAAACAAAATAAATCTCAAAGACGGAGAAAGATTTAATCCAAATCAACTTGCTATTGATTTGATGAATTTCGAACAAAGAATGAGTGAAAAACTCAAAGATATCAAACCTAAAAAACAATCAAAAGTCGAGCTTGATCAAAATATTGAAGCCAAGCTTGATGATGCTAAATTATTAACTGGCCATCAAGGCGAGGTGGAAGAAAGAACTATGGAAAACAGATTAAGAAAACCAGTTGTTGCTTACAAGCATGAAGGAATTGATCCAGCCGAAGAAGTAAATTTTGGCGCGCAATTAGATGCTAAAAGAGCTAAATTGTATGTTGATGAACCAATTAACGAAAGACTTGATGAAGCTTCGGAAGCAAATTTGGGTCGTCATGGTGAACCAACAATGAGAATTCAAGATGTAAATGTAAAAAAAGCATGGAACCAATCTAAGTTTAATAAATTAGATTCTGAGAGCGAAGATACTTTGAATACCCAACTTGAATCACGACATGAAGCTGATTTAGATTCTATGGAAGGATTAGAAGAGCTTTTAGCAGATGCAGAACATTATTATACTAAAGACGAAATGGATGTTCTTATGTCTACACTTGAAGAGCTGTTATCAAAACACCATAAAGGTTACTAATCTTGATGTGGTATCGCAAGGCGCAAAGATTAGAGGGCGTTGAGCCCTCTAATCATATTAAAGGAATAAATGGGCCCTATGATGAGTTTCAACATGACAACCCATATGCCCCAGAAGCTGTCGACGACCCTTACGTTGTAGGCAGGACCCTTGCAATCGATACAACTGATGAACTTTTGAAAGATCCAAAAGTTGATGCATTTTCATTAACAATGGAAGAAAAATTAATGAAGTTGCATCAAGAACCAATGAATAAAGTTGCATACAATATACAAGAGCTATTGCCTTATGGAGGGCTTACCTTAGAACAGGCTTTAAGCGATGATCACCAAGAAGATAAAAACTTGACTGAGTCAATTACTGAATTAAATTCAGATGCATACACAGTACATAAAAGTAATAATAGTGCAATAGTATCCAAAGTATATGAAAATCAACCAGCAATGGTTCAGCAGAATAAGCCTGCCACTCAATATTCAAGATAACTACTTGTATAATTAAAATAAAAATTGAGGGTTTGAATTGTGCCAAAAGGTAAAGAAAATCTCCCATCGTTAGTAAGTGTTTTAAGAACGGCAGCGGCTGAAGTTACAGGCCGTGAAGTATCGGGAATGATACCTTCAGAAAAACCAGGGAAATCTTTACCTGGGGCTAGAGCTATGAACCTCATGGATTCAAGAGCTCGAACTGCCATGAATAGAGTGGCAACTAATACAACCTATACATCTCCAAATTTTTACACGCCATTTACACAGCCCCAGGCATTCCAAGTTCCAACAAATAGAAAAGAAGTTTATACCTGGGCCCAATGGATTTATGACAATGAGCCAATTGTTGCTGCTGGAATTGATTTTTATTCAGATTTCCCATTAGCAGGTTTTAAAATTGAATGTGGCTCACCTTATGTCAAAGGTTATTTCGAAAAATTATCTAAAAAATTAAATTTAATTTCCCTTATGCCACAAATAGCGCACCATTATTATTTGCATGGTGATGTTATTTTATTTGCAACAATAAGTTGTCCTAAATGCAAAGGATTAGGCGGCGATACAAATGATCCCTGTGATCACGAGGGCGCCACGATAAGCCATATTGATATACTTAATCCTGATTATATTGAAATTACACCAGGCTTCGGCGATATGCCAGCAACTTATTATTACACACCAGATGAAAATTTAATAAGAATCGTAAGAGACAGACAGCCAATAGAGCAATACAATTCAATACCTGAAGCTCTAAGGCCAATCATTCTACAAGGCCAGCCACTCAAATTAGCAAATGAGTCTGTTTGGCATCTTAAGCATGGCTCATCTGCATTTGCGCCTTATGGCACTTCTATTTTGAAAAGATTGATGGGAGTCTATGCTTATAAAGATAAATTAAGAACAGCACAATGGTTGATTGCTGAAAGGCATATTTTGCCTATCAAAATGGTTAAAATTGGAAACGATACAAGACCAGCAAGTGAAGAAGATCTTGAGACTATGCAAGATGAATTAGCAAATGTTGCAATGGATCCACTATTGACTATCGTTACACACCATGCAGTAGATTTTGACTTTGTAGGTGCTAATAGTAAAATTCTTCCTATCACTAATGAAATGGAGCAAATAGAAACTGAATTTATAAATGCACTTTCCCTTAATAAAGCAATTATAAATGGCGACGGTCCTTCATATTCAAACGCTCAAGTCGGCTTATTGGCTTTGAACAAGAGGTTAGATCAAATTAGAAATCAAGTTGCATACTGGATCGAAGAGCGAATATTTAGACAAGTTGCAGAATGGAATGGGTTTACAACAAAGGGAGATAGGGGCGAAGATCAATTTGTTTACCCAACCATAAAGTGGGACGATACTCAGCTTAGAGACAATACTGGTATTATTCAGGTTTTAGCAGATCTTTTCAAAAATGGGAAAATTTCTGCACAAACAATGTATGAGTATTTTAATATTGATTTTGACCAAGAAGTTGAAAGATTGAGATATGAACAGGCAGCTAATGTCGTATCTATGCCTGGGGTAGTTGGTGGACTTGGAAGTGTGACTGGCGCGGGCTACGCTTCTGCAATGACTCCTCCAATGTCTTCTCCAATGACACCTCCAATGACTGGAGGAATGGGCATGCAAGGTCTTGCAGCACCTGCTGGTTTAGGTGCGCCTATGGGCCTTCCTGCAATGGCTTCTGTAGATAATCCAGCAGAATCCTATAGATTGGCTTCTTCAGTCATAAATGAAATATATAAAGAGCAAACCGAATTATATGAAGCTAGATCCAATCACAGAATTGCTAACGTAAAACTCAAATCTTCTGCTCACCAAGAATTTTTAAAGCATGAATTTAGAGTATCAGGCAGAGGGATGCTAGGGCCATTGCCAGAGATGCCGGAAGAAATGATTTCTTTAATAGAGCCAGGCCCTGGTTTTACTAAATTTACTTATCCACTAAATGCATACGCGTCTAATGAATATAATAATTTGGTTTCTAGTGAAAAAATTGTTCTTGCAAAAAAAGATTATCCAACACAGTCAATTCAATTATTTACTAGTTGGGAACAAAAATTATATAATCTTTTGCTTACACAAAATATACCTCTTGCAATTTATGCTCAGTGGCAAGCTGGTCCAAATCAAAAATATCAACTTGATGCTGCAATGCCTGAAATAAAATTGGGAATAGAAGCTGATTCGAGAAAGTTCCATTCTAACCCCGAGGACATAGCAAGAGATCAAAAAAGAGACATGGAACTTGCAACTCAAGGCTGGACAATATTGAGGTTCACTGAAGAAGAGCTTGACGAGAAACAACATGAAGTTGTGAAGGTAGTCTTTGATGTAATTAAAAAATTAATTAATTAGTTATGAGATTTTTCAAGAATTATAAATTAGGTATTTTTGGTAGATTAGGGGTAAAGGATGAATCCTTTGCCCCTCCTTCTTGGAAGACCTCTCTTTGGGAAAAATTCAAAAATAATGATGTTTTCAGCCCAATCAATATACATGATGAAAATAATATTAGAGAAATAAAATTTATTTTTAATAAAAAAATTTTTATTGTTGGAGTTAATATTTTTTTATTTTCATTTTTATATTCTTTGGCTAAAGACATCTACATAGTGTCTATAGCAAGATATAATTTAAATAATATAAACTATATTAATTTTAATAAAGATATTCCAAAAGATTTGATTATTTCTTACAATTGGAAAAAATTCGTTTTGAATTCAATAAAAAACAATTCTGAAAAATTAGACAAAATTAAAGAACTTGAAATGCAAATCAAAATATCAGAAAGTTATTTATCTGCATTTAATGCTGCTTCTAGGCAAGCTTATTTTGATGCAAACTATCAAAATTTGAAATCAAACGTCATACCGCTAGGTAATGATTTACTTATTTTATATATGATAACTAAATATTACTGGAAAAGAAAAAAAGTTTAGTTTGTACAATTATATCAGAATTTTGAAAAACACAGGAAATATTATTTTTTCCAATAAAATTTATAATTAGAGTTAAATTTTTGATTTTTTCAAAAAAACTCAATCGAAAGCTAAAGAGGAAGCCATATGATTAAAACGGGTATTTCAGGAGGTTTGATAAATTTAAGTTCATTCTTAAATACAAATGACCGAAATGAAATTAGAAATTCCAACCTTCGTGTTGCCTCGTCCTTAAGAGAGGCAGCAAAGGATGGCTTGCAATCACTCTACGCTGAGGTTGATGAAGTTTTAGAAAAATACAAAGACACAGATGTTGTCAAGATGATGCATGAGCTTAAAGATGAGAAGCTTCTTTGGGTTCGTGCAAGAGCAATTGACGCTGATACTGTCAACGCAAATGGTGACTATTTTGCCAAAGCTGAATTACTCAAAGAAGTTGATGTAATTCAGATGGATAAAGATGGCAAAAAAGTAAAAACAAAGGCCCCTGCTTACAAGACATTTGAGGGTGTTCCAATTTATGCAAATCATAAAAATGATGATGTTTTGGAAGCCAAAGGTATGGTTGTGCATGCCGAGTGGGATGATACTGAAAACTGCGTATACACTGTATTTTACATAGACGAGTCAGCTTATCCAGATATTGCTAGAGGTATTCGTGTTGGATACATGCATGATGTATCTATGGGTTGCCAAGTTGAGTCAGGAGAATGTTCAGAATGTGGCCATATCGCAATGGACACAAAAGATTATTGTGACCATTTAAAAAAGTATAAAGGTAAAATAAATCCTAAGTCAGGCAAAAAAGTCTATGAAAAAAATATGGGTTTAAAATTTATTGAACTTTCAGTAGTAGGCGATGGCGCGTTTCCAACCTGCGAAATTGAAGAAATATATGATAAGGATGATATTTTAAATAAAGCAGTCACATTAGAGAAAAAAGCTTCTGAGCTTCATGCAAATGTTATGTTAGCTGCTTCGAAAATTCCTTCTGGCAGTCAAGAACGCACCGAATATGAGGCTTGCTTAAGACAGGCCAGTTATGCAGTTAATTCTGCTGTAAAAATTGCTCAAACATTAGTAGGTGGACCACTTTTGGCAAATGAAGGAGCTGGTGCCAATGCAACAGTTTCAAATATTTTAAAATATTTGGGAATTGATCCGGCTTCCGGCTTGAATATATTAGACATGTTGAATCTTGCATTGAATTTCCTTGAAGTTGCAATCATAAATATGTTTGCAAGAAAAGACAATGTTGATTTAACACACGTTTCTAAAATTTCAAAGTCCATGGCTGACTTACAGGCAACTATGGAAGATTTGATTAACGATGGCGTGGGCTCTGAAGGTCAACAGCAAGCTCCTATAAATCAAGGGCAGCAAGCAGCTCAACAACCAGCGCCTGCTGAAACTCAAACAGCACCTCAAGCTTATATGCCAACTGGTGCCGCTGGCCAAATGATGACCCAAAATCAAAATTTTGTATTACCACAAGAAATGCAAACAGCTATCGGTGGAGGAGTTTCAGCTTTTGTAAAACCATCTAAGAGATCTGTTATTTGGTCTCACAGTGGAGAAGAAGTCTCTGCAAGAGTAACAACAGCATCAACAGTCAATAAAATTAATTTAGGCAAAGCAATAGACAACCTTGCCGAAGCACTTGGTAAATCCGCCAAATTCCAAGCAGTAAATACAAGAGCGGCGGAAAATAGTCAGCCGATAAAAACAAATGTTATTAATAAAACATCGGGAGGAAATAAACCAATGAGTATTTGGGAAAAGTTTACCCAACAGCGCCGTTTAAAAACTGCTGCAAAGGCTACCGAAAAATTCGAATTAGAAGACAAGATGGGTAACAAAATTGTTATTTCATCTAAAGGAGATATTGAAGCTTATCACAACAATGTGAGGGTAGCTTGGGAACCAGTTTTGACAGATTCCCAAATTGATTCAATTGCTTCTGGAAACGGTATCGAAGTAACAGCAGAAATTTTAGCAGATTTTAGCCAAGCAGTCAAGACTGCCAAGGCCAATGGCAGAAGTGTAGTTTCCAGCTGGAGCCCAGAGGCAATGAATGATGTTCTAGAAAATTCTCTCGAGCCAGAAAGAAAAGGCACTTTTGACATGACCATGGAAGAACTTCTTGGAAGTAACATGGCAGAAAGATACAAAAGAGATAATGTCATGGGAGACAAAACCAGAGAAGAAGAGCTTGAAAGCATCGACATGCCCAACAATTCAGAAAGCATGATGACAATAAATGAATTGCTTTCAGATAAGGCTGGTCTTTACGGACATAACTTTGTTGACGATAATGTTAAAGAGGCTCTTTTAGAAGATGCAAGAATGGGCAATCCTAATGTTGTTATGAATGAGCAGCTTTTAGCAGTACAAAAAGATTATACTTTGGATTCGCCAAAGCTAGTAGTCGAAGCAACTGTTTCAGCATTAGCAAAAGCTTGTGTAGCATCAAAAGTAACTCCAGAAGAAATTGTTTCACTTTCGAATAAATTGGCTTCAGATAAGTCATTTTCAGCCCTAGTCAAATTGGCTAATCTTGGTTCAAAAACAAGAGAGGTTATTGCAAGTAGAAGATCTTTCCATAACATCGAAACTTCTTTGACACCTACAGCTGCAATTTACAATGAGTTAGGCAAAATTGATGCAAATCCAAGTGATATCAAAGATATCATCAAAACTGCAAACTATGACTCGGATAAAGTTGTTAAAACTGTAACAGCAAAAGCATTAGAATTTATGAAAGATTCTAAAAATTCTGGTCCTTATCAAAATAACAGAAAAGCATCAAGATCTGATTTACTCAAAGCCGCATTTACATCTTATGTAGATGGCTCTGATGATATCACAAGAGAACACATGAAAACAGCTTTGATGGCTTTTGCTGCAACAACAGAAGATTCTTTGGTAACACCAAATGAAATTTTAGCATCAATATCAGAATATGATGTTGATGATCTTGCAACCAGAATTGAATTTGCAAGGGATGAAGAAAGCATCAACTCCAGATTGACAAACAGAGCTAGAAAAGAATTCTTTGGGCCATCAAGATTTGCAAGTCAGGGTGACGTTGCTGAATCAGCCATAGGATGGTTAGCAGATTATGCTTTGGAATTTGATCATTCATCAAGATCTATTGCTCAAGCAGTCAAATTAGCATGTAACAATTCTAAAGTAACAGAAAATCTTGTTTCTAAGCTTGTCAATGCTAACAATAGAACAGCTAAAGTTCAAATTACAGATGAGAAGATTGTTACAAAAAGAATTAATTGTACAGTTGAAGATTTAGGTGGTCTTGATCCTAAATCTGAAGACTTTGATGTTCAATTCAGACAAAAAGCTATCGAGCTTCTTTCAAATAGTGGTTACACAGTAGATCCTGAAACTTTTTCATTAAATGATGTTTCAGTGTCTGCCGATGGGTACATTTCAGCATCTGTAAGTTCAAGGTTTACAAAGACATTTGTTGCTGATAATTCAGTTGGGCCAGAAATTGACGAAACAGGCATGCCGGGACCCGTGGGTGCTGATCAGGGCATGGAGTCCGATGTAATTGCTACAGCTTCAGCTAGATCCCTTAGAGCTGCAAAGAGAAAAGAAATTTTAGAAAGATTTGCACAAGCATTGCCTGGAATGGGCATGCCAGCAGGGATGGGAATGCCAGCTGCTCCAACTGGCGGAATGGCCGCAGGTGCAGATTTGACTGGCGGAGCAGGATTGTCTGCACTGACTGCTCCTGTAGAAGAGTTTGCAGAAGAAACTGATACTGATGATATACCTGAGCCAGGCAAGAAGTATCCTGTAGGTTCTATTTGTCCAGCATGTGGAAGCAAGGATGTTGATCTGTCAAATGGAAATGGCCATTGTAATTCATGTGGCACTGATTTAGAAGTAAGTTATAATATTGTTATCAAGCCAAGTAGCGATACTGAAGTTGACAAGACTGCTGATAAACCAGAGGAAGCTCCAGCATTATCACCAGATATGGGATTGGGCGCAGCAACAGCTCCGACACCTGCTCCTGCTACACCTGCAGCCCCAGGAGTACCAGCCGCTCCTGCAACACCAGGCTTGGGTGGTGCTGTAGCATCAACATTGCCTATGATGGTAAGAATTGCATATAAACAAGATCCTTCTGTATATGTTGCAGCTGCTCAATCAGATTTTGATATTGATTCAGCGACTCAACTTCCAGTTGGTAAGATTTGTCCATCATGTGGAAACAGACATGCCAAGAAAGTAGAAAATAACAGATTCTGCTACAATTGTGGCGAAGTTTATATCCCAAGAATACATAAAAATGCTTCAGATCCTACAAAAGTTTATGTAAGCATTGACAAAGTAGTTTAATTTTAACTTTATTGGCCCTGAGTTTATTCAGGGCCAATTTTTAATTGTATAAAAATGCTATCTGATTAAAATATTGCAATTTATCATAAATTTTTATCAAATTGCAGGAAAAAAGGAATAATTTCAAGAAGAAGCATAAAGAAGGGAGCAGACACTATGGCTATAAATAATGATACCGACCAACGTCAAGCTCTTAAACGCGCAATGAGAATTGCAGAAATTCGTGCCGAAGATGCCGAGGATATGAAGGCTTGTGTGTCTGACCTAGTCAGAGTAGCAGGGCTTGATGAAGATTCAGCTAAAATTGTAGCATCTGCATACAGAGAAGCTATGATGCCTGAAGCACTCGAAGCAGAAGGTTTTGATCCTGAAGCGTTTATGGGTAAAGACGATGATGAAATGACTGCCGACTTCGCAAAAGGTAAAGATGCCAAAGATGAAGATATGCATGATCATGATGATGAAGAATCACATGATGATGAAGATGACGAAGGCATGAAAGATGATAGCGAAGCAGATGACAATGTTGCGACTCTCGAAGTTGAAGTTCCAGAAGAATATTTAGATGAATTTCAACAAGCTCTCGAAAAAGCTATGACCGAAGTATTCGGTGATGCTGGCGAAGTTGCAGATGACATGGATGTATTTTCCAATAAAATAATGAATGAAGATGAAGACGATATGTCTTCAGTTACTGCAAGTAGAAAGGTGCAAACTATGAATAGAAGTGCTCGCGCAGAACGTGAAGCTATTCTCGCCTCTCTTGATAATCGCACAGCTTCGGATAATTTCCAATATAAGGCTGAGTATACTAATGAGGGCGAGCATGCTGCAATGACTATGCAAAATAGTGAAGGTAATAGCCTTCGTGACCAAAACGTAAGTTTTAATAAGGTCCCAGTTCCCACAGTTAATGACAGACTTGGGCTCGAAAAAGAATTAGATGGTGTTACTCTTGATGGTAAAGTTGATGACATGAATGCATATAAGATCGCATTTGATCCTATGGCAATTCCATCAGCAGAAGGTGACTCTCTGCCAGAATTTGGTGAATTTGAAGTCCCAACACAAAACCCTGAATATGCTACTTCAAGAAGCAATGTTGTTTTAGCATCCGATTTATCAGATGAAGAAGCAGCTGAAGAAGAGCTTTATCAAAATTTAGTTTCAGCTGGAGTTTCTGATGATGTTATCTCTAATATGACATTTGCAGAAGGTCTTGAGCTTTATCGCCAAATCACTGCATCAAAGATTGATAGCTTGGCCAAGATGGCACAGGTTGAAATCAAAGTAGAAGCTGAAGATGATATGATGGCATCTATGAAAGATGAAGAAGAAGCTGGAACTTATGGCATGATGGACCCTGAAGAAAATGATGAAGAAGTTATGTCAAAAGCAGAATGGGCTAATTTTGCAGCTACAACAGAAAAAGAGGCTCAAGTCTTTAGAGCTCGTTTAAAAACAGCTTATGGTGTATCCACAAAACTATGTCTTGCTGGTTTAATCAACCCAGAAGAAGTAGAAGCTAATGTAGACTTGTGGATGAATGACGGAATGTCCGTCAAAGCAATGCTTGCATCTGGCACACAAATGTTAAGAATGTCCCAGAGTGCAGAGCAGCGTGTTGCATCTGCGCATGCAGAGAAGAATCTCCGCACAGCATCCGCGCAGGGAGTAACAAGCATTCCTGGTTACGCAGGTTCGACAACAAATGTTTCCTCAGACCTTCAACAAGCATTGAAGAGCATTTTTACAATGCCTCGCTTTGAAGATTAGGAATCAAGACGTTAAATTAGGTAACTATGTTTCAAATCCTTTAGGAGGAATTTCCAGAAATGGCAATCAAAGAACTTATTAATGTGTTCCCATTCAATTACCCAGTTGCTAAAACTACCACATTCTATGCTGGTATGGTTTTGGCTAGAGGTACAAATGGGGAAGTAGTTAAGGCAAACCGTGCAACTGTTGCACACCAAGACGCCGGTGCTATTTGTGGTCTCGCAGCAGACGACAAAGCATCCACAGGTGTAACATTTATTCAAGCAGACCCAGTTGGTTCTTCATATGTAGACGGCAGTGGTGTTCTTCAAGCAGCTAACAATGGCTGGTTTGTAGGCGCAAAGCGTGGTCTCGCTGATAATGCAGCATTTGATGAAACAGTAACTGGTGTCACTGACCTTACAAGTGGTTCAAGTGGATATCAAGGTCCACGCAGAGGCGTTGGTGTATACCAAGCTCCAGGTCAATTTGTTACTGATCAATTTGCAAACTTTAGAACAGGTGACTCAGACTCAACAACTGTTTCTGATGTTGCTTATACAGCATGGGCAGTAAATGACAAATTAACCTACGGCGCTGGCGACAATGCTGGCAAGCTTGTAAAGTACCATACTTCTGCTACTAGCATGGGTATCATCGTAGGTAAAGTTGACAGATACGATTCAGCAGCGGGCCTTCTGTACATCACCCTTATCTAATAGAGGCTGGTAACAAATCCGCAAAATAAATATCTTAAGGAGATATCAAAAAATGAGCATTGTTAAGAACGCAAAAAGCGTAAACGAGCAGAAGGAAGCTGTAATCGCCGCAGCACTCGAGACAGCCGAAGGTCGTGTTGCTCTCGCACAAGCTATGGTCGAACCAATCAAGACTTCTCTCATGTACCAAGCAATTGGTAGAAAACTTTTAATGGTTGACGAGCTCCCACAAGGTGCTCTTCCACGCTACGAAAGAGATATCGCAGTTAAGTCTGCTGTTATCCCTAAGCGTGGTTCCGTTCCAACACACGTTGTTGAAGCAGAAGAACTTCTCGTTCCAGTTATCGAGATTGCTTCCAACCCAACAATCAAGTTGAACGAAATTCGCCAGAGAAGATACTACATCGTTGACCGCGCACAAGTCCGTGCTAAGGACTCTCTCCAACGCCAAGAGGATACTGAAGTATTCTCCGTAATCAACGCTGCAGTTCCAGCTGACCACAGCATCTCAGTTACAGGCACTCTTCAACCAGATAATATCAACCTCGCGTTGACACTTATCGAAGAGCATGAACTCATTGGTGCTAAGATCGTTATGCACCCACAAAGATATAAAGACGTTCGCGTATGGGGCAAGGACTTCTTCGATGAAGCAACTCAAAGAGATATCCTCATGACAGGTCTCTATGGCCACCTTTACAGCGCTGACATCCATGTATCCACAATGGTTCCAAAGAACGCTGTCTATGTTCTCGCACCTGCCCAATTCGTTGGTGCAATGCCAGTTCGCCAAGACATCACAGTTCTCCCAGCAGACGATCCAAAGAGACTCAGACTCGGATGGGTTATCTTCGAAGAACTCGGCTTTGCTGTAATCAATGATTACGCTGTCAGCCGCGTAACAGTCAGTTAGTTCTAGTAGACTAACAAACTAAAAACACCCCTCTTATAGAAAGAGGGGTGTTTTTGTATATCTATATCATGAATAATATTATACTTTTAGTTGGTCATACAAGAAACTTAGCCTTGTGCGCAGACTCAATAATTAAAAATTTATGTATTCCCAATAACGCGAAAGTTATAGGATTTACTTATGATAATATGGGTTGGTGGTCAAAAGAGGATCAAGAATTCGATCCTAGTATAAAAAACATATGGCATTCTGCCTTAGGTGATTATCTTTTAAAATTAAATATAAGAACAATTACAAATATTGACATTGAAAGATATCAAAAAAGAATAGTTAAAAATTTAATTTTACCCAGCCCGGAAATACCCCTAGTCCGCACATTGCAAATGATTGAAACTTGGTCTTTGGCAATTCAATTATTACCTGAAAATACAGATAAAGTTATTTTAACAAGACCTGATTTGTATTGGCATGAAAATATGATTTATTCAGGAAGTGGCTTTGATGTAATTGGTGTTGAATCTTTTATTGATGGAAATTATTTTGCCGGGAATGCCAGCAGTATAAAGATTTTTCATAAATTACACTTACAATATATCAGTTTTTGCTTAAGAGAAAATATATGTTGTGATTTTCACAATGTTTTAGCAAAATATTTGCCTAACAATTGCGATGGCTTAAATATTTTAGATGGAAATATTGCTAGATTTTCTATCATGAACTCAAAAAATGGAAACTACAGAACTGTATAAATATACATCATAACCTCAGAGAATATTTATGTCAAACCCAGATAATTTATATAACAATCTACTTTCTTGGATAGAGAACAATAACAATAAAGTTATTTTAGCTCAGAATATTGCAATTAAAATTAAAGAATTAAATTTATTAAATTCATATCGAAAATTACCATTCGAAATAGTACCCATTAATGATGACTCAACGGATTTCAAGCTTACAGTATTTTTAGACCATCCAAAAAAAGGCTCTTGGGACTTGATTGTTTTAGATGATTATATTTCATTGGTAAATTTAGACAAACCTAATAAGTCTTATGATTCAAAGACATCAGATGAAATATATCACTTTATTGAAGAATTCAATGATGAAGATTCAAGAATATATAATGAATTTCAAATTGCTGTCGAATCAAGAAATTACACAATTGTAAATAAACTTTTATCTAGTGAACTTAAAAAATATCACGAAGCAATCGATAGTGAATTAGCTTCTATTAAAAAATTTTTATCAAAAGCTGAAAATGCAGGTTTAACAAATCCTTCTGATGGTTCAGTTTCATATTTAAACAGAGTTATGGGCCGATGGGATTTAGCCCTTCTTTGGTCGCCATGTCCTTTTGTAATTGTTTCAGATCCTGATGGCACAAAAAATTTACAAGATAAAATTTATGATTTTAAATTATTAGAACAAGATTCTTGCCAGATGATCAATAATATGCAAAAACTATGTGTGCTGTCTGATATAGATGTTGAAATAAGAACAGATAGCAGAGAAAATGAAATGGATGCCTCTGGGTGGGTAACATTAGATGAATTAGGCATACCCAAGATAGGTCCACTAATACATGCTGTTAAAGTAATTGCATATTCCAAATTTGAGGGTAACTTAAGAAAAGCACAACCATCAAGTGGAATTATTTTGAAATGAAAATAGCCCTATGTGGATATTATGCCAAAAATAATTTTGGCGATGATATGATGGCTGATTGTTTGTCAGATCTTTTGTCTTTTGGAGATAAAAATCAAGTCAAAATTTATTCTGATACTTCAAATCTAAAAGTTTTAAATTATAAAGATCATTCCCATCTTTCGAATGATATTATAGTAATTGGTGGCGGCGGCATTATAGATAAAAAATTTTGGGCTTTGAATGATGAAAATATTATTAATCTTAAAGAATCAAATAAAAAAATTTTATTTTTGAATGTTAACGTATACTCTGAAGCTTTGAAAGATGCTTATTTTGTTGAAAACTTAAAAAGTTTGAATGCTTTATGGTGGGTAAGAGATAAAAGTTCAGTTGATTTATTAAAAAATTTAAATATTCAATCTAATTATTTGCCTGATATTACATTTAGAAAGTTTATTGATAATAGAACTAAATCTAGCAAAAAATTATTAAATGTATTTTTAAATTTTTATGCTTTAAAGGGTATATTTGACCATGACAACGTTACTAATTGGATTGATTGCCAGTCAAAAGCTCGTGAATTAGCTTCTTATTTTGATTGGTTGACTACTTTCGGTTGGAATATTCAATTTGTACCTTGCCAAACAGTATCTGAAGTAGATGACAGACTTATAAGTGCATATATTTATGCTTTATGTAAAAATAAAAATAAAATAAGTTGGATTTCAAAACCATCAAACTGGCGAAATATTGTAAAAATTATTATTGATAGCGATTTAGTTATAAGCCAAAGGTATCATTCGACAGCTTTTGCAATATCTCACGGAGTAAGAGTAGTTGATATAACACACCATGCTAAAAATATTGAATTTTTGAATGATGTGGGTATATCACAAGCGGGCGTAGAACTTAAATCTTTAAACAGAAAAAGTTTGATAGAAGCTACAAAATATGCAGAACACAATACAATCTATAAGAATAATTTAAATAATTACAAATATTTGGCTTCACAAAAATGGATATCTTTTGAGAAAGAATTGCAAAAGTTATTTGAATCTTGGAGTATGCAATGAACAATTTTATAACAGCATCAATTTTATTTTTGCTTTTGATTTATATAGCTTATAAATATTTAACATATAAGAAGCCAACCTCTACACATTGTGGACATGTTAATAAAACTAGTATTTTTGATAATTTTATTTTTCATTTAGTAGAGTGTATTTTGTTTTTACCTAAACTTATTATTGCATTTTTAAAATCTCAGAAAAACTATGAATTACCTTTTGATTCTGATAATGATGGAAAACTTAAAGTAGCTTTTATCGGTAATTATGGAACTTCTTGTGGTATATCGACTTACAATGAAGCATTATTAAAAGAACTCAGATATCATTGTGATGTAAAAGTATTTGCAGAATATTACGATAATGAAAAATTAATTAGATTAGAGGAAGATCCTTCATGGGTAATAAGATGTTGGGATAGAAACCAGCATCCAAAAACTGATTTAATACAGTATGTATTAAAATGGCAACCTGATATTATACATTTTTCACATGAATATGGAATATGGTATAAAGCTTACTTTTTTACCCAAATAATTTCTATATTCAAACAAAAAGGATTTAAAATAGTTTCCACTATGCATAGTGTATATGACCACATGGATAAATTAGCAAGTGAATCTGCAGTGCCTAATTTAATAGTTCATACTGAGCAGGGCAAGGTTACATTAATTAAAAAAGGAATTGACGAAAATAAAATTAATGTAATTCCGCACGGTACTAAAATATATAAGGGCACTAGTGATTCTCCAGAATTATTGGAGCCTCTTTGGAACACATGGCAAAGCGAACATACTATTTATCAGCCTGGTTTTTTATTTGGATATAAAGGCCATTTAAGAATGTTAAATGTGGTAGCAAGATTGAAAGAAAAATATCCAGATATCCACTATATTATTCAGGGCTCTGAAAATAAATTAAACATGGATGAGCATGACCAATTATATAATCAAATTATTGCAGAATCTGAAAAACTTGGATTATCTGAAAATATTACAATAAATAGAGGATTTGTTTCAGAAGAAGTGCTATTGTCTGCAATAAGAACAGTTAAAGTTTGTGTTTTGCCTTACAACAATCACCCAGAACATGATGTAAGGGCTTCATCGGGAGCTGCAAGAACTATTTTGCCTACTTGCACACCGTTGGTTGTCTCAGGAGTACATTTATTTGATGATTTAGAGGGCGTTGTGCCAAGAGCAAGAGATGATAATGAACTTTACAATGCTCTAGATGATATATTTGAAAATTATCATTTGAACGTTCGAAAGCAGATAGATAAAAGGGCAGAATTTTTAAGAAAAACATCATGGGAGTCTATTGCATACAGGACTTATGTGCTTTATACAAATGTGATAGATGAGGTATAAAGGTATTTATTTCATTTTCCTGTAAAATTTATTTATATTAATAAATTACTGGAGAATGGCAATGAATAGGAAAGCGGCAATCGATAAATTGCTAATAGTGGCTGAAGAAACTGCAAATCGCGGTCAATTTAGCCTCAGTAATACAATAAATGATTTAGCTCGTAGAATTGCTCTTTCTTCATACAAACTCAGTGATAGAAAAGTCATCAATGATAGTGTTTCTAGGATGGCTGCTGAGTTGATGTTTAGAGATGATTTTAAAACTGCTAATAATCTTAAAAAAATTGCAGAAGAGCTCAATCTTGATGACACATCAGAAGATATAACTAGTGAGGAAATTCCAGAGGATTTAATGACTCCCGATGAACTTGAAAAATCAAATCAGGAATATCAGGATTATTTAATTAAAAGATTTCAAGATCCAGATATAACTGATTTCGAAAAATCACAAATCACCAATAAGTTATCTGAAATGGGAGTTGAATTACCAAAAGAACCATCTCAAAATGAAGAAGAAACTGATTCTACAATTAATTTTATGGACACATTAAAAGATTTGGGTGTAGAATTAAGAATTCCTAAAGATCTTTTAAATTAGAAAAATAATCAAAGTCAAAAGGCGGGTTTTCGAACTCGCTTTTTTTCTTAACTTCTTCTTTTTTATTTTTAGAAATCAAATTCATTTGATCTTGTAAAAATACAGGATTGCCTCCCATATTATAAATTTCAATCAAATCTGAAGTAAACCATCTTTGTTCTGCTAGCTGCTCAATTAGATATAAACACAAATTGATTAGACAATCGGACTCTTCGGGTGTTAAATTATCAAACGCACTCATTTTGTCATAAAACTCAATGAGTTCTAATGCATGTTGTCTCAAAAGTATGATCACTTCTTCGGGATTCAATTTTGGAGCCTCATAATGCTTTATTATAATAATTATTTATCATACCCTGTTAAGAAACCTCTGTTTTCTTCGCTTGCGTGAGGAGGCAATGTAGATATCCAATCTTGCATATCTTCTGCATCTGTCTCTTCTGGTCTTGGCATAGATGTTCTTGTCTTTCTAGGCCCAAAGCCTAAAGCTTCTGATCTTGCCATGAATACGGTTTGCATTTTTTCCATTTCTGTTGTAGATATTTTTTTTAATTCTGTTCTTGTGAGACCGCCAAATTTGAGCATCATATCAACTTCAACAATTATAGATGGAACAGGGCTTGATGTTTGTGCTTCTCCATTGAAATATTTTATAGCTGCATTATATAATGCAGCAGCTTCTGTGGCTCCAAGAAAAATTTTGGGTTGATATTCTTCCCAAATTGCCTCCATAACCTCGAATTTAATACGTTTCAAGATATTTCCATCTTCATTCGAATCAAATTCTTCATTTGGCATGACTGCTACCCATAGAATAGCTTTTTTTAAGATTTCTCTTCTTTGGTGTTCTCCGGCTAAGTAAAAATCTTCCTCATTGAGCTTTCTAAAAGAATATGCCTCTATGTCCATCATTTCGTGCCAATATAATTCTCTAACAGCTGCGTAAATAGTCAAATCTTCCCATTCAACTTCTAAAATAAATTCGTTGTTATCTTTGTTAAGTTTTGGTAAAGAGTCAAGCCAATCTTCATCATTGTCTTGTATGTCAAATCCTGCAAAATTATCGTTCATATTAATATAAATAAGTTGGTATTTTGAATTCTGAAACATAAGAACCTAATGCATTTGATTTAAAACCATTTGCTACGGCTCCGTCTACTGCTCTAGCTATAAAATTGAATTGATGCAAATAACCTTGTCCCGCAGCTGCGGTAATAATGGGTTTTTGCCAGTCTACATTTTGCATCGGAAAATAAAATCCAGATCCAAAATACAATGTAAGACTAGATGATGTCGGGATATAAAAATTGTATTGATTGGACAACCAGGTTATACTTCCAGTAACTTTTCTATCAGTCAAATTCCAGAATCTCGGTCCTTGTTGAATTTTTCTTTGGTCACTATTTGAAGTAACGATAGTTTTATAATTTTGAGTTACGGTTAAATTCATACTTACTATACGCTCAAAATCATTTCTGTTGTTAAAAGCTTTTTTTCTTGTGGTATAACTCAAAAAATCTGCAATGCTCTCAAATAAATCAAATTCAACTGCGCAATCAAAAATATTTGCAGTTCTGTATGGCACAGCAGAAGGTATGTTGTTAGAAACATTATTAATTGTAGTTGATTGTAAATTTTTCAATTTCATGGGTGGTAAAAACAATGATCTGCCACCTAAGAAGTTACTTGTAACATTTACTGTTTTCCCTCTGTCATCAACGCTTATATTCAAATTTGTAGCAAATACTGGGCCATAATGTTCATTTTCTTTTATAGTTGTTGATATTAACACAGGATAGCTAGGGAACAAGAAACATTTATATATGATATCATGTGCCTCTGAAACATCGCTTCTTGTATAGTCTTGATGAACAAGAGGAGAAAAACTTATAGTTGGTTTTGTTGTTAAATTTGCACCAACTGGTCTGCTAAAAGATGATAAATTATTAAATGAATCAGTACCAACAATAAATGAGGAGCCTTGATCATCTCTATATGAATCGCAAAAAATTAGTTTCCAATACGGATCATTAACACTCATTCTTTTTGAGTTAGAATTAGGATATAATGGAAAATTTCCAAATTTATCTCCTAAACTATGTAAGTTCCACACATATGAATCAAGAAGAGGCCCCCGTCTTTTAGATTGTACTTTCAACTGGTCAGGAGCATTCCATATGTCTGGGCTTTTATCAGTCAGAGACATTATGAATACTTGTAAATTACTAGACGAAGGTACAATAATAGACATTTGTTAATCCATATCGAGCTTTCCATCAGTGTATAGTAACCACTTTCTGGCAAGAGCTCTTACAATTTTATAATGCACACCACCAATGTTTTCTGCATTGATAGGTAAAGGTTTATCAGAATCATCTGATTCAAAGATATTCCAAGTTGTAAAAAATCTTAAAATTATCATTTTGCAAAATTTTGATATTTGAATAATTGGTTTTCCTGTATGATGATTAATTACAGTACATGCTTCCATTACCGAAGACATATTATCAAAATCTCTACCTTTTGCTTCACATACACATTCCAAATATTCTTCATCCGTATTATCAGATAGTATTTTTAAACCTACCGGATCTCCATCAGAATTATATATTTCTTTGAACTTGATAGTAATCTTAAAAGTTTGATTTGGATCTACAAAAATTGACATATTAAACCTGATCTGAAAATTGTAAAATTGGCATTGAGTTTCTTGTTTCTGATATCATGGTAAAACTGATTTCTCTAGTCTGACTTTGCATGTCGGAATTGCTAGTGGATGGCTGCCAGGCTATTTCGTTCATAGTTATTTTGAAATTACCATAATCTATTTGAATTCCGCCTCCATTAATAGAACTTGGGCCAGCAATTTTTTCCAAATTACTCCAAAAATCTATAGTGGATCTATACCTTATCTTACCTGATATTGTTCTTCCATCTGATACCAATGCATATGGATATGAATTTTCTCTTTTTCTTTTTTGTACATTAGAATTTAATGAATGAGAAGTATAAATTTCTTTCAGATTATTTTCGATTGATAAACTCACACCAGTAATTACAAAATCTGATATGTTTTGACCCTGAAAACCAGACATTATTGGATCACCAAGTGCTGTTGCCAAGCCAAAATTGCCGGAATTTGCACTTGACAAGCTTACTTTAACATTGAATCCTTTTATTATTCTTGTTGGATCATGTATTTTAAAAACTTCATCGATTAATGTTTGTCTTCTATCTGATAAATTTATTTGAGCATCTCTAAAAATATTCAACCCGTTAAAATCAATTGTTATTTCAACATCTTGATCTGCATTTGCGTCTATGGCGAGTTTGTTTATTAAACATGGAGAAATAAGCCCTTCCCTGTAAGACATCAAAGAAAATGCAGGTTCTCTCTCGGGTCCGTATGTTGTGTTATAAGGCAAAGTTGACAACGTAGTATTACTAACAGTGTGAGTGTATGAGCAAGATGTATTTAATAATAATTTTCTTGCAGATTTATTTACAGATGAGACAACTAACTCTTCTGGTGTCTCTGTATCAGATAAAAATTTTAAATTAAATGGCGTTGGCAATGCCGCAAAATCTGAAATGTTATTTATTGTTAAAGTTGTTGAACCCGTTCCAACCGAAGTTATTAAATTGGCGCTGCAAGCTGTTGCAGTTCCCCACCATGAAAGTCTTGTTCTGTCCCAAATCGTAGCCAGAAGAGGAGATACCCACCCTGATACTGGTTGCATTAAAACAGTCTTGAGTGTTCCTTTTAAACTTACAACTCCTATTGTAAGGTTTGCTTGATCTGCGCCT
>JACCDG010047405.1_pt1 | contig 28030 bp, 27 predicted proteins | sample 7442471 | NCBI WGS metagenome assembly JACCDG01 (sample SAMN15323444, study PRJNA562643) | freshwater metagenome | isolation source: river surface water | place: USA:Blue River Watershed | collected 2017-08-17 | reverse complement strand
CTGGGACAAAGCGGTCGCGCATTTAAACGAGCTAAATCAAAAAGCCGAAGACCCCGGCATTTGGAATGACGCCGCCGCCGCGCAAAAAATCATGCGCGAGCGCACCGTGCTTGCGGCGAAAATAGATGCCGTGCGCCATATTGAAACCGCGCTGAACGACAATATAGAATTGGCCGAGATGGGCCAGAAAGAAGGCGACACATCTATTGTGGAAGAAGCGGAGCAGGCGATCCATCAGCTGCACAAGCAAGTGCAGAAAAAGCGGCTTGAGACGCTTTTGTCCGGCGAGGCCGACGGCAACGACACTTATCTGGAAATCAATTCCGGCGCAGGCGGAACCGAGGCGTGCGACTGGGCCTTTATGATTTTGCGCATGTATACTAGATGGGCGGAACAGCGCGGATATAAGGTCGAAATCCTCGAAGAATCGCCGGGCGACGAGGCGGGCATCAAATCCGCCTCGCTGCGCATATCGGGCAACAACGCCTATGGCTGGCTGAAAGGCGAATCGGGCGTACATCGTTTGGTGCGGATTTCGCCATTCGATTCCAACGCGCGCAGGCACACAAGTTTCGCCAGCGTTTGGGTTTATCCCGTGATCGACGAGTCGATTGAAATAGATTTGCAGGAAAAAGACATTCAGGTCGATGTGATGCGCGCATCCGGCGCGGGCGGGCAGCATGTCAATAAAACATCCAGCGCGGTGCGCATGACCCATATTCCGACCGGCATTGTCGTCAAATGCCAATCCGACCGCAGCCAGCACCGTAACCGCGCCATGGCGCTCGATATGCTCAAGGCGCGGATTTACGAGCAGGAATTGAAAAAGCGCGAGGCGGCAGCGCAAGCGCAGCACGACCAAAAAACCGATATCGGCTGGGGGCATCAAATCCGGTCATATGTTTTACAGCCCTATCAGATGGTCAAAGATCTGCGCACCGAGCATGAAATCGGCAACGCGCAAAGCGTGCTCGACGGCAATATCGATCCTTTCCTAGAGGCGTTTTTGGCGGCGCGGTTGCAATAATTTTTTCATTGGAAAAACTACTTGTCAGAACAAAATGGCTGTGTATACTTTGCGGAAACATAGCGCATACACACCATGTTAATCATATTCGACATCGACGGCACATTGACAGAAACCACAGGCGATTGGCCGCATTATAAGCGGGTTTTCAGCGCGCAGTTCGACGTGGAGGAAGCCGCAATCAGCGATAATTTCGACCACTATCCGCATATTACCGACAGCGCCGTGTTTTATACTTTGTGTGAAAGACATGCGGTGACGCCGACACAGCTTTGTTATCTAGAATTTGCGGCGCGTTATGTAGAAATCATGCAATCCGTAAGGGCGGAACCTATTCCCGGCGCGGCGGGTTTATTGGCGGATATCATGAAAGGCTCCAAACCTATTGCCGTGGCGACAGGCGCTTTTGTGCAAAAGGCGCTGGCGCGGTTGCAAGTGGTTGGCATTAGCAATATCGTGCCGATGGCAACCGCAAACGATCATAGGGAGAGGGCTGAAATTATGAGAATTTCCCGTGTGCGCGCGGAACGGCATTGCAATGCCGAATTTAGCGACATTGTTTATGTCGGCGATGGCCTGTGGGATGCAAGGGCTTGCGCCGATCTGGGATGGCGTTTTGTCGCTAGAACAACAAAGCCGGAAATTTTCCAGCCTTTCGGCGTGCCCGCGCAGTGTATAGTGCCGGATTACAGCAATATCGCCAAATTCCACCGGGCATTGCGCCATGCCCGCGTGCCGCAGCGTAGTTGATCGCGCGGCTTTCGATTACCGCGATTTATTTTTTCCTTTGCGCGTAGTACCCTGCTTGACCGCTTTTTTACGCGCCATATTGTGCGCTGGCTTTTTCGTTTTCGCTTTTGCTTTTGCCTTTGCTTTCGGCTTGGCTTTTGATTTGATCTTTATTTTCGCTTTCGCCTTTGTTTTAACCGTAGGCTTCTTTTTCACGGCGGGCGCCTTTGCCTTTTTATTGCTGTTCGCCGCTTGCGGCGACTTTCCGCCTAGGGCGGCGATGATTTCTGCCACATGGCTGGGCACGGAAACTTTACGCCAGATGTTTTCGATGCGGCCGTCAGCGCCGATCAGGAATGTGGCGCGTTCGATGCCCATATAATTTCGGCCATACATGCTTTTTTCAACCCAAACGCCGTATTTTTCGCAAACATTCTGGCTTTCATCCGATAGCAAAGGAAAATTCAAGCCGTATTTCGTTTTGAATTTCTTGTGGCTTGCGGCGCTATCCTTGGAAATTCCGATCACCTGCGCCGAAAGCGCCCTAATGCCGGATTTAGCGTCACGGAAATCGCAAGCCTCTGTGGTGCAGCCGGGGGTGTCGTCCTTAGGGTAAAAATACAGCACCGTTTTTCCGCCGCGGAACGAGGATAAAGATACCAAATTGCCGTTTTCGTCCGGCAAAGTGAAATCGGGGGCGTGGTCGCCGATGGATAGAGCCATGATAAACTCCTGTGTGATCGCGGTTGCTACTGGCAGAAGGATAGTGTTTTATGTTACAACTATCTGCTTCATATATAGAATTTCCTAAATTGTCCATAAGCCAGTTATCCATCTTGCTCACTTAATCTTCATGGTACGGAAAAGCATCAGGCTGCTGATAGAAATCCTTGGCGCCGTTTTGGGCGGGCTTGCGGTGATCGGCTTGCTTTTGGGTCTGCGCCTTTCGATCGGGCCATGGCCTTTGGATTTCATGAACGGATATTTGGAATCGGCTTTGACCGTGCCGGAACGCGGCGTGATCGCCGATATCCATTCCACCGAGCTGGTTTGGGATAAAAAGGAAAGCGAAATCGCGCTGCGCGCCGAAAATTTGTCGCTGCGCAACCCCGATGGCGCGACATTGGCGCTATTTCCGGAGGTGACGATCTCGTTAAGCCTGCACGCCTTGATAACGGGGCATGTTTTCCCCAGCAGCATCAATCTGGTCGAGCCGTCTTTCCGCCTGATTCGCCTTCCCGACGGCAGCTTCGAGATTATGCAGGGCGAGGCCGCTTTGCCCGCATCGGATGCGGCGGCGGAAAACCATTATCTAAACGATTTTCTTTCCCGCTTTGCCGCAGGCGAGGATAGCCAGGTATTGCGTTATCTGCGCTCGATCGAGGTGCGCAACGGCGATTTTCTGTATGACGATCGCAAGAACGGCAAGCAATGGTGGCTGCCCCGGTTCAATTTGGATTTGATTCGACGGGACGGCAAGCTGTCCGGGCTTGCCAGCTTTGAAATCGAATTGGGCGAAAAAATTAGCGCGATCGACCTGATGCTGGAAACCGACCCCACAAGTAAAACCCTGCAGATATCGGGCGATTTCGACAATATCGACATGAAGAACCTGGTGCAGTTGGCGCCCGAACTCGGCGGCTTTACCGTTATCCAGGCGCCGGTTTCGGCAAAACTGCGCCTGACAACCGATTATTCCATGAATCTTTCGGCGGGGGAATTTACCGCCGAAATAGGCAAAGGATTTTTGGTGCGCCGCGATTTGTTCGAGCAAGACGTGGCGATAGACCGCGCGGTCATCGAAGCGCATTACAGCCCCCCCGGCGTTTTAGAGCTCCGGCGCATGGCGGTCGATTCCGACGGGATTGCGTTGAATTTTTCCGGCAATGTGCAAAGGCAAGAAAGCCATTTCGATTTGGCGCTGAACGCCACCTTGTCGAACTTGAAAATGGAAAAATTGAAACGCTATTGGCCGCTTGGCGTCGCCGTCAACGCGCGGGATTGGGTGGTTCCGAATATAGCCGAAGGCGAAGCGGTAAAAGCCACGGCGCAGATCAAGGCGCAGGCGTCAGGGGAAGATTTTTTCGACATCGTGCTGCAAGAGCTTAGCGGCGAAATAGAATTCAAGGACGCTTCGGTCGATTATTTCCACCCGCTGCCAAAAGCCACGGGCGTCAGCGGCAAGGCGTCGTTCGATCAGGATATTTTCACGATTGAAACCCAAGGCGGGCAGGCGGGCGGCGTGCTTTTGGGCAAGGGCAATATCGTTCTGTCGGGCCTAAGCGCCGAGGATCAGGCAATCCGCATCGAAATCGACGCAGCGGGCGATTTGCAAAAGGCGCTTGCGATCATCGAATCCGAACCGCTGCGCCTGCCGTCGCGCAAGGGCATCCGTCCCGAATCCGCTGCTGGGGATTTTTCCGCCGATCTTGCTTTCGCCTTTCCCTTGCTGCGCGATTTGAAATTGGAGCAGCTGGATATCAAGGTCGATGCCGCTTTGCGGCGGGTGTATCTTGATGGAGCGTTTCGCGGATTCCCGCTGTCGCGCGGCGATATGAAATTGCAAGTGACGCAGAACGAAATGGAAATCGCTGGCCAAGCCTATCTTGCCGGCTTGCCGATGGGCCTTTTGTGGAAGGAAGATTTCCGCGACGTTCCGCAAAAGCAGCGCAGCCAATATTTGCTCGAGGCGGATGCCCCCGCGCTTGCCGTGGAAATTTTCGACTTGCCCGCTCCGGTGCCCTTTTCCGGCAAGGCCGCGATCAGCCTGGATTACACCGTCGCCGCCGATAAAACATCGCGCTTGAAAATGGACGCGGATTTGAAAAACGCCGCCATCGCCGTGCCCGAGCTAAATTTTTGGAAAGAAACCGGCGCGCAGGGCAAAGGCCGCATCGAGCTGAGTTTCGACGGCGACCGCCTTGCCGCCATGCCGCATTTCAACCTGAACGCCAAGGACAGCGCGATTTCCGGACAGGCGATATTCAAAGATCCGGGAACCAAGCTGGTGCGGCTTGCAGTCAGGGCCGACACACCGAAATCTAAGGCCGATATTTTGATGCAGCTGCAAACCGACGGCGCCTATTCCATCGAGGCCAAGGGCGATATGCTGGACGCCAGCCATCTTTACGGCGCACGCGGCGACGGCAAGGAAAGCGCGGCCTATAGGATCGATCTGTCTTTGGGCAAGCTGCATTTCGGCGGGCAAAAAGACCTGTTGCAGCCACAAGGGCGGATCGTCATGCAAGACGGCCTATTCGAATCCTTGCGCCTTACGGCAGCGACGCAGACCAAATCCGGCTTTGCCGATGTAGAGGCCAATATCATCCCCTATCCCAATGGCAGGAGGCTTTTCGTCAAGGCCGAGGATGCGGGCAGCTTTTTTTCCGCGCTGAATCTTTTGGATTCGGTCGAGGGGGGAAGATTTTCTATCGAAGCCGAATATCCGTTCCATGAAAAAGGCAAGGATTGGAAAGGCAAGCTTTCGCTGTTCGATTTTTCGGTGATCAACGCGCCGGTGATGGCGCAGCTTTTGAATCTGGCTTCGCTGACCGGAATATTGGAAAACCTGACCGGCAGCGGCATCAGGTTCGAAAAGCTTCTGGTCGATTACGGCATGAATGACGATAAAATCGCCCTGAAGAACGGAAGGATGAGCGGCAATTCCATCGGTCTTACCGTCGAAGGCGATATTGATTCGCGAACCAATCTTTTGAATCTCGAAGGAACGCTGATCCCCGCCTATATGGTCAACAAAATCCTGGGCGAAATCCCGATCATCGGCAGCATCCTGACCGGCGGCGGCGATCACGCGCTGTTCGCTTTTAATTACAGGGTGCGCGGGCCGAAAGCCCAGCCGAAAGTCAGCGTCAACCCGCTTTCGGCGCTGACGCCCGGCATATTGCGCGACGTGTTCGATGGCGGGAATTAGTTTTTGGGCCGCCAGCCCGCCACAACTTACGGTTTAGCCGATAAAAATAAACTGTTACCACCCCCCTTGTATTGTTGCATGTTTTATGGGTTAATCTTCCTGTGAAAGGTATATGTAAACGGGGGGAAGATGTCTTATGGTTGAAAATAGATGTTTATTGAAATTCTGTCTGGCCTGCGCATGGGTTCCATTCTTGTTGCTTATGGGACAAGTCTTCTTAGGTTTCCCAAACTCCCAGGATTTCCAAGTTTATGGATTGGCGGATAATTCTGCAAATGCTCTATCATTTTTTCTTTTTCTAAATTTATTTTTCTTGATTTTTTTTGTTGTAATCTTTGCTTCAGCGGTACTTATAAATTATTTTTATCTTTTGATTAAACAAAGAATATCTTCGGATAAAGCAATTCCAGTGCAAATATTTAAAGCAGGCACACAAAAATTTTTTGTACTAATGGGATTAGTGTATGGAATATTCGTGATTTTATTTCTAGCTGATATTCATAAAACCGGTGTTGACTTCTTAAAATGGTAGGGGGAGATTATTTATGGAATATTCTTATAAGGCAATTAAAAGCCATGTTAATGATGTCTATAAAGATGTAAAAGACAGACTTAATAAGGCTGCTCCGGTAATTGATAAGGTAGCTCGGAACCCTATCTCGGCTTATACCGCTAAGAGTAATTCAGGCGATGTGCTAAATGCCGCATCTGGAAGCGGATTTCCTGGGCCAGCCGGCGGACAACAAGATGCTTTCCGGCATATTCTTTGGGCGGCTGAAACAAGAAAGCAAGTCGGCGAAATGATGCCAGGCCAAAATCCTGATGTCTTGGATAAAGCCGCTAGAGAAGTTTTACTGGCAAACGAAGATTTGGCGGTATATGAAAGCAGACAAAATCCTCAAGACAAGGCAATGGATGTGCATAACAATGATATTGGGATCCAGATTGGGAAAAATGCTGTCAATAAAATATCCTCCGAAGATTTAGAAAGAGATATTAAAAATATTGTTTTGGGTAGTGATGGCAAAGGGATAAATGACACTCCATTTTGGTATGATGAATCTGATCCAAGCCGTATTCCGCCGCAAAATGATTCTGAAAATATGAAAGATCAAGCTAACTTCACAGGAATCCCCGAGAAACCCTTAACCGTCGGGGAAGAGCTGCGCCGCGCCTATCGTAAGACGATGGGCCTGCCGGAAGAAAATCCTAAATCAGAAGAAAAAGAACATCTTCCCCCGCAGCGCACAGAGCCGCCGGAGCCGGATGACGCGGAAGTCGACCCGCAGACCGGGAAAAGATTCGGCGATATGGGCGTGGCCGAATATCTTGCCGCTTTGCACCGCTGGCTGAAGGGTAGAAAAGCGAACGACAATGCGCCGCACGCCAACCAGAACTTAAAAGAAACGGATTCCGGCGGCGAGGTGCGCGTCAAAGCCCATAGCAGGGAAGGCGGCAAGGAGCAGGTGCGCGGCTATACAAGGGGCAGGCCGCACCTATAAATCAACATACTTTCAAAAGCGCATGTTTCTTCTTGCCGACGGATAGGCGGCTTTCGGTTTTGCCGGTGAAAATTTTGTGGGTGATTCTTTCCTGATCGTTGTCGATGACCTGGTCGTCGATTTTAACGCTGCCGGATTTGATCAGCCGTCTTGCTTCGGAATTGCTTTCAGCGAATTTCAAACCCACTAGCAGGGCGGGCAGTGGCACGCCTTGGTCTAGATCGGCCTTGGTCAGCTCCTTGGTCGGGACATCATCGCCGATGCTGCCTTGTTCGAAAACTTTTTGCGCGGTTCGATGGGCGCTTTGCGCCGCCTCAATCCCATGGCAAAGGCCGGTAACCTCATCCGCCAGGATTTTCTTGGCCTCGTTGATTTCAGATCCTTGCAATTTTTCCAGGCGCGCGATTTCATCCTGCGGCAATTCGGTGAATAGCCGCAGGAATTTGCCGACATCCGCATCCTCGGTATTGCGCCAATATTGCCAGAAATCATAAGGGCTAAGCCGGTCGGCGTTAAGCCATACCGCGCCTTCGGCGGTTTTGCCCATTTTTGCGCCACTGGACGTGGTCAAAAGCGGCGATGTCAGTCCGAACACTTCTTTTTGCGCCATGCGCCGCGTCAAATCGACGCCCATGACGATATTGCCCCATTGATCCGATCCGCCCATCTGCAAAACGCAGCCATAGCGTTTTTGCAATTCTAGAAAATCGTAAGATTGCAGGATCATGTAATTGAATTCCAGGAACGACAAAGGCTGGTCACGGTCGAGCCGCAATTTCACCGAATCCATCGTCAGCATCCGGTTGACCGAAAAATGCCGTCCTACTTCGCGCAAGAAAGGAATATATTCCAATTTATCCAGCCATTCGGCGTTGTCGACCATGATCGCGGCGTTCTTGCCCGCGCCGAAATCTAGATAATTGGCAAAAATCTTGCCGATGCCTTGGATGTTTTTTGAAATCAAATCGCCCGTCAATAATTGCCGCGCCTCGTCCTTGCCCGACGGGTCGCCGATTTTGGTTGTGCCGCCGCCCATCAGCGCGATAGGCTTGTGCCCGGTTTTTTGCAAATGACGCAGCAGCATAATTTGCATCAAGCTTCCGGCATGGAGCGAATCGGCGGTGGCGTCGAACCCGATATAGCCGGTGACAACGCCCGATGCGGCGGCCTTGTCCAGCGCGGCAAGATCGGTGCCTTGCTGAATGAAGCCGCGCTCTGACAAAGTGCGCAATAGGTCGGATTTAAAAGGGGCGGTCATCGAGGTATATTGTGGCAAGGGCGCTTTGGAAGCAACTGAAAAACCTAGGCCGGAACCTTGCGGTTGCGCATGCGCACCGGCTGGCGCGGTTGCATCGCGTTTAACAGATAGGCGTCGGCGGTTTGGCAAAGCTCGTCCAAATGTTCGGTGAAATAATGATTCGCGCCCTTGATTGCCTTGTGGCCTATGCTAATGCCTTTTTGCTGCGACAATTTTTTTACCAAAGTTTCCACCGCGCCTTCGGGAATGATTTCGTCTTGCGTGCCGGAAATCATCAAGCCCGATGCGGGGCAGGGCGCAAGGAATCCGAAATCGAACAGGCCCGCAGGCGGCGCGACCGAAATAAAACCCGCGATTTCCGGGCGGCGCATCAGCAATTGCATGCCGATCCAAGCGCCGAAGGAAAATCCCGCGATCCAAACGCTGGACGAATTGGAATTTTGCGCTTGCAGCCAGTCCAACGCCGCCGCCGCATCGGCAAGTTCGCCTTCGCCCCGGTCGAAATTGCCTTGGCTTCTTCCGACGCCGCGAAAATTGAAACGCAACGTCGAAAAGCCCCGCTTGGCAAAGGTTTGAAACAGATTATATACAACCTTGTTGTTCATCGTGCCGCCATGCAGCGGATGGGGGTGCAGCATCAAGGCAATGGGGGAATCTTTGCCGCTGCCGCCGCTTTGATAGCGGCCTTCAATTCTGCCAACCGGACCGTTAAAAATCACCTCTGGCATAAAACCTCCGAAAAACAATGGCTTAACAAGAATTATCGCGCCTTAATATATGTTGATTAATTTACTCAACATTACTATATTTGTATTAGAATAAATCTAAATTGCGATAGCGTGCGCAAAAGCAGGTTTTTGTAGCCCAGAGTGCTTACAAAAGCAAGCTTTTGTTGCAGACATCGTTTCGCAGGGTCGGTTATAGGGAGCAAGACATGAAACTAGGGACAAAAGGACGCTATGCCGTCACCGCCATGGTTGATATCGCAAGCCACGGGCAGGACAAGCCTGTGACGCTAGCATCTATCGCGGCGCGGCAAGAAATATCCTTGTCTTACCTCGAACAATTGATCGCCAAACTAAGCCGCAAAGGCTTGGTCAAAAGCGCGCGCGGACCCGGCGGCGGATTAAGCCTCGCCAAGCCAGCCACCGAAATATACATCAGCGACATCGTTTGCGCCGCTGAAGAATCTTTGAAAACGACGCGTTGCAGCGGCAATCCCGACGAAGGCTGCCGCTTGGATAAAAGCCGCTGCTTGACGCATGATTTGTGGGAGCGTTTGGAAGATACGATCTGCACTTTCTTGGGATCGGTCAGCCTGGCCGATGTTGCCTATGGAAAGCTTCGCGGGCAGCATTCCTGCGCTTCTTCGCGCAAGACGGATTTCATGGCAAAAGAGGTTGTTGCCCATGGCTAGCGTATCCACCATGATTTACCTGGATTATAACGCCACATCGCCGATACGCGCCGAGGTCATAGCGGCGATGCGCGAAGCGATGGAAGATTTCGGCAACCCGTCTTCGATTCATGCCGCAGGGCGCAAGGCGCGCAAGACCATAGAAGTCGCGCGCGAAAAGATCGCCACCATTATTCACGCGTCGCCGCAGCAATTGATTTTCACCAGCGGCGGGACAGAGGCCAACAACATGGCATTGCGCTGTTCCGGCCGCAGCCGGGTTTTAATTTCCGCCATCGAGCATGACAGCATTCGTTTCGCGCGCAAGGACGCCGAAATTATTCCGGTCGACGCGCAAGGCGTATTGGATCTTGGCGCGCTTGAAAAAATGCTTGCCGCAAGCGATACCCCGGCTTTGGTGTCGGTGATGCTGGCGAATAACGAAACTGGCGCGATTCAGCCGATAGAAAAAATCGCGGCATTGACCAAAAAATCCGGCGCGCTTTTGCATTGCGATGCGGCGCAGGGCTTTGGCAAAGTGCCGATAAATTACGCCGCTTTGGGCGCGGATATGATGACGCTGTCGGCGCACAAGGCCGGTGGCCCGCAAGGCATCGGCGTGCTTGTATTCAACGATGCCGTGCCTTTGGCCGCGCTGATGACGGGCGGCGGGCAAGAACGCAGCCGCAGGGCGGGAACCGAAAACGTCGCCGCCATCGCAGGGTTTGGCGTTTTGGCCGATCTGCTGCGCGACATGCCGCACGAGACGGCGCATATGGAGCGTTTGCGCAACAAACTGGAATCCGGCTTGCGCCAGCTTGGCTGTGAAATTTTCGCACAAAACGCCAACCGTTTGCCAAACACCACCGCTTTTTCCAAGGCCGGTTTGCCCAGCGAATTGCAAGTAATGAAGCTGGATATGATGGGATTCGCCGTCAGCTCCGGCTCCGCCTGTTCGTCGGGGAAGGTGCGTGCCTCGCATGTGTTGCAGGCGATGCAGGCTGCGCCGGATTTGGTCAATGCCGCGCTGCGGGTCAGTCTGGGCTGGAAAACCACGCCGCAAGAGATAGATTTATTTCTTGATGCCTATGATGCGATGCGCGGGATAACCGGAAATAAGGATTTCAAACTTGCTGCAGAAGCGGCGTAACCAAGGATTAAACAAGGAATAAAATGGCTCAATCCGCACAAAAAATAAATATGGAAAGAATCCAAAGCAGGACAATGATCGCGCCGCAGGGCAAGCCGATCTATTTGGATTATCAGGCGACGACGCCGATGGATCCCCGCGTTTTGGACGCGATGATGCCTTATTTCACCGAGAAATTCGGCAACCCGCATTCTCGCAACCATCTTTTCGGCTGGGAAGCCGAGGACGGGGTCGAGGCTGCGCGCGAGCAGATCGCGCAGTTGATCGGCGCGGACGCTAAGGAAATCGTCTTTACCAGCGGCGCGACCGAATCGAACAATCTCGCTATCAAGGGTGTTGCGCAGTTCTATAAGGACAAAAAGAACCATATCGTCACCTGCGTGACCGAGCATAAATGCGTGCTCGATTCCTGCCGCCATCTGGAACAAGAAGGATTTACGGTAACTTATCTGCCGGTCAAGCAAAACGGCTTGATTGATTTAGAGGAATTAAAAGCTGCCATCACCGACAAGACCGCTTTGGTTTCGATCATGATGGTCAATAATGAAATCGGCGTGATCCAGCCGGCCTCTGAAATCGGCAAGATCTGCCGCGAACGCGGGGTGTTTTTCCACACCGACGCGGCGCAATCCGCCGGCAAGATGCCGATTGACGTCGAGGCGATGAATATCGATTTGCTTTCGATCTCCGGCCATAAAATTTACGGCCCCAAGGGCATCGGCGCTTTATATGTACGCCGCAAACCGCGCGTGCGCTTGCAGGCGCTGATTTCAGGTGGCGGTCAGGAACGCGGCATGCGTTCCGGCACTTTGCCGACGCCGCTTTGTGTCGGGCTTGGCAAAGCCTGCGAAATCGCGCGTCTGGAAATGGGCGCCGAGGATGCGCGTTTGCACAAATTGCAAGACCGCTTCTTGAACGGCATCCGCAAGGAGCTGGATGAGATTTACGTCAACGGCGATATGCAGCAGCGCATCCCTGGCAATTTGAACATCAGTTTTGCCTTCGTCGAGGGCGAATCCTTGATGATGGGAATCAAGAATCTGTCGGTTTCGTCGGGCTCCGCCTGCACCTCGGCGAGCCTTGAGCCGTCTTATGTGCTGCGCGCGCTGGGGGTCGAGGAAGAATTGGCCCACACCAGCTTGCGCCTAGGCTTTGGCCGGTTTACCACCGAGGCAGAAGTAGACATCGCGGTGCGCGATATTACGACCGCCGTCAAAAAATTGCGCGCCATGAGCCCGCTGTGGGAAATGGTGCAAGAAGGGATCGATCTGAAATCGATCCAATGGGCGGAGCATTAATTTTAAAGTAAGGAGAAGTTAAAATGGCCTACAGCGAAAAACTGATCGAACATTATGAAAATCCGCGCAATATCGGGTCATTGGATAAGGACGATCCGAATGTCGGAACCGGCCTTGTCGGCGCGCCTGCTTGCGGCGACGTGATGAAATTGCAGATTAAGGTGAATGAACAAGGCGTCATCGAAGAAGCCAAGTTCAAAACATTCGGCTGCGGTTCGGCGATTGCTTCGTCATCGCTTGCGACCGAATGGATCAAGGGCAAGAACGTCAACGACGCGGCCCAGATCAAAAACACCGAAATCGCGCAGCATCTGGCCTTGCCGCCTGTTAAAATCCACTGCTCGATCCTGGCCGAAGATGCGATCAAAGCCGCGATCAATGATTACAAGGCGAAACAAGAAAAGCCGAAATTGGCGGCAGAATAAAGGAATAGATATGACCAGCTGCATGACTGAATCCAAGGAACTTCCCGCTGCGCCGGAATCCGCCGTCAAGGCCCGCGCCGCAAGGCCAAAAGCCGCGATCATGCAAGTGACCGAGGCTGCGGCAGCGCGGGTAAAGCAAATCCTGGAAGGGCGCGGCAAGCCGTCGCTTGGTATCCGCGTCGGGGTCAAGGCGCGCGGCTGTTCCGGCATGACCTATACGATCGAATATGCCGATGAAAAGACGGAATTCGACGATGTGATCGAAGAAAAAGGCATCACGATACTGATCGACCCCAAGGCGACGATGTTTTTGCTGGGCACGGTGATGGATTATGTCGAAGACAAGATGCAATCCGGCTTTACCTTTAAGAATCCCAATGAAAAAGGCCGTTGCGGCTGCGGTGAGTCGTTTCATGTGTAGTCCGGTGACGGTGGGCAGTGACAGTGATCGGTGATTTCTTTGCTTTATTCGGCCTGCCCGCTCAATTCGATATCGACCTTTCGCAATTGGAATCGCGTTATGTGGAATTGCAAAACCAATTCCATCCCGACCGCTTCGCCGGCAAAACCGGCGCCGAAAAGCTGTCGGCGCAGGGGCAAGCGGTGTCGATCAACGAAGCCTATCAAACATTGAAAGACCCGCTGAAGCGTGCGGGCCATATTTTGGCGCAGCACGGCGTTAAATTCGATATCGAGGCCGAGCGCACTATTTATGACCAAGATTTGCTGACCGAAATGCTGGAGCGGCGCGAGCGGCTGGAAGACATCGCAAGCACCGTGGAATTGCAAGCCGCCAAGGCGGAAATGGCCGGGGAAATAAAATCCGCCCATGCCGCGCTTTCCGCGCTGCTGGCAAGCCGCGATTGGGACGGCGTACAAAAAGCCATGTTGCGTTTGCGCTACTTGGACAAATTTCAGACGGAACTGCGCGAAAAGCAGATGACGATGGTGGAGAGCGCGTAATGCATCTTTTGCAAATCCACGAACCGGGCCAAACGCCAGAACCGCATGCTGGGGATGTCAATCCGGCTATCGGTATCGATCTGGGCACGACCAATACGGTGGTCGCGTTTTCGCATCAAGGCAATGTAGAAATATTGACCGACGAATCCGGCGCAGCGCTAATCCCGTCTGTCATCACCTATGGCGAAACCCGCATCGCGTCGGTCAAGCGGCTGATGGGCAAAAGCGCGGATCAAGTGGCGGCGATTCATGGGATCGAGGCTTATCCAATCGACCGCAGCGCCGAAGGCATGGTGCGGCTGAACATCAACGGCAAAATCATAACGCCGATTGAAATTTCCGCCGAGATTTTAAAAACCGCGCGCGCGCGCGCGGAAAAGGCGCTGGGCAAAACAATCAACCAGGCGGTGATCACCGTTCCCGCCTATTTCGACGATGCCGCCCGCGCCGCAACGCGCGATGCGGCGAAACTGGCGGGGCTGGATGTCTTGCGCCTTTTGAACGAACCGACGGCGGCGGCTTTGGCCTATGGGCTCGGTAATAACGCCGAGGGCATCTATGCGGTCTATGATCTCGGCGGCGGGACGTTCGATGTGTCGCTGTTGAATCTAGATAAAGGCGTATTCAAAGTGCTGGCCACCGGCGGCGATACCGCCCTGGGCGGCGATGATTTCGATAAAGCGATTGTCGAATATTGGGCGAAGAATAATCAGATTTCCTTGAATTCAGGAAATCTACACGATGCGTTGCGCTGCGCAAGACAAGCCAAGGAATATTTGACGCAAGCCGTAGAATGGAAAGACGGCGCCTTGTCGCTAAGCCGCGCGCAATTGGAATCCTTGATTGAAAAATATGTAACGCGCACGATTAAAATATTACAGCGCGTGCTGATCGATGCGGATAAGGATAAGGGTGAGGTCAAAGACATTATTCTGGTAGGCGGATCAACCCGCGTCCCGTTGGTGCGGCAAAAGCTGCAGGAATTTTTTGGCAAAGCGCCGTTATCGAATCTCGATCCCGATACGGTGGTCGCGGCGGGCGCGGCGATCCAGGCCGAAGCGTTGACGCAAGGCGCGGCACATTTGCTGCTCGATGTATTGCCGCTGTCTTTGGGCGTTGAAACCTATGGCGGGCTGGTGTCCAAGATCATCGACCGCAACACGCCGATCCCCGCCGCCAGGGCGCAGGAATTTACGACCTATCAGGACGGACAAGGCGCGATGGCGATCCATGTGCTGCAAGGCGAGCGTGAAACGGCAGATTCTTGCCGTTCCCTGGCGCGGTTCGAGCTGTCCGGCATTCCGCCGATGACGGCCGGCATCGCGCGCATCCGTGTGACTTTTACCGTCGATGCTGACGGACTGCTTACCGTTTCGGCGCGGGAGCAAACGACGGGCAAGGAACAGAAAATCGAAGTCAAGCCCAGCTATGGGCTTAGCGAAGATCAGATGGCCGACATGCTGCGCCAAAGCCTGATCCACGGGGCAGAGGATATGCAAAAACGCCTGCTTTTGGAAAGCCGGGTCGAGGCAGAACGGCTGATTTTCGCTATTTCCGAGGCGCTACGGCTGGATTCGGCCTTGCTGGATGCCGCAACGCATGAAAAGCTTGCCTTGGGCGCTAAAATGCTGCAAAAACTGTTGGTTTCCAGTGATCGTAGCGCGATTCAGCGCGCCGCAGAAGATTTGGAAAAGCAATTTCTGCCTTTCGCTCAAGAGCGCCTGGATAGGGCGATTGCGGCCAATTTAAGCGGGAAGAAGATTGAGGATGTGAAATTAGGAACTGGAACATAAACAACATTCCCTCCCCCCTTGTGGGGGAGGATAGATCATCTTAGCGCAAAGCGCTTAGATGATCTTGGTAGGGGGGTTCGATCCGCAAGAATGGTGCTTGGTGGATGAATACCCCCACCCTAGCCCTCCCCACAAGGGGGAGGGGAATATAAAGAAAACGGAGAAAAACAATATGCCAAAAATGACATTTATCGACCAGCAAGGCAATCGCAAGGAAGTGGAAGCGCCGAACGGGCTTTCGGTTTTGGAAATCGCGCACCGCAACGGCGTCGATCTAGAAGGCGCTTGCGAAGGCTCGCTGGCTTGTTCGACCTGCCATTGCATCGTAGCGCAGCAGGATTACGACCGTCTTGAATCCGCGTCCGAGGAAGAAGAAGATATGCTCGACCTCGCCTTCGGCTTGACCCACACTTCGCGCCTGGGCTGCCAGATCATCATGAAGGACGAACTGGACGGTTTGACTGTAACGCTTCCGGCAGCGACGCGGAATATGCAGGTGGATAAGAAGGCAAGCTGATGACCAAGCCGCTACGCTGGACCGACACTTGGGAGATCGTCTACGCGCTCGAGGAAAAATACCCGGACATTGACATCATGCAAATCCGATTCACCGATTTGCATAAATGGGTGCGCGAGCTGCCGGATTTTGCAGACGATCCCAATAAGTCGAACGAAAAGATTTTAGAGGCGATCCAGATGGCTTGGCTGGAGGAGCGGGATTAGAGCCATGAACTCACTCGGCATCAACAAAGATCCCAAAGACACCACCGTCGTGGTCGCCATGTCCGGCGGCGTGGATTCGTCGGTTGTCGCGGGGATGATGGCGGAGCAAGGGTACAAGGTCATTGGCATTACGCTGCAATTATACGATTACGGTTTCGCGGTCGGGAAAAAGGGCGCGTGTTGCGCGGGCCAGGATATTTATGACGCAAAGCGCGTCGCCGACAAATTGAACATCCCGCATTACGTTCTGGATTACGAATCGCGTTTCAAACAAGAAGTGATGGACGATTTCGCCGACAGCTATATGCGCGGGGAAACCCCGGTTCCCTGTATCAAATGCAATCAGACCGTGAAATTCCGCGATCTGGTCAAGGCGGCAAAGGAATTGGGCGCGGATTGCCTGGCGACCGGCCATTATGTGCGCCGCATGGCGGGGCCGGGCGGGGCGGAAATGCACGCCGGCGCGGATGCGCGGCGCGATCAATCCTATTTCCTGTTTACGACGACGCAGGATCAGCTGGATTATTTGCGCTTTCCCCTGGGCGACGTCGAATCCAAGGATGTGACCCGCGATATCGCGCGCCGCCTGGAATTGGCGACGGCGGACAAGCCCGACAGCCAGGATATTTGTTTCGTGCCCAACGGCGATTACGCCAGCGTGGTGCAAAAATTACGGCCTGAAGCCGCCGACGAAGGCGACATCGTCGATCAATACGGCAAGGTCCTGGGCCGTCACAAAGGCATTATCCATTATACTATCGGCCAAAGACGCGGGCTTGGCATCGGCGGGCGCAAGGAAGACGAGCAGGATAGCGACGCGCTGTTCGTGATCCGGCTCGATGCCGAAAAACGCCAGGTCGTCGTCGGCCCCCGCGCCGCGCTGGGTAAGGACCGGTTTATGATCCGCGACATCAATTGGGTCGCGGGAAGGCCCATGGGCGCGGACGAGAAAATATCGGTCAAAACCCGCTCTATGCAGCCGATGCAGGGTGCGACGTTGCGCCCCTGCGATAACGGCCTTGTCGAAGTGGTGCTGGACGAGCCGAAAATGGGCATCGCCCCCGGCCAGGCCTGCGTCTTTTACGACGGCAGCCGGATGCTGGGCGGCGGGTGGATTATGCGGGACGCCGTGCAGGGACAGGGATTGGCGAGTGGCAAGCAGGATTCCAGGCCCGTTTCAAACGTAAGACGCTGATATTTTAGAATATTTTAAGATTGACCAAATTATAGTAAGGCTTTATTTTTGCCGCACTGGACACTGTACACCGTTCACCGTACACTGTTCCCTGGTATGGCTGGGTAGCTCAGTGGTAGAGCAGCGGACTCATAAGCCGTTGGTCGGTGGTTCGAACCCACTCTCAGCCACCACGCTTCGCCCCTCCCGCCTTCGCTTGCGCTACGGCGTGGCAAGTCGGGGCTACGACTCGGCAAGCCAAGCGTTTAACCATCAGCATAACGGTATTGGTGTTGTAGTAAGGCGAAGACTGTCGCGCCTTAGCGTAGCGAAGGCGGACTCTATCGGATAAAAATGAAGTACGTTTACATTCTTCAAAGCACTATTGATATGGATCGCTTTTACGTCGGTAGCACCGATGATTTACGCGGTAGGCTGCAGAAGCATAATTCAGGAAGCGTACTGCACACAGAGAAATTCAAGCCTTGGAAGATTAAAACTTATTTGGCTTTTGATAATGAAAAGCGGGCCATGTCATTTGAAAAATATTTGAAAACATCTTCGGGCAGAGCATTTTCTAAGAAGAGATTATAACTTTCTCAATCTCTCTCCATTCGGCCTATTTTTCTCCCGCCAACTTAACCACGACCTCCACGGTTTTTTACAGCTGCGCGATGTGTTGCGGCAATACGGGCGCCAAGTCTTTCTAATGATTGATAATCCGCCCGACTTTTAAAGCCGTTAATCGCTTTCCACATTTCTTTCTCTCCGCCGCTCATAAGCGCTCGGCGTATCTGCAATTCTATTTGAGTGCGTTCAGACGATTGCGCGTTTTTTGTACCCATGATTCTCTCCTTAGAAATTTATGATTAAAAGTTACAGTTCTTAGGTGAGAAACTCAAATAATTTCAATGAAATTATCTTTCAAATCCTGAAATAAGTCTTACAAACATTGGCCCATAATCTATTAACCAATTCAGAAGAGCGTTTGATTTATAGATTCGCTGGCCCACCACGCTTCGCGCTTTTTCTAAATCAATTATATTGCGTCTTTTTTTGAAAGCCTTTCCACAAGGCTTGCGGCAGCAAAGACACAGTCCTGCGCCCGTGAAAGTCTACGCAGCCGCCTTTTGCGATGCATAGTCCCCATAGGGCATCAAGGGTTCCCCTGCCAGCATCCGGTCGGTGAACAGAATTCCGTCCAGATGATCCAGCTGGTGCTGGATGACCCGCGCTGTCCATCCCGAAAAGCTGCGCTCTGTCTTGGAAAAATCCTGGCCCAGATAGCGCATCGCCACGCCGATCGGTCGCGCCACCCGCCCGCGCATATCAAAAAAGCTAAGGCAGTTTTCGTGTTCGATCGCGGTCTGCGCCGAATATTCGACGATTTCCGGGTTGGCGATATGCAAATATCCCATATTCGGCGACCATACCAGCGCCACGCGCAAAGGGATGCCGATTTGAATCGCCGAAAGCCCGATGCAGTTGCGGAAATCGTGCTTGGCGCGGGCCTGGTTTAGGGCTTGTTCCAATTTTTCCCAGGATTCTTCGGCCTGTCTTCTGCCGGAAAGCGCAACCGGCCAGGATTTTTGGCGCAGCAATTTGCTATCTGGGCCTAAGATGCCCGGATGGATGCTGCAGCCCATAGGTTTAGAGGATGCGTTCGGATCTTTAAGGCGCGGTTGCGCCATTGCGAGTTTTGTCATGATAAGTCTCCCTGTCAGGATGAAATATTTTTTTATCGTTGGGTTAACTATAAGCCAGTTTTCGAAAAAAGGAAGTGAAGCTTTTGTGAAGCCGTATACGGGAAACCCAGGATTTCCCTATGTTGCAGCGCAATAACCGTTGTAATTTTATTAAGCCGCCTTAGGCGGCAAGGAGTGGGAGTGGTTCAACGGCCCGTGGCCTTTGCCGAATTGCGGCGCGGCGCGGATCGCCTCGATCACATAGCGACGTGCCCTTAGCACGGCGTCACGCATGGACATGTCTTGCGCCAGACCGGTTGCGATGGCCGAGGCCAGGGTGCATCCCGTGCCATGGGTGTGGCGCGTATCGATGCGCGGATTTGAAAAGGATTCGATGCCATCGGCTGTAGCCAAAATATCGGTGACATTCTCGGAAATCAAATGACCACCTTTCAGCAATATGGCGGCGGCGCCCATTTGCAGCAAGGAGTTTGCTGTGTCCCGCATGTCTTGCAGGGTTTGGATTTTCCTGCCGCTCAGCTCTTCGGCTTCGGGGATGTTCGGCGTCAAAATCGCGGCGCGGGGCAGCAGATATTTTTTCAAGCTCGCAACCGCTTCTTTTTGCAACAACGGCGCATTGCCCTTGGCGAACATGACAGGATCAAGAATCAATGGGATTTTCGGATAAGCCTGCAAGGATTCCGCAATCGCCGTTATTAAATTCGCATTGTGCAGCATCCCGGTTTTGATGCAATCGGCGCCGATATCGGAAAGGCATAAATCGATTTGCTGGCTTACGAATTCCGGCGGCGTGTCGATCACGCCGTATACGCCTGTCGTATTTTGCGCGGTCAAGGCGGTAATCGCCGTCATGGCATAGCCGCCAAGCGCGGTTACGGTTTTGATATCGGCCTGGATGCCCGCGCCACCGCTGCAATCCGATCCGGCGATGACAAGGACGCGGCCGCGCATTATCCCGCCACTTTGATGGCGTCCACGATTTGATCGACGACCTCGGTCAAGTCGGATTCGCTTTCGCCTTCGGCCATCACGCGCAAGACAGGTTCCGTGCCAGATTTGCGGATCAAAAGGCGGCCATTTTTGCCAAGGCGCTTTTCACCGTCGGCGATCGCCCTTTTGACGGTGATGTGATCCAGTATTTCGCCTTGCGCGGGAACGTTTTTCAGCAGCTGCGGCATGGCCGTGAATTTGCGGCAGACTTCCGACGCTTTTTGGCCGGATTCGATCAGGACCGACAGCACTTGCAACGCCGCGACCAGCCCGTCGCCGGTCGTCGCATAGTCCGATAAAATCACATGGCCCGATTGTTCGCCGCCGATATTCGCGCCCGACGATTTCATTTCTTCCATCACATAACGGTCGCCGACCTTGGTGCGCGACAGCGAAATTCCTTTTTGCGACAAGAATTTTTCCAGCCCCAAATTGGACATGACGGTCGCAACGACGGTGTCGCCCTTTAATCTTGCTTGCGTTTTCCAGGAATCGGCGATCACCGCAAGGATCTGGTCGCCGTCTATCATCTGGCCCTTTTCATCGGCGATTACGACACGGTCGGCGTCGCCGTCGAGCGCGATGCCGATATCGGCGTTATGCGCGATCACTTGGCTGCGCATGACATCGGGATGCACCGCGCCGCAATCATGATTGATGTTGATCCCGTCGGGATCGACGGCGACGGGAATAACCTCGGCCCCAAGTTCCCACAATACCATCGGCGCGACCTTGTACGCCGCGCCATTGGCGCAGTCGATCACGATACGAAGCCCGTCCAGCCGCAAATTTTTCGGAAAGGTCGCTTTGACGAATTCGATATAACGGCCCATCGCGTCGTCGAGCCGCTGCGCCCGGCCAAGATCCTTGGACGGCACGCGCAAATCCTGCGGCGGCATGTCCATGGCTTTTTCGATTTCTTGTTCCTGGGCGTCGCTGAGTTTGTACCCGTCCGGGCCGAATAATTTAATGCCGTTATCGTCATAAGGATTGTGCGAGGCCGAAATCATGACGCCCAAATCGCAGCGCATAGCCGGCGTCATCATGGCGATGGCGGGGGTGGGCATCGGGCCGACCAGCAACACATCCATGCCTGCGGAAATAAATCCCGCGGTCAGGGCGGGTTCGATCAAATAGCCGGAAAGACGTGTGTCTTTTCCGATAATCACCCTTTTATGGCCGCGCCTTTTGGGGCTATTGCCGTTCTGCCGCGCCAGCACATGGGCGGCGGCCATGGCGACGCGGGTTGCCGTTTCCGCGGTCATGGGTTCGATATTGGCGGTGCCACGGATGCCGTCCGTGCCGAAATAGCTGCGTTTGGTCATGGGCCTTTTTACTCTTTTACGGCGATCCGGTCAATTCGGGCCTGAGGCCGAGAATTGACGAATTATTGCAGACTATGACAGGTTTTCGCCTAGACCATTCTGCAGGGATTCTGGAGCGCCAGCTGCAAAGAAGGGGGCATATTTATACCCATTAATTTTGGCATGGGGTCGTTTTCCAAAGGCACGGATTCAATCAAAGATTTTACCATGTCGATGCTTTCCCTGGCCACGCCATTTTTTTTCATATTGTCGGCGAAATATTGCATGGTTGAAGAAAATGTTTCTTGGCCGGCCGTATAGTAATATTCCAGCATGGCTTCTTTGAGGCTGATGTACTTATGGTCGGCGCCGTTAAAACCGCTGCGCATACACAGGATTTCAAGGGTGTCTAGAAGGATTATGTTATAGCGGTTTTCGTCTCTGCCGATAAATTCAACCGTGCCAAGATGCTTAAAGGCTAAAAAGGTTTCTTCACCTTTTTTAATTCGGCTAAAGCTAATATTTCGAGGCGCAAGCAACGCACGCACTTTTTCCAAGTCCGCCGATAGGCCACGTTCTTTACATAAATATTCCAGCTCTAAAAGGGCGGAGTCCGTCTGAATACGGCCAAATTTCTTTTCATACTGACCTATATATTCATCAATGCCACAAACAATTTGATTCGTATCGCCTGGATACATGCAGACAAGGCTTTTATCGTCTGCCTTTATAAAGGCGATGTACTGGCGGCCAGCTTCGTCGAACGCCTGCGCAAAGCCGAGACTTTGAATTTTTTTGGGCTGAGACGCCGCAACGTTTTGTTTTCTCGGCGAAGGGCTTGTAATAAACAGCATTGCGGTTCCGCCGATAACCCCGAAAATGAGGGGAATCAAATTGCGCTTAAGCCAGGAATCTTTCTTTTTCATGTGTTCACCTGAATTATATAATTGCCAAGTTGTTTTCCGCCTTCGGTTATAAGACAGTATCAATACCCTGATTGGATATTATTGACTTTGCTGCGGCGTAAACTGCCAAATATTGCTATATTTTTTTCCTTAAAGGAAGTATAATCGGCCAAAGTTCAAAAGGAGGCATTTAATGTCATTTTTATCCCCGAAAAGTGAAGAAGAAGCCGAAGTTCGTGACGGTTACCTGCTTTTAATGGCTTGCGCCGGGGCAATTTTTCTTTGCAGCTATCTATCTCATTTAACCAGCAAGCAAAAAGAAGCTGAACGGGTTCGTATAACCGAAACATGTCTGGCGCACACGCGAGGGCGGTAGAATATCCAGCGGCTAGCCCAGCAAGGCCGCAATTGCAAGCGCCTGTTTTGTTTCTTTCACGTCATGGACCCGCAATATATCGGCGCCGTTTTGTGCGGCGAAAATCGCGGCGGCGAGCGATCCCGGCAGGCGGTCTTGCGGCGGCTCGTTATTGCTAAACTGGCCGATGAAGCTTTTGCGCGATGCGCCGATCAGAACGCGTCCCAATTCACGGAACTTTGGAATGGCGCGCAGCAATCCCATATTATGTTCGGCGGTTTTTCCAAATCCTATGCCGGGATCGATGACAATATTTTCTTGTTTCATTCCAGCCCTTAGGCAGTGGTCCATTTTGCGCGATAAAAATTCATAAACTTCTTCGGCCACATTTTCGTAAACGGGATTTTGTTGCATATTTTCCGGCCTGCCTTGCATATGCATCAAGATGACCGGAATTCCGCTATCCGCCGCTATGCCGAGGCTATCCGAATCGCCGCTAAGGGCGGTGATGTCATTGATCATGGTCGCGCCGGCTTTCACCGCCGCCTCCATCACCTTGGCATTGCGAGTGTCGATGGAAATAACGGCTTTTTCGTCTTTCAGCGCGCGAATGACCGGAATTACGCGTTCCAATTCCGTCAACGGGTCTATCGGCTGCGCGCCGGGGCGGGTCGATTCCCCGCCGATATCGATAATGTCCGCGCCTTCGCCAATCATTTGACGGCCTTGAGCGATGGCCGCGTCGATATGATAATGTTTTCCGCCGTCATAGAAGCTGTCCGGCGTTACGTTCAGAATTCCCATTAGCAAAGTCGAGGGTCGATCGTCGATGGTCGATAAGGGTTTCAGTTGTGTCATTAAACTATCGACTATTTACTATCGTCTATTGACTAAACGGCGGGCTTGGGATCCACCCCGCCGCCTGCGGAAGGCATGGCGGATTTGCGCGCCGAACTGGCGCGGTCGGTCGCCATCGGACGATCCTTGTTCAGGGTTTCGCCGTTCAGAACCGCCTTGATCTCGTCGCCGCTAAGGGTTTCGTATTCCAAAAGCGCCTTTGCCAGATCATGCAGCTGTTTTATATTTTTGGTCAATATGTCCTTGGCGCGCTGATAGGCTTCGTCGACGATGGATCTGACCTCTGTGTCGACTTGCTGCGCCGTGTTTTCCGACATGGTGCGGCTTTGCGAATTGCCATGGCCCAGATACAAATCTTCTTCCGAGCGGCCATAGGCCAAAAAGCCCAAACGATCGCTCATGCCCCATTCGGTGATCATGCGTTTGGCCATATCGGTGACCATGCGGATGTCGCTGGACGCGCCGGTGGTTACTTTCTCCTCGCCAAAGATCAATTCTTCGGCCAGCCTGCCGCCCATGGCGACGGCAAGATCCGCCTTTAATTTCGCCTTAGAAACGGAATAGCGGTCGCTTTCAGGAAGCCGCATCACAAGCCCCAGCGCCCTGCCGCGCGGAATGATGGTAGCCTTGTGAATCGGATCGGAGTCGGGGCAATGGATAGCAACGATGGCGTGGCCGCCTTCGTGATAGGCGGTCAATTTTTTTTCTTCGTCCGACATCGCCATCGAGCGGCGTTCGGATCCCATCATCACCTTGTCTTTGGCAGCCTCTAAATCGGCCATACCGACGGCGCGCTTGCCTTTGCGCGCGGCCATCAGCGCGGCTTCGTTGATAAGATTGGCAAGATCCGCCCCGGAAAATCCGGGCGTGCCGCGCGCGATCACCTTGGCGTCGACATCTTGCGCCAAAGGCACTTTGCGCATGTGGACTTTTAGGATTTTTTCACGGCCCGCGATGTCTGGATTCGGAACCGCGATCTGGCGGTCAAAGCGGCCAGGGCGTAAAAGCGCCGGATCCAAGACATCCGGGCGGTTGGTCGCGGCGATGATGATGACGCCCTCGTTCGACTCAAACCCGTCCATTTCGACCAGCAATTGATTGAGCGTTTGTTCGCGCTCGTCATTGCCGCCGCCAAGGCCGATGCCGCGATGGCGTCCGACCGCGTCGATTTCGTCGATAAAGATGATGCAGGGCGCATTTTTCTTGCCTTGCTCGAACATGTCGCGCACGCGGCTTGCCCCGACGCCGACGAACATTTCAACGAAATCCGATCCTGAGATATTGAAAAACGGCACATTGGCTTCGCCCGCGATGGCACGCGCCAGCAGGGTTTTACCCGTTCCAGGCGGGCCGACAAGCAAAACGCCTTTTGGGATTTTGCCGCCAAGACGTTGAAATTTCTGCGGGTCTTTTAGAAAGTCTACGACTTCTTCTAGCTCGCCCTTGGCCTCGTCGATGCCTGCCACGTCCTCGAAAGTGATCCTTCCGCCTTTTTCATTCAAAAGCTTGGCGCGCGATTTACCGAAGCCCATTGCCTTTCCCGCGCCGGATTGCATTTGGCGCATAAAGAAAATCCACACCGCGATAAATAAAAGCATCGGGAACCAGGAAACCAAAATCCCGAAAAATCCAATGGATTCGTCTTCGGGCGGCGCGGCCTTGATAGTGACGCCGGATTTTTCAAGCTTGGACACAAGATTCGGATCATAGGGGCTGTAGGTATTAAAGCCGCTGCCATTGGTCATATGGCCGGTAATATTGGCGCCCCGGATCAGCACGTCGGCGACCTGGCCTTCTTCGATTTTTTTCAAGAAGTCCGAGAATGCAAGGCTTGTCGAGTTCGCCTGCATATTGCGGCCCTCAAACAAATTAATCATGGCCAGCACGATTAAGCCGATAATGATCCAAAGCGCAAGATTACGACCAAATTGATTCACGGAACAACCCTTTCAGAAAAGAAACAGGAATAGAGAATTGATTGTAGCAAGTTTTTCATGCCGCGTCACCGGAAATGGGCGGTAAAAAAACATCGTAACCCGGTGAAAATACAGGCATAATTCCGTACCAGGAACAGGATTTCGTTTCTTGCCGCCAGTAATTTAAATGGGGTGCCGCGACAACGAAGTCAACCCCGTCTTTTTTCAGCCAAATCGCGGGCAAGGCATAGCGTGCGGCAAGCGGTATTTCAGTGGATCGTAATTCCGGGCGGTGTTGCACGATTTGCGCCCAGCCTTTTTCCGAAAGCGCCGCGATATAGAAGTCTTCTTGCGCGCGATCCATTTGCGGCAGGATAAAGCGCCCATCCCAGATGCCGCCTTTTGCCATAAGCGGCATTCTGCTTTGGATCCGTCCGAATTCACGGCAGATCAGAATATCGCCGTCTTGCTTTTGCAAGATGCAGCCGTTCAGGGTGCGCATTTTAAAATCCTCGTCCATAATCTGCCGGTATAAAAGATCCAGGCTACGTCCGCGCGGGCCATACTCCCTGCCGCCGATTGCGGCAAGAATTTGCGCCAAAAGCCTTTTTCCCGTCTCGGCGTCGGATTTTTGCAGCGAGTCCAAAGCCAGCAGCGCATAGCCTTCTGGAAAAATCCGCAGAGCGCTTGTACTAAGGCGGTCCACCGTCTGTTTAAGCGCGGCGCGGTTTTTTTGTAAGACCTGCAGGGTCTTTATGACTTTATCCTCTTCCCATCCCATTTGCGCAAGCCGGGGCAAGGCAAGACGCAGGCGGGTGCGGCCAAAAATTGGATTGCGGTTGCTGGGATCTTCGATCCAAACCTGGCCGCGCTGCCGCAAAGTTTCTTTCAGGCGGGATTTCGGGATATTCAAAAGCGGCCGCAGCAAGCGCAAGCCGCGGTGATGCCGCATTTGTTCCATGCCGCTTAAGCCATAAAGACCGCTGCCATGCAAAAGCCGCAGCCAGAATGTTTCAATCTGATCGTCCTGATGATGCGCCAGATAAAGATCGGAAATCTCCTGGCGCCTGCAGTAATCCTGCAGCAAAGCATAGCGCGCTTTTCTTGCGAATTGCTGCAAGCGGCTTTTTGGTTTTTCTCCCTGAAGGGTCAGAACGGCATGATCTACCCCGGATTGCCTCAGCCATTCGCCTGTCTGCAAAGCTTCTTGCGCCGACTCTGCGCGCAACCCGTGATCTATCGTTAGGGCCGTAAGATGCGCGTTGTTTTCCGTACACCAATCCTGCAGCAGAAGACACAAGGCCATGCTGTCGCTGCCCCCCGATACTGCGGCCGCGATTTTTCTATTTTGCGGCAAGGGCAGAAAATCCTGCATCATCGCAGAAAATTCCGCAGCAAGGATGGGGGCGTTTTTTTCCGGCATTAAGCCCCGGCTTTGGCGCATTCCAGCTTGGCTTCTTCGCCGGCTCTGCGGGTTTGAATATTCTGCGGCGCTTTCGGAAATTCACGGCGCAGTTTCGCAAAAGTCGAACAAGCCTCTTTCTTATTGTTCAGCTGCGATAAAGACAAACCAAGTTTCAAAAGGCTGTCGGCCTGTTTGTTGCCCTTTGGATAATTCTGATAGGCCAGCAAAAATTCGACCGCCGCTTCGGGATAAGCGCCGCGCACATAATAACTTTCTGCAAGCCAATATTGCGCATTGCCTGCTAGAGCGTGCTTTGGATAAGAAGCGATCCAGGATTTAAAGGCGGCCTCCGCGCCGGCGTAATCGGTCTGCTGCAATAAATTCAAAGCCGCGTCATATTTGTCGTGAATTTGCCTTTCCGAATCCTCTGCCGGGGCTGTTGCATTCACGCCCGCAGCCGGTTCCATCAGCGGCTCGGCATGGGTGGCGGCTAAAGGCTGGGCCGCGGCCTGGAGTTTGCTTTCCAATGCTTGCAGGCGGAATTCGATGTCGCTTTGCGATTTTTCTTGAATTTGTTTCGCCAGATTCTGCTGATGCGACAGTTCTTCGATCCTGCCGGTCAATTCGCGCAGGCTGTTTTCAAGCTCGCTGATCTTGGCATGCAGGCTGCCAACCGCGCTGTCTTCAATATTGTCGCGGCGCAGGCTTTGCGGGGTTGAAGCGGGCAGCGGTTTTTCGCTGCGGAATACTTCAAGCTGCATGGTCTGCATGTCGCGCTCCATGCGTTCCAAGCGGTCAAGCAGGGCGGCGTTTTCTTGCGCGGCGGCAAGGCCTATCGGCGCAAAGCACAAAAGCAGGATTAGAGAAATTCGCGTCATGGTGTCCTCCGGCTGTTATATTCTTAACCTAAATTGCGTCATAAAAAAGGTAAAAAAACAGCCGCGGTTTTGATGCCGCGGCTGCCTTTAAGTTAACGCAATCAAAAAGATTACGAATTTACGTCGGGAACGCCCTTGATGGTCGTGACCGATCTGCGGTTTTGCGACCAAGAAGATTCATCCGATCCCAAAATCGCCGGACGTTCCTTGCCATAGCTGATAGTGCTTAGGCGCGAAGAAGGCACGCCCAAAGAGACAAGGTAATCCTTGACCGAATTGGCGCGGCGTTCGCCCAAAGCCAAGTTGTATTCGCGGGTTCCGCGTTCATCGGCATGGCCTTCAAT
>JACCDG010883429.1_pt1 | contig 28034 bp, 26 predicted proteins | sample 7442471 | NCBI WGS metagenome assembly JACCDG01 (sample SAMN15323444, study PRJNA562643) | freshwater metagenome | isolation source: river surface water | place: USA:Blue River Watershed | collected 2017-08-17 | reverse complement strand
GCAGGCAGTCCGTCAGGACGCCTTGCCTTCGCCTGCAAGACTGCTCCCCTACAAGAATTTTGAATCCATGAAGATCGCCACCTGCATTTTCCGGGTGCGTTTCACCATGTTCCAGCAAGTACCGCAACTCGTTGTTTTTCAAGCGATGTCATTGCGGATTCGTTCCGCGTTATGACACGATGACCCCATCTAGCACCGCCAAAGTGGGTAGCTAGGTGGGTAGCTAGAGCGGCTAGCTACCCACCCTCGATGGGAGTTCGCTCGATGGCCAAGTCCACGAATCTCTTAGGTGATGTTCAAATCAAGCACTGGATCGCTAAAGGCCAGCCAGTAGCCAAGTCGGATGGCAATGGCCTGACTTTCACACTGTCGAAGGCTGGTGCCGCCACCTGGGTCCTGCGCTACAGGGTTGGCGCAGGTCGAAGAAAAGAGATGACGCTTGGAGGCTATCCCGACATGGGACTCGCTGAGGCCCGCAAGAAAGCCATGCGGCTGCGAGTAGCCATTGATGAAGGCGAAGACCCTGCGCTCGACAAGCAGAAGGAAAAGGCCCGCAAGGTGATTGCGTGGCAGATGTCGGACCTCATCGCAGACTACCGGGAAAAGATACTCGTCGAACCAAGCTTCGCACGCGGAACCATCTACTACCGAAACGCAGATTACAACAAGGTCATTCTTCCCAAATTGGGCAATCGACCAGTGCGCGACATTTCGCCAATCGACATCGTCCATCTTCTCAAGACCTGCGGACGATCATGGACCGTCTGTAAGCGCATTTTGACCAGCTGCTCTCAGCTGATGGACCATGCAATTGGACAATCCATCATCGAAGCCAATCCTTGTACCGGCATCAAACTGAGGGCAGTCAAAGGAGCACGCCCTCCCGTCAAGCAACGCGTCATGTTGTCACGGGCAGAGCTCACTTCACTCCTGAAGGCCAGCGATGACATTGGTTTAGAAAACGCCTTGGCATTGCGTATCCTCCTTGCGACTTGCGTGCGTAGTGTCGAGCTGGTCAAAGCGAAGTGGGAACATATCGATTTCAATCGTGCCACGTGGTGGGTACCGGACGAATCCGTCAAAACCCGTACTGGATTTCTAGTACCTCTTTCACCGACCGTCCTGGGCTGGTTCCGCCAACTGCAAGCCATCGAGGCCGATTCCGCCTACGTACTTCCAGCTCGCGGCAAGTCACGCAAGGCATCCGGCGATACCCACGTCGGCCGGACAACTCTATGGGCTGCCATTACACGGTCGTTCGAGCGTGGCCAGTTAGATGTCACCCGCTTCACACCTCATGACACTCGCAGCACCGCCAAAGGACATATGCGCAACCTGGGAGTGTCGCGGGAAATTTCCGAGATCGCCTTGAACCACAAGCTGAAAGGCTTGGAAGGTATCTATGACGTGCGAGAAGAAATTCCCGAGCGACGCCGCGCTTTGGAATTGTGGGCCCGGTTCCTAGCTGAATGCGAGCGAGGGGAATCGGTACCTGTGCGAAGCAATGTCATTCCCATCCATGGAAGGGCAGCATGAATAGACTGGCGTCCCCACGCATCCTGGACCCAGTCTCCGCCGTATCCGCGTGGAGAATAATCACTTTAAAGCTGCAAAAAGAGCCTCCATAGGCCTGCCACCTCGATCTGCAATTCGGGCAGGACTCGCTCTTCGCGAGTGTCCCAGGCAGCGCTGTCAAAACATGGCAACGAGCGTTCACATCACCTGGACTGCCGGGTACACATCCCTATGCAGTCGTTCAGCGAGACCTCCATGCTGACCCTAGCGTTGTCGACCGAAGTGGACTACACCTGCTGGGGTACCCATGGGGTCAGCCGCCTGCTGGCCGAGCAACTGAGGATCGCAGGCTGCACTGTCTCGGTCAATCGCAGCGCGACAGTCAAAGGTAACTTGTCGGTTGAGGGGGTAATTGCCGTTGCGGATCATGCCGACACCCTCATCGACACTCGCGAAAGCGCAATCTCAGCCGCCCACACGATGGGCAACGTGCCGGATCAATCCTCGCCGGTCCGAGGCAGTTGCAAGCGCCTGTGGCCGCTCGGGTAACGATGCCTAAAACCAGGACGATGGCGCGCCCATGAATCCGTGCAAATCATTTGAGCTTGACGTGCTCGCAGCTACCGGGTGCATGCGTGCGGGCGACACGGCGCCGGTCAACGCCAGCGAACGGCGTCGTCACATTGCGCACGCTCGGCATGCCGAAGACGTCCTCGCTGTAAATATCCAGGACATTCACCGCAATACACACATCGCGGCTGCTGAACTGTGCCGACAGCATCACATGCCTTAGCATTTGCACAATACCTTCATAGGCGTGGCGGGTCATCTTGTAACTGTCAAACGTATGCCGCATCGGCACAAAGCTGAAATTCTCTGAAGGCTTGCCCAAGGCGAGCATAAACAGCGCCACACTGTGCTCAATGACATCCTGCACGCTGGAATGGCCATACACGCGGCGCGTCGATGGCGTCGACAACAAGCGCGAGCAAAAGTCCGAGATCACTGGCTTGAGCACTGTCATACCGCCGTATTTGTCGAACAGGTTGGGTATGGGATCGGTTAATTGAGGTGTCAATTCGGACTCCGACGATCTTGCAGCATTTGCCAAAGCAGGCCCCGGCCAAAGCGCCCGTCGCTTCGAGCCGGCCATTACTCCGTTTGCTGCACCAGCGCCAGATGCGGCAGAGGATACGTGATTACCGTTCTATTAAATGCGCAATAAACTTTCCTTGAAGCATTATTAAGAAACAGGCAGATTGCTGCTGATATTTATATTAATTACTCCAATAGAGCGAATCTATCCTGCCCGGCTTCCTGAGCGAATTCCCACTCGAGCCTGCTGGCAAATTGGGCAACAAAAAAGGGCCTCACCGAACGGCAAGGCCCATCAACGCACGAGGCTTTCGCAAGCGTTCGCGCCCCCTCTGGAATACAGATGGCCGCCGCCTACTGGCGTGGCCTGCGCGTCAATGCAGGAATTTCGCCTCACTATCCCGCTTACGAGCTGCCGCGCCAGAATGTTGGGTTCGCCGGACGCGCGCCTCCTTGATGCCCCAGTCATAGAAAAAGACCGCCACTTCGACGATCTCTTCTTCAGAAAAACCGGAGATCTCGACATGCTGCGCCAGTTCGTAAGCCTCCCTAGGGACACTCAGACCGGAACCTTCGAGATTCTCCAGGGCTTGCACGAGTCGCTTCTTGTCCACAGCTGTCTCCCCCCGGCGAAATGACATTGCTGAGGCAATGCCGACGCCTTCATGCTGCCGAGAATTGCTCAGGACCAACTCACGAACAAAAGGGGAAAGACCGTTCAGCTCCGCCGTTTGCCGAACTGCCGACAGGGGTACATCTAAGGCAGCGAGAAATAAACGTCGCATGCATCGCGCTACACCGACAACCCTTGCCGACAAGGTGATTCGATGAGAACAAGATCGCTCAAGACCGTGCTGCATATCGACGATGACGCCGATGTCCGCGAAGCCGTCCGGTTCGGGCTACAGACCCTGCACGGCATCCAGGTCAGGACCTGCTCATCCGGCCGCGAGGGCTTGATGGCCGCTTCCATTTTCAGTGCCGATCTTCTGCTGCTCGATGTGATGATGACCGAAATCGACGGCACAATGGCCTTGGCTGGTCTGCGACAACATCCGTTCCACCGCCACACACCGGCGATCTTTCTCACCGCCATGGCGCATGACGACGACCGCTTGCACTACGCAAGCCTGGGTGCCGCCGGCGTCATTGCCAAGCCCTTTGCCCCGGAAAATCTCTACCAATCCATCAACCGCATCCTCAGACGCCATCAGCAAATCCAGCCACCCGGCATGGGGACCGAACTCAGCATGCTAGATCGTGTTTCGTCGCGTGAACTGTCGGCGCGGCTCGCTACCATTCACTGGGCCATGGATCGCGTTGTGCAAGAGCCTTTACTGGCCGAGCACCGTTTGCACTTGTTTGAACTCGTTGGTGATTTGGGCGCGGTTGCCACCGGCTATGGCAAGGCCGGCATGGCAAATGCAGCCCGTCGTGCTCAGCACCGCTTGTATGCAATGAACTCGGATCAGAGCCTGAATTTCCGCGACCTGAAGGACATTGAAGTGGAATTGTGCCGTTGGACGAATTGAAGCCTCACCTGACGCCCCCACGGAATAACGATCTCAAGATGGCAGCAACCGGTCCATCCGGGCAAACAATTCCATCGGCAGGAAAGGCTTGACCACATAGTCATCGACCCCGAGCCTAAAGGCCTCGACGATGTCGCTTTCACCGTTCCTGCCCGTGAGCAAAACCACCGGTACCGGCTTCCAGCGTTCATTGGCGCGAATCATCTTCAACAATTCAACACCACTATGAACAGGCAGCATCATATCCAGTAGGACCAGATTCGGCAGTTCATCACTGTCCTCAATGTACCTGGCAGCTTCAGCACCGTCTGCGAGTAATACCGGCTCCACACCGCGTCTCCGTATCAGCTGCTCCAGCAGCTTACGAATGTGAGGATCATCTTCAACGATTAATATTTTTTTCATCGATAGTAAATCTCTTAACTCGCTGCCCACATCGGTACCGGAAGTGACATCCTCGGTGCTACGCCGAGCCGACCGGCCTTCATCGCTTCAACGAATTCCCCGGCGGACATCGGTCGCGCAACCAAGTAGCCCTGAATTTGGCCGCAGCCGAGCACCTGCATATCATGCAGCATCTCGATGTTCTCAACCCCTTCGGCCACGATCTCCAGCTTCAGGCACTTGGCCATGGCCACAATCGCCTCAGCAACCGCACGGCTGGCTTTATTAGAGCTAACACTGTGCACAAAGGATTTATCAACTTTGATCTTGTCGATCGGCAGCTGGGCGAGGTAAGACAAACTCGAATAGCCGGTACCGAAGTCATCCAGCGAAATCCGTATGCCATTAGCGCGAAGCAGCTGCAGCATCGCGATTGCGTGTGGCAAGTCCTCCAGCAGCGAGCTCTCCGTCAATTCAAGCTGCAGCGCCGACGCCGGCAGGCCCGACCCTTGTAACTGGTGAAAAACCATGTGGTGGAACCCACTTTGGCGGAACTGCAAAGCCGACACATTCACCGCTATCGGTACCATAGCCAAACCTTGCTCAATCCAGAAGCGCTGCGTACGGCAAGCCTCGTCAATCACCCAATTCCCGATTGGCACGATCTGGCCCACTGCCTCGGCCGCCGGAATGAACTTGTCCGGGCCAATCCCAGCAGACGGCCAGCGCAGCAAGGCTTCCACCGAGCACACCGAATAGTCCGACAGATCGACCAGTGGCTGGAAATAGAGCTCGAACTCCTTGCGATCCAGTGCCCCGCGTATCCGGTCTTGCAAGGCCAAGGCTTCCTTGCCCACTTGCGACAGCGAATAGGAAAAGAAGCGCCACGTGTTCTTGCCGCTCTGCTTGGCGAGGTACATCGCACTGTCAGCCGCCTGGATCAGCTGGTGCATGTCATTGCCGTCACGCGGGAACAAGCTGATACCAATCGATGCCGAGATCAGGATTTCAACTCCATCAATTTGGTAAGGCTCGGCAAGAGCTTCTACCAGCCGGTCTGCAACACGAGCGCCCTCCTCATCGCGCGCGATTTCGGGCATCAGCACCAGAAATTCATCGCCGCCCGGCCGAAACACCAGGTCGCCCGAGCGCAGGCAACGCCGAATCCTGTCCACTACCTGCACCAAAAGACGGTCTCCCACCCCATGGCCGTGCAAGTCGTTGACTTGCTTGAAGCGATCAAGGTCGATGAACAGCAACGCCCCAACATGACCATGGCGCGCGGCGTTATCAAATATATGCACCGAATATTCAAACAGCAGCACCCGGTTCGGCAAACCGGTCAAAGGATCATGCAATGCTGCCCTCAGCGCCTCTTCCTGCGCCGACTTGCGAGCAGTGATATCCATCGTCGTGCCGCACAAACGGATCGTCTTTTCCTGCTCGTCGTAGAAAGACTGCCCGCTGGCCTCGATCCAGCGCAACTTCTGGTCTTGCTCACCAATCACCCGGTACTCGACGTGATAGCGACTGTCAGGCGTCGCCATGCAACGGCACAGCGTCTTCTCCAGCTCCGGCCAATCATCGGCATGAATGAGCTTCACGAAGCGCGCAAAACTGAGCGGCGAATGCTCGTCGATGCCGAAATGTTCGCGCACCCAGAAAGACCAATAATTACGCGGATCGCTTTCGCCGAAGAAGTCGAACACGCCCAGCCTGGCAGCGTCGAGCACAATATCTTGCCGGCGCTTGCTTACTGCAAGCGCAGTTTCCGTCAGTTTGCGGTCATCGATGTTTTCAAAGACCGCGACAAGATAATCCGGTTGGCCTTCGTCATTGCGCACGAGCGCGACATGGAGCTTCACCCAAATCATTTGCCCATCACTTCTCAGATAGCGCTTTTCCACCGCCCGGCGCTTCAAATCTCCACTAATTAGCGCGCCGATAATTTCGAGCGTCATCGGCAAATCATCAGGATGCGTCAATTCCTGGCAGCGCATCGACAACATCTGCGTCTCGGTATAACCGACGATATCGCATAACGCCTGATTCACGCGCGTCCATTGCCCGTCAAGTGACAGGTGGGCTAAGCCTATCGCTGCATTGTCGAACGTTTCCTTGAATTTTTTTTGCTTTTGTCGCAGCTTGTCTTGAAGCAGCTGCAAATGGTGCTCATTGTTCTGTAGCGCCTGAATCAAATCATGGCGCGAATTTCGGCTAACCGACTTTTGAGCAGGCATAAACCACCTAATGATCCGGAAATACAAGCCATTGGAAAACTCCACAAACGCATCCAAGAATTCGGCATAAACCTGATTTCTATTACCGGACACGCATGCAGTTAATCGTTAAATTTCCGATAACAAATTGCGGCACATCAAATGATGATTGGCTTTAATTCCATTCATGGAATCACTTGCGTATTTAATTCATGAATCGTCTGGTATCCGGTTCCTCATGCCATCGGCAATGTGACACCGCTCACTGGCAGCCGCACAAAAAAGGTGGTGCCCACAGCTTCGGTCGACTCAAAATTCAACGTACCGCCATGCGCGTGGACAAAACCACGTGCAATCGACAGCCCAAGCCCGCTCCCCCCCTTCTTGCGGGTACCGGCCGACTCCGATTGCGTGAATCTCTCGAACACTCGGGTATGAAATTCCTTTGGAATGCCGGCACCATCGTCCTCCACCGCAATCACCACCTCATGGGCGTCAACGCTGGCGCGCACCCTCACTTCGCTGCCTGGCAAGGAAAACTTGCAGGCATTGGACAGCAGATTCGTCATTACCTGCAGGAAACGATCCTCATCGACATTGATCACCAGCGACTCGTCTTCCACCGTCAAGCAATAACGGACTTGGGATTGCAATGCGTAGGGCTCATTGGCCAACACGGCCTTTTCCAGCAAGGGACGCAAGGGCTGCATGGACCGGTACAGTGGCATTTGGCCACGCGCCAGCTTGTCGAGATCCAGAATATCGGACACCAGCCGTACCAACCGGTCGCAATTGTCAGAAGCCATGCCCATCAGTTTCGTCTGTTGTGGCGTGGCCACCGTGCGCAGCGATGCATTGACCAACGACAATGCTCCCTTGATCGAGGTTAGCGGTGTGCGTAGCTCGTGCGAGACCACGGAGACAAAGTCCGATTTCATCTGGTCAAGCTGCTTCTGCTGCGTCAAGTCCGTCACCACCGTGACATGGCCCCGCACCAGCCCCTCGGAGGAACGGAGCGGCGACACCCGCACCTGCACCGTGGTAGCACTACCATCGCGGCAGCGATAAGCCCATTCGCGACGCGGATCGCGCTCCAGCAGCGGCACCAGATCCACATACGGCACACCGGCCAGCAAGGTCGCCGGCAGTGTCGTCTGCATGGCGGCAGCGATCTGGTCCGGGTCATGGAAGATCGTCGGGCTGACTTTGCCGACCACCTCGTCACTCGCATACCCGAGCAGCTGCTCAGCCGCCTGGTTGAACATCACAATGCGTCCTGCTACGTCCGATGCGACGATCGCGCAAGAGGCACTGTTGAGGATGGCGAACTTCAAATCCAGCACGTCCTGCAGAGCTTCGTGGGTTTTCTCCATCTGCTCCTCGGCGACCCGCAGGCTGGTGAAATCAACCTGCGCCAGCAGGAATCGCTGCGACTCATGATCAGCTCTTGGCAAAGGCAACAGGCACGCGCTCAGCCAGAGTTTGTCACCTTGCTTGCTTTGGGCCATGCGCATGCCGCGCCAGGGCACACCGGCTTCAAGCATGCGATGCAGCAGCATAGAAAATTTCGGATCGTCGATACGCCCATCGAGCATGGGAAGCGGTCGTCCAACCAGTTCATCGCGTGCAAACCCGCTCAATGCGCAGAAGCGATCATTGACCTCCAACACCACGCCCCGCCGGTCCATCAGAACAACAATGACAAAATCATCCAGAGCGATCTGGTAAGCGCGTGACTTGTTGAAAGCGGCTTGTGTCTCAGCCTCCGCTTGCTCGAGCCGACCTAGTTTCTTGTAGAGGAAAAGCGCCACGAGGGAAAGTAGCGCAGACATGGCAATCACGTATCCCGCTTTCATGACCGCCCCTGTCATCCAGGACGCCATCAGGTCGTCGTTCGCTACCCCCGTGATCATGATTAGCGGATAGCCATCGAGACGTTTGAAAGTATAGTGCCGCTCCCATCCATCAATCGGCGACAGGCTAGTGAAGCTGCCGGCGCTTTTCTTGCTGAAATTATTGTCGTACTGCGCAGTGCCACGCATGTTGCGCGACATGACCTGAGAATCGGCCGGCAATCTTGCCAGAATGTGTCCATCGACATGGTCCACCGCAATGAAGCCATGCGGCCCGACATTCACCGCATTGAAATCGCCAGTGAGGCTCTCGGTCGTCACTGTTACATTGACGACACCCGCAAATTTCCCCTGTCGGTCAACGATGCGCCGCGTGACCGGAATCACGCGCTTGCCGTTGGCCCGGCTGATCACCGGCTCCCAGACCATGAGGTCGGTACCGGGATGTGTCTGGTGATACTCGAAATAGGGCCGGTCGCGGAAATTGACGCCCTGCTTCTTGATTGGGAGCGAGCAGGCAATCGGGTCACCATCCGGCGTGATGATCGCCATCACGTCAATATCCGGATTATCTTTCTGAATGCGATGGAGCCGCTCGCGGTAGCTATCCCTGGCCACACGCTCGGGAAACTCAATCAGGTCGTCCGACAGCTGCGTCGTCAGCGTTGAAATCTTTTGCATCGTGATCTGCAAGCGGCCCGCCATGGAGTTGACGAGGCTTTGCTGCGATTGTGCAGATTGCGCAATAAACTGTTCCCGCTCCTGCCAGACCATCAAGCCATTAGCCACGATGACCAAGCCGATCACCAGCAGTAGCGCTGGCAGAATGCGCCTTTGCTGACGACGGTGCGCTGACTGCTGCGTGTATTCGCTGCTCATGGCACGACCCGAATCCGGTGAATGAAAAATACTCAGGCGTGAAGTTTCATTTCGCAGGGAAGATCGAAATAGAAGAATGACGCCGCGCCGCCTCAGTCATGCGGTCGAAGCGCGGCTCCGGTGCCGTTTCAAGCACGTCCAGCGTGCACAGGTCAGTCCGCCGCAGGTCGTCATCAGCGGGAGTCGGGGCATCGAGCATCGTCAGGGTCCTGGTGCAGCGAGGTGACGGGTTGTGGGGCAAGAATCGTCAGCAACCCGATGAGGGCCAGCGGCCATGCATGCTGCCCAATGCTCGTCCTGGCACCACGCACGGACCGGCTTCTTCTACCGTAATTTCCTGCTTTGCCCTGCAGAGTATCGGGAAGTTCCCTGCTATTGACGATGAGTAGCACGGGAAAACCCCCTCAGTTCTTCGCACCGAGTCCCGGCTCTGCCCAAACACCAGACAAATTGAGAATTGAGCGACGTGTACTGCTCAGCTCCTCGCTTTGCGCCCTTCCTATTTTCTCCATAATGCCGTTGCCGGACAGGGAATGCGCTGCACGACAGTGACGCAATTGGTTGCGCTGCCGCTCATTGACGCTTGCAAGAAATGCAAAGAAACGAGGAGATCAATGAAACCTGCGCTGAAAATTTTGTATGTGGAAGATGATCCGGACATCCAGACGATCGGCTGCATGGCGCTGAGCGACATTGGCGGGCTGGCGGTACAACCCTGCTCCAGCGGGAGAGAAGCCTTGGCGTTAGTGACCACCTTCATGCCTGATTTGCTCTTGCTGGACGTGATGATGCCGGAGATGGACGGACCGGCCTTGCTGAAAGAGTTGCGCAAGCTGCCAGCGCTGGCAGAGGTACCGGCCATTTTCATGACTGCACGGGTGCAGCCGGCTGAAGTGCAGCATTACCTCAGCCTGGGCGCCATCAAGGTCGTGAGCAAGCCGTTTGATCCGCTGAGCCTAGCAGAGGAGTTGCGACAAGCGGTCGCCAACTGATCATTTTGTACCTGTAACACGAACAGACCGGGGAATACCGCCTTATTTGCCGGATGGACCAGCTCGCTTTGCGGACAAGCTTGAACGATAAATAATAACTGCATGGGACGCCAGCAGCCTCGGCTTGGCCATGCCATAGGGATGCGATGGGCCGACTATCTACAATGTTGGGCTGGGCGCGGCGCAGGCCTCACCAGTTCCTCATTGCATGGCTTGCATTGGTGCTGCTGCTGATTTTCGGTGGAGCCAGCTATAACCTGCAGCAAGAGCGGCGCGGCATTTATTCGCGCGCAGCCAGCACAGCCACGGATTACACCAACACACTTGCGCGCCGCGTCGAGGCATCGATCGCCACTGCCGAGGTACTGCTGGATTTTGTCGCTGCTGAAATTGAGCGCAATCCTGCATCGACCAATGACACCGCACTGGCCGCCCAATTAGAGAAAACCTTGCGCAACCATCAGGAACTGATGGCGGTGATGGTGGTGCCTGCCAACGGCCATCCCGCGCCGACGACCCGCCCGGCCATGTCGCCGACGGCAGACTTTAGCGACCGGGAATATTTTAATTATCACCGGTCGCACACCGGAGAAGAACTGCACATATCGCCGCCGATCATCAGCCGCCTGACCGGCAAAGCAGTCATTCCCCTCACGCGACGACTGAACGACCGTCACGGCAATTTTGCCGGCGTCGCCTTCGTGGGGCTGACCCCCGACTACTTCGAGCAAGAATTCAAGAAGCTCGACCTCGGCAAGAATGCGGCGACCGCCTTCACAACCAGTGACGGCATGATGCTATTCCGCTACCCCACCGTCGCTGGCGCTACGGGCCGCAGCATCGGCAGTTGGGATGTATTCAAAGAGCTCGTCCAAAAGAATGATGCCGGCGTCGGCGAATACCCCTGCCCCATTGATGGCGTCGTACGGCTGCATGCATTCCGCCATCTGACTCGCTACCCGATCATTGCATTTGCCGGCATTGCCTCCGCCGATCTTGAAGAAGAATGGATGGCTTCCATCAAGCTCAAGGTGCCGCTGTTGCTGGCCGTGCTGTTGCTGCTCACCGCCTCAGGCTGGATGATGTATCGCCAACTGCAGCGAGAAACGGCTACCAAGCTGCGCCTGAAGGCCTCCTTGCAGAGTGCCGACAGGGCCAACCAGCGCGCGCATCTGCTCAATGACGATTTGCAAAGTGCCGCCGATTTCCAATCGGCTGTCCTCAACAGCACCGCTTGCGGGATCTTGGTCACCGATAGCGAGGGTGGGCTGACGTTCATCAACACGGCGGCATCGAAGATGCTGAGCTTCACGAATGACGAGGCCAGCGGGAAGCTCAGTCCACTCATGTTCCATCGCACCGAAGATGTGCGCGAGGCCTTGCAGTTCATGCGTCCGGGCGATACGCCTTACCTGCTCATGGTCGCCCATATCAACGCCCACCCGAATCGGGAATGGCGATTCGTGCGGCGCGACGGCTCCACCATCACGGTGTCGCTGCTGGTGACGCCGTTGAAGACCTCGGAAGGCAAGCTGAAAGGCTTTGTGACGATTTTCAATGACCTGACCGAACTGATCCAGCTTCAAGTCCTGAAATCCGATTTCGTATCTGTCGTGTCGCATGAACTGCGCACGCCCGTCACGGCAATTCGCGGGGCACTCTCGCTGCACCAAGCGGCCGTACAGGATTCGCTGCCGCCATCGCAGCAGCGCCTGCTGGCCATTGCCAGCGATAACTGCGAACGCTTGATCAAGATCGTTTCCGACATCCTCGATATCGACAAGCTGGGACACAACAAACTCTCGTTGCTTCGCACGACCCAATCGATCACGTCCCTCATCGAAAGCGCGATCGCCCAGACACAGCCTTTCGCGAACTTGCACCACGTCACTTATCGCATCGGCCTCGACAGCGAAGACCTGTGCGCTTGGGTCGATGCCGACCGTATCCTGCAGGTGCTGGTGAACTTGTTGTCGAATGCCGCGAAATTTTCCCACTCGAATAGCGAGGTGATCGTCAGCGCGAGGGAAGAAGACAATGTTGTCGTGCTGCGCGTGGCGGATTACGGCGTCGGCATTGCCGAAGAATTTCAGCCGCAGGTATTCGACCAATTCTCGCAATGCAGTTCGGCCCTGACACGCAAGTCCGGCGGTACCGGTCTTGGGCTGGCCATCACGAAAATGCTCGTCGAAGCACATGGTGGCTCGATCTCGTTCACCTCAAAACTGGGCTTGGGCACCACCTTTGTGGTGCGCTTGCCAAAGGGCGCGCAAGGACACATTACCCATCGCATGGATAAGGTCAGCGCCCCGTCCATCCAGCACTAGCTATGTTCAATCAGGGTGGATGTACGGGCCCCGAATCCAACCTGCACGCGTCCCTCCGCTGGCAGCGCCTGAATCCGTGCTTAAACCTGCATCAGGGATGCAGCGCAGCTTTGAGCGAAAGTGAACGCGCAGCCAACGAATTTTGCCAAAGGCACTGAAATTCATCGGATTTTCACGCTGATAACTACATTTGCGACGATGAAAATGAATCCGGGTGCGCTTGGACGCCGGTTTTCCCATACGAAAGCTTGCTTCGTCTCACACAAACATTCAGAATACAAAGTTACTCCACGGAAACATTGGGGAGTTGTTTTTATAAAACAACTTTCTCTGAATGCTGTGTGCCTGTCCGGCCATCCGGTCTCCTGAGAAGCCACTCTAATGACAGCTCTGCCGCCCCTGTTCCATGCCAGCGTCGCCGATGACGCCGAACTGCATCGCCGAGCTGTGCGGCACGCACGCGAAGTCTGCTCAGCGGTGCCCGACAACCAGATCGAGCAAATTCTGCAAGTGACCCGGGTGCTGACCAGCGCGCCAATCGCATCGCTGAACCTGATTGCCGAACATGAGGTGATCGGAATGACAACTCTCGGCGCGCCAGTGACCACGCATCCGGCCAGCGAAACCTTCTGCTCCGTCACCGTGCGCGCCCCCGAAGCGATGCTGGTGGTGCCAGACGCCCGTTTCGATGCTCGATTTGCAAACCTGAACATCGTCAGGCAAGAAGACGAGCCCATCCGGTTCTACGCCGGTGTCGTGATCTTCTCGCCCGATGGCTATCCAGTTGCCACCTTGTGCGTGATGGATACCATCCCGCGCGAAAACTTCCCGATGCATGTGATGGGCGCGCTCAAAATGCTCGCGGCGTCGATGGCACTGCGTCTGGAGTTGCGGTCAAAAATCGACCAACTGGAAGAAGAGCAAGCCAAATTCCGCTCCTTCATGGACAGTGGCCCGACCATTGCCTACATGAAGGATGTCACGGGCCGCTACACCTATGCGAACCGGCAGATGCTCGAGGCCTACCAGTTGAGTGAGCGCGACTTGATCGGCAAAACCGATGCCGATTTGTGGGATGCCGGCGTGGCCGAGCAAATGATCGACCATGACCGCTGGATCTTTGAACAATCCGAACCCGTGGAAGCCATTGAACAAGGCCCGGCGGATGACAACGGCAAGCCCACCTGGTGGCGCAGCTACAAATTCAAGGTGCCGGCAGAGCGTCCCATGTTGGGTGGTATCTCCATCGACGTCACCGACGTACAGATCGAAAAACAATACTTCAAGAAGCTCAGCAATACCGACACCCTGACCGGCCTGCCTAACCGTCTGGCAATGGACAATGCACTGCCCCAGACGATTCGCGACCACCGCGATGCCGGCAAGCTTGTCGCGGTCATGATCCTGAACCTCGAAAACCTGAAGTCGATGAACAGCCGGCTCGGTCGCACCACCGGGGATGCAGTGCTGCGCGAGATCGGCAAACGCTTGCGCCAGACCCTGCGCGAAGATGACACCGTCTTCAAACTGCCGGGCGCCGAATTCGTGGTGCTGCTGACGGGTTTGCACCACGACGGCGAAGCTGAACAAATTGCTGGCAAGCTACTGACCGCAACGCGCGCGCCCATCGATATTGGCGGCCACACCATTTCCCCGGTGTTGAACATCGGAATCGCAACCCTGGCCAGCGGCGCCGCCGATGCGAGAACGCTGCTGAGCCGCGCCGAGATGGCGATGCGCATCGATGTTGCGACATAATTGCCCGACCCGGTTGCCCAACTGATTTGCCTTTGTTGCCCGCCCCATAAGCTCCGAACCGAAAATGCCGCCGCTGTTTCAATCGTTCAAACGACCGGTCGATGACGACAAACGCGTCGAAGCGCTGCTGGCGACCCGCCTGCTGCAGCGCCAGCCCGACGAGTTGTATGCCAACCTGGTACACCTGGCGACCCTCATCACGGGGAAGCCCATGGGCTTCATCGATATTGTCAAGGAAAAGACTGTCCTGGTCTGGGCCCACAAGCGCGGCTTCGATGCAGAGGTCGAACGCGACAAGTCGTTATGTTCGACGACGATCATGACACCGGAAAAAGTCACTGTTGTCGAAGACGCATACTTGGATGTCCGCTTCAGCCATCTGGAGATCGTCAGGAATGATCCCGGCATCCGCTTTTATGCCGGGGCACCGATCTTCTCCGACACCGGTTATGCGATCGGCACCATTTGCGTGGCCGACACCGAGCCCGGCGCACTGACTGACGATCAAATCAAGGGCTTGCAGATCCTCGCGGAGGCCGTCACCTCTCGCATCAAAATGCAGATGACCTTGGACCAGATGGCTACCGAACGCAATAAATTCGACGCCTTCATGGACAGCGGTCCGACCGTGAACTTCATCAAAGATGCCAGTGGCCGCTACACCTATGTCAACAAGCGCTTCCTCAAGACCTTTGGCGTAGAAGCCAGTGACATCCTTGGCAAGCGCGATGCCGACCTGTGGCCGGACGTCGGCGAACAGATTGCCGCCCATGACCGATGGGTCATGCTGCAGAAAGAACCCGTCGAACTTTCCGAGCAAGGACCGATGGCCGAAGACGGCCGACCCAGCTGGTGGCGCAGCTACAAATTCGTCCTGCCGAGCGACCCGCCGAGCATGGGCGGCATATCGCTGGATATCAGCGAACTGCAGCACATTCAAAACCAGCTCAGGATTCAGGCAGGCCGTGATGTGTTGACTGGTTTGCAGAACCGCAGTGCGATGACCGAAGAATTGCCGGTGGCCATACTCGCCAACCAGCAGCGCAATGAAACCCTCGCTGTCATGTACATGGACCTCGATCACTTCAAGTCCGTCAATGACACCTACGGCCATGGCGTGGGCGACGAATTGCTGAAAGAGGTTTCGCGGCGCATCGTCGGCGCGCTGCGTCAGTCGGACCGCGTCTATCGTCTGGGCGGTGATGAATTCGTCATCGTGGTGCAGCACCTGCATAACCAGGATGAAGCGGAAAACATCGCGAAAAAAATCCTGACCGCAATGGAAACCCCGGCTGCCTTGAGCGACACCGTCGTACGCATCAGCGCCAGCATCGGCATCGCCTGCGTTCACGGGAAAATGACCGCCCCTGAAGTATTGGTCAACCTTGCTGATGTCGCGTTGTACGAAGCCAAGCACCAAGGACGCAATCAGTACGCATTTGCGACCTGACTCCTGCCTGAACTGACCGACATCTCGGACACTGCAGCGAAAGCAGACAGTTCAGTAAATTTTCCGCGCATCGCTGCAAGCGAGGTCGCGGCGCGACAGGCCCGGGAGGCCCCCCCGGATTTCGATTGAGATCCGCTACCGCTTGAAAAAGCATTCGATATGCGCGGTACTCCAGGTCACCACACCGACCCCGAAGAAGTCTGCGTCCTGAGTCCAGATCGGGCAATCGAGCACCATCGCGGCAGCCAGCACCGGCCAGTCGGCCTCATCGCGCTGGCGCATGCGTAACCGGGCGCTCGACTCGACGTCTTCCAGCCATTCGTTTTCCAGCACCTCGACATACTGCAGGAGCCCATCCAGCACGGCCATCGCCGGCACTGGGTCCACCTGACGCGATGCAAGGATCGGAGGAAGGTAATGGCGAGCGTCGTCAACGCACACGTTGGGTACAAAGAAATGGACATGGTCCGCATTCGCGAGAATCAACTCCCGCACCCGGGAGCCAAGCACGGCACGGATCAGGATATTGGCGTCAAGAACGATCGCCTTGTGCCGAGTGGGCATTACCGGGATTGACGACGTTGGGCGTTGAAGGCGTCAATGACTTCCTCCGAATCCAAACCAGCGGTCTTGAGCATCGCTTCCAGTTTTTCAGCGGCCGCCATCAACGCCTGCTGATCGCCCAGCGTAGTCTTGTCTCGGCTGGGGATGTAGTAACCGATCGTTTCGCCGTGGCGGGTGATGGCCAACGGCTGACCTACTTCCAAAAGGTAATGCGGCAACTGGCTGCGGAATTCGCGGATGCCGACTTTAAGGGATTCCATGGACGACCTCAGAATTGTGTACACATGCGTACACTATAGGACGCCTCGCCCAACCTTGCAACCGCAATGCGGGTCAAGCCGCGCACACCGTCACACTGAACAAGTCGGAGTAGAGGTTGAAAGTGAGCAAATTCACAACCACCAAAAGCCCCACCCAGGCCAATTTAAGCCAACCAAAGCCAGCGAAAGCCTTCCAGAGCGATTTTTTTCGGATCCGAGGGGCGAAAGATGGCCGGAAATTAAAACGCCGCAATCGCGCTTTAAAGCGGGCCGCTGGTAAAATACGCTGCAGCAAAGAAAAACCGACCGCGTCAATCTGATCGACGGGTCGGTTTGGGATTTGCGCAATGGCGCGTCAGTTGCTCCCGCTAAGAAACGCTGACGCTAATACAATTGGGCGGACGGAATTATAGAGCGCAAGACTTTTTTACGTAAAGCCGTTTAGGTCATCGGCGCCACAGATTTCTATGTGAAAACTGTGCGTCGGCGCACTGTATTTTCCCGCCTGGCATTCATGGAGGACCTTCCTTATGCCAAAGCAGTACCAGTACCAACTCTCCCTGATCCAGCATGAAGCCAACGGATCACCCGTAAAGCAACGTCGCTCGGATGGCTACGTAAACGCAACCGAGTTGTGTGAAGCGGCCGGCAAGAGCTATGCAGCGTACGAAGCGCTTCCAACCACAGCCAATTATTTGGCTGCATTGTCCAAGCACACACGCCTGCCCGAACCGCATCTCGTTCAGAGTATTGCTTCATACAATGGCCGATCAACGGTGTGGGTGCACCCTAAGGTTGCCTTGCATCTTGGCCAATGGCTTTCGCCAGAGTTCGCGGTACAGGTGTCTGAATGGGTTTACGGGTGGCTGGGGGATGGGGCAAAGCCATCTAAAACTTCGCTGCCGCCCCACTTGCAACGTTATGTCACCAACGACAGCAAGATCGAACCTGGATATTTTTCGATCCTGCAGGAGACGGCGCTAAGCCTGTTTGGACCGCTGAACCATGCGGGGTTCGATATTCCCAAAGATTGGGTACCGGACATCTCAGTCGGCAAAGCATTCTGCAAATGGCTTCGCGACATAAAAGGCGTCGACACTGAAAGTTTGCCCAGCTACGAGCATGACTACTGCGATGGCAGACCACTTGTCGATGCAAAGATGTATCCCGACGAGCTGCTTGCCGATTTTCGTCGCTGGTTCCGTACGCATTGGTTGCCGAAATATGGCGTGAGTTATTTCAAACGAAAAGATCCGGATAGCTTGGCTTATCTCGACAGAATTCCGGCTCTTGCGGGGCCGCGCCGTAGTTGATATCACGGATTAGCTCGTAGTATTTGCTGGAGCGCCTCTAGCCGGCTTTGGTCCAGTCGGCAAGAGGCGTAATTTTTTGCGATGGTCTCGGCAATTTCAGCAACGGGGATGTGGGCCTCATCAACTCCGTCGGCACCTCCGGCTTCGGGCAACTCACTACCGGTCGCGGCGGCGTCGTGGAGCAAGCGGAAACTGCCAGGCAGCACAGGCAAATCAGACGGCACATAAGTCGGCACCTCCTTGATGATGTCGCGGTAAATCACTCGCTCGCGGGTCCGTTGTTGTTCGTAGCGAGCCATCGCCTGGTCCACCGCCTTCTGCTGCGTAGCGGCCTGTTGAGCGACCGTTAGCTGCTCCAGCTGCGTCTGCTTGTCCCAGCGCGCCTGCACCTCTGCCCTGCCCGCGTCGCGCCCCTTCGCATACAGCTTCCACTCGCCCCAGCCCAACACCACGGCGACCAGCAAGCCGAGCGCAAACCGCCCCCCAAGCTCATTCATCCGATCCCCTCCCGGTAACCTTCGCCAGTCCGATACGTCAGCAGCTGCCGCCGAGGTCGGCCGTCACACAGTCCCACGTGCACCCATCGGCCACACTCGACGATCAGTTGATCGAACTCGATCTCCAACGCAGCGATGCGCCGCGCAAGCACTGACGGCGACACACCTGCCTGCACGATGTCGGCCGCCAGCCCGCGCCGGTGCGCACTCGTCGTAGCCCCACCCACCCGCCGGTTCAATTCGGCACACCGATAACCACTGCTGACAATCAATGGCTCTCCACCGAGCGCATCACGCAGCTGCTCAAGCACGCCAGCCAGCCGCAGCAAGTTGGGCATCACCTCGGGCGGCGGCGTATTGTCGATATGGAGTCGACGCGCCGTATCGGACGCCATCAACTCTTCCAGCGTGAAGTGTTCGCTCAGTAGCATGAACGTCGCCCGTCAGGATGCCGCCCCAACCACGCCTGCCCTCGCGCATAGCCCCACAGTGCGAGGCAAGCCAATGTCACATTGGCCAACGTCTGCGACTCCACCCCCACAAAACCGAGAAAGCTTGGTTTCAGGATGTTCAGCGCCGAGAACAGACCGAGCGCGGATAGCAAGGCCGTACCGGCGACTCCGCACGGCACGCGCGGGTTCAACACCGCCCATAAACACACCGCCAGCACGGTGAAATTCGCCCACAGATTGATCACCCAGATCATTACCCTCTTCCTCCCAGAAAGCGCTCCCGCAAACGCGCCAGCAAGCCAGCATCGATCTCGCGAAATACTTCACGCACGATGGCCAGCGCGAACAGGCCGACCAGAAATTGCAGCGCGCTTTGCACCGGTGCACCAGGCAAAGCCAGCCAGCTGACCAGGCCGGGCGCGAGGTAGCTGGCGCAGGTCGTACCCATCGCCAGGCTCGCCAGCCGCTGGCAGATCCTCATCCCTGCTCCGAGAAAATTCAGCGACACCGCCGCGCCCATCAATCCCGGCAGTAGCTCCTGCAACCAGTGCCAGACAGCCAATGCACCCTGCAAGGCCAGCCCGGCGGCGAGATGGACGCTCATGCTCGCGTTCAACCCACCGGGTACAGGTTCACGCCGTCGCATTCGATGAGCCTACGCTGGCCGTCCGCCAGTGCCAGCGCATTGCCGGTGGCCGTCTTCAGCAGCACACCCTGTGCACCAGTAGTGGTGACTGCCACGATCCAGCTACGCGCCACGGCCGGCACAGTGACGGTGCGTGGTGCGGTCAATGCACCACTGAATTCCAGGCTCTGGCACAGCGCCTGCGCCAGCGTGAGCGAGATGTCCGCGTCTCTGATCGCCACCACCGCCCTGCCGTAAAACAGCCGCGCCAACAGCTGCGGACTGCGGTGGTCTTCATAACTGGTCACCGAGGCCGCGCCCGTCACGATCCGGTGCAGCGGCACCCGGTCAGCCGCAAAACCGGTCGTGTTGGACAGCACCGCACCATTAGCCGCCACCTCGACGTAATGCGTCTGGTTCGGCGCCAGCGTCAACGTGCCATTGGCAATCACCACCGGTAAACCGTTGATGTACACCCGCCCACCCAGGTAGCCCCACACCAGCCCGAGACTCGTGATCGCATTCCTCCCGTACAGCATTGAAGGCGAAGCTGCATCGAACAGCGCATTGGCCAGCACCTCTTTCTGCGCCTGGCTCTGCAGGATTTGCGGTATGGGGGTTGCGGCATCGGCCATGGCATAACCTCAGGTGAAAGTAGCGGCCAGCGCATCGCTGCGGCCGACCGTCGCGGAGAGTTGGTACAGGCGCACGATCAATCCGGTTTGCAGTGCGCCGAAGTCAGCGATCTGCTGAGCGGCGCTGTAAGTGATGGCAGGTGTATGGCTCGTCATCAGTCGCCGCACGGTCGACCCAAACAGGATCTCGAGCTCATAGGTTTCAGTCGCTTCGCCGAGCCCGGCATCGACCGTATCGCGCCACCGCCCGTCAATACGCGTGCGCCGGATCCAGCGCAACAGCCAGTCACCATTCGGCTGGCGCGCGGCAGTCCAGTGCACCGGCTGCCAGGGTTTCAAGCCACTGGCCGTGTTCGTGAATGCATAACTGCCTGCGCGCGCGACGCTACTGCCGAAACTAGCCGCCTTGTAGTAGCGCGGCGCATTGATGCCTGCGGCGCCCTCGTTCACCCGCAAGGTACCGGCGGCGCCCAGCAGCACGAAGCTCTCGTTGAGCCCGTGCGCATTCGCATGCCGCTCGGTGCCCTGCCGCCCGCGCAGCAAGCCACTCAAGCGGTAGCGCCCCGGGCCGATCAGGGTCGCCGTGCGGAATTGCACGATCTCGTTGCCGATCAGCGCGGCGTTGCCGCCATTAAGCAAGGCATCGAAGGCTATGCTGCTCAAGCTGCCTTGGATAACGGCCACGTCGACGGTCGAAGCCTCGTCCGGGAAATTCCCACCCGACCAGGGGCCGAGGCGCGTGAGCGCCAATCCAAACACGGCTCCCTGCGTCACACTGCCAACCCCCTCGAAGGCGAGGTTGTCGACCGCCCGAAACAGCGTCGCTCCGCGCCACGCCTCCTTGTAGCCGCCCAGCGCGATATAAAACCCGGCGTCGTCGTCTTCGTCGCGCAGGATCGGTATGTCGAGCAACTGCACCCGCGTCGGCCCCGGCGCGCTGGTCGACCACTGCGGCACTATCTGCGAGCCACCGGAAGCCATGCCCGTGTAGACACTCGCATCATCCGCCACGGCCTCGAAAGTGATCAGGCTGTCTTCGTCGGTTTTCTTGGTGATCCGCAGCCGCAGCGTAGCTTGCAGCGTCTGGACCAGCACCACATCGGCTGGTTCTAGATGCGCATACTTGCGCGAAGTCCGGAAACTGCAAGTCGAGCGCGCCACATGTGCGTCATATAGCAGCACGGCGCTCACCTGCGCCGCCTGGTCCGCCGTCATCGCAATCCCAAGCTCATCGCTGGACACCTGCTTCGATTGGGTGATCAACCGGCGGCTGGTCTCGCTGCCCGGCAGGTAGTCGGCCTGTACGTTCGGAAAGGTCACGGTCACGGCGGCCGGCAGGTCGGTTTCCTGCGCCCGGGTGCTGGACAAGGGTTCGCCGGGTTCCTCGCCACTGCGGTACGCCGCCAGATCGTCCCAGGCGAGCGTCGCCACCGGCGCGCTTCCACGCTTGCGGCACTTGAGCTTGCCTTCCGACTCCGCCGCATCGAAGAAGAAAGCCCGCTGCAACGGCGCCAGGCTGCGGCGCGCGCTCGCCGGGCGTGCAATCGCATAGCCGTGCACGGCATCGGTCAGTTCTGCCAGATCAAGCTGCGCCTCGCTCAAGCCAGAGCGGCGGCACTGGTCGCGCACGATGTCCGCCAGCTTGGCGTGCGTGGGTGCGACGGCATTCAGCCGGGTGAAGATCTTGACGCCGATGTAATCCACCAGCACGCACACGCCCTCATCGGCCCAGATCGCCGGATCTTCTGCCCAGGCCGATGAATTGAAATTGTCCCTGCGCGCCAGCAGCCCGGTCTCATCGATGGCGTACAGGAAGGAATGTAGATCGTCATACTGGTGGCACCATAGGTGCGTGTAGTCCGATTCCAGCGCCGCCGCGCGAAACCGTACATACAAGCCCCCCGACGATCGCCGTCGCCAATTGAACCAAGGCTGATGCATGCGGTCAGCCTGCGCGGGACCGGAAGCCCGCAAGCGATCGTCGGTTGCGAACTGGTACCAGCGCATCGCCCCCGGCTTGCCATCGGCAACGACGAAGGTCGTGATCATCAGCACCTGGCCATCGGCCGATAGCACCGCACCGGCCAGCGTTTCATTACCGGGAATGCTGTCGGACCACCAGGGCACGCCATTCTTCAGCAACAGCAAGGCCGGGAAAGCCGGGTCACCCCACGGCGGCAGACGAGAGGCATCGATCTGGATCTCAATGAAGGTCGCCATCGGCCGGCCGATCAACGTGGCGGCATGGTTCAACAACACCCGTGCCTCATCATGCCGTCGCGATTCCAGCCCGAGGAAGCAGCCATCCTCACCAAACACTTCCACCGGCGCCACCGGTTCCGGGCGCGTGACGCGAATGACACCCTCTTCCACCGTCAGCATCAGCTTGGTGAGGCTGAGTGTCGACGTCAACGCCGGGTTAGTTTTGTTCACCAGCTGCCGAAAGCCCAGCACCTCGCCGGCCTGCAGCACCTCGAACTCGAGGTTCGGAATGCGGTTGCCGAATTTCTCCAGCGGCAGATCACGGAACACCACAAAGGCCTGCCCGCGATATGCGGGCACATTGCCCACGCCCTTGTCGGCCTCGATGGTCGGGTCCGGCAGCTGGGTCTCGTTGCCGGCATAGACGCGGATCTGGTTCGCGTGGTTGTTCAGTAGTGTTGGTACATCAACGCCAGGGTCATTGTTGTAGATGAGCGTGCCATTTGCCCAGATCTTGCGGATGCCGAAAATCGGTCCCTCGCACAGGCTCACCGCGAAGCTGGCCGAATAGGTATAAGTCGTGCTCTCGACCGTCGGCCCACCCTTGCCGCCCCGGCTATCCACCTGCCGGCGCTCGATGATGCCGCCCGACCAGATCAGGTTGCCGGCAATGCGCATCGCGCCATACACCACCGGGATCATCTTGCCCCAGGTGCTGGTCTGAATCTTCAGGTCCGTCAGGCGCGGCCCTTCGTCACGCAGCGTTGGTGCGCCGAGCGCAGAGCCGAGCGACACACCGATCATCCAGCCCAGGGCGGGATTGCCGAAGAGGCTGCCCACCGCCGCACCCGCCGCGCCGAGCACGAAGGACGCCATCAGCCTGCCTCCATCGCCGGAATCATGAAGCGATACGCCGCCATCACCTGCTGCCGCCAGCCCTCATCAAGCCGGACCTCCACCACCTTGCGTGCCGGTGCATACGCATGGATCAGGGACAGGCCGCCCAAGGGGTGATCGCCAACGATAGCCAGGTGTTGTGGATGCCGGTCGAACTTCAGCAGCAGTACATCGCCCGGCTGGATCTCGGCAAGCGCAAGACGATGCATCTGCGATTCGCACGCGGCCTGCAACATCGCACCGTCCGGCAGCGGTGTGTAATCGGTCCTGTCAAACTCGGACAAACCCAAGGCCTGCGCGACCTGCACCACCAGTCCTGCGCAATCGACGCCCACGCCCCTCAATCGTCCCTGGTGATGAAAGCGCGTGCCGAGCCAGCTACGGGCTTCGGCGACGATGGCTGCGCGGATCGCTGGTGTCATGTCACCCCGCCGATCTGCAGCATCTGGTCCGTGCCCGGCACATGTGGCTCGCCACGAAAATTGAGCGCGTTGTCGAAGCGTGTCTGGCAATCCTCGGTGAATCGTTTCCGACAGCCTGCCGTCGCTGTATAGCCATCCCCCGGTGCGATGGCATACGGCATCGCCAGCTGCAGCGTGAACTGCCCGCCTGCGAAGGACTGCACCTCCATCATCAGCCCGGCGTTATCACCGCTAAGCCAGCTCAACTTTCCGCCATCGAAATGGCCATCAGCTTCCGTACGTACGGCATCGATGAAGCGACGTGCCCCCGACTCATCGGGCGTCGCCGTCACGCTGCCCGTGACCGTCCATGCCGCCAGATCGATCTTGCAGCGCGCATCGCCAAAGTCCGCGCGACAGGTCGGGGAATACAACTCGCCCAGCGTTTGCTGCAGCTGCTGACTCAGCCCACGCAATTCGGCCGAAAAGCTATGTCGGCCGGTCCGCACTTCCCCCAGCCGTCCGACATGCTGCCGTATCACCCCCTGCCCGAGATCAGCCGTATTCACCTGAAAAATCTCCACCTGCGCGAAGTCCCACAAGCCGTCGCGGATGTCGGCTTCGCTGATCACCTCGTTATCGAGCACACCGGCGACTTCCAGGTTGTCGACCGCCAGCAGGCTGTTGCTGACAATGGACGAAGGCGTATGGCCGCTGTCGGCCAGATAGCGAAAACCATCGACCACCAGGTCATCGTCATGATTGGTAAACCCATAGGCAGTCCCATTGGCCAGCATCACCTTCCAGCACGTGCGGATACGGGTGACTTCGCCGCGCAAGTGCCCGAGCAAGGCCGGGCTCAGTGTCTTCATGTGCGGATCTCCACGATCGGAATCTGTCCCCAGCTGTAAATGCCCTTGTCCATCACCTCGATCTGCATGCTGTCAGTATCGAAGCGGCACGGCACATCGAACTCCCCCTGCCAGCTGAGCGCATCGCCGGCCTGCACGGCGATGTCCTGCAATGTCACGACTCCCGTCGTCGTATCGAGCGTGCATTGGCCCGGCTTGCTGCCGAATGGGATGGGTGCTCCATTGCGCAGCACGGTGACGGACGCTGGCTTGCGGATGGTCCGGTTCTCTCCCAGCGCACCAGCCGCATAGGTCTTCACCAGCTGGAAGCGGGTATCGGCAATTTTCAGCAAGCGCCCGGTGGCCGGCGTCACCTGATAGTCGGTCCAGTCGCGGAAACGAAAGCCATGCGCGCGGCCCTTCATCGCGCGAAAGAAGGCGATCAAGGCATCGGTCTCGGCCCGTGTGCGGCCGCGATGGCCAACGTCATACCGTGCCCGTGCCTGGCTCCAATTCATGTTGCGCGACTCATGGCCCGAATTGACGATGATGACGTCGGTCTGGTACTCGGGCCCGCACAGCGCGCCGTACGACAAATTCTCCGGAAAACGCGGTTGCTCGAGGAAGGTCATGCCGCTGCCAGTTCAGGTATTGCGCCTCAAGGCGCGGTTCACCTGCAGCCCGGTTTGCGCGGCCAGCTGGTTGGCGCTCTGGCGGCTCATCTCGCGCGGCAGGTTCTGCGTGATGTTGACGATGTGGGTCGTCGCCTCACCCAGGCCCGCGCGCGGCACGATACGGCCATCGGTATCAGGCACGAACAATTCCTTGCCGAATTCACCGACCCAGTAAGGCTGATTGGCCGACACCGGCCCGCCACTGGCCAGCCCCGGAAAGCTGTTCAGGTCGGCCAGACTCATCGCCGGCCCGGGCGGGAACATGTCAGCCGTCGCTGCCTGCCCGGCCAGCAGGCCGCCCTGGCTGCCGAGACCGGCGCCCCCGAACAAGCCAATGAAGCTGCCCATCAGGGAACCGAGCAAGCCATCGAACAGGCCACCGCCGGCCGCGCCGCCGGTGCCAGATGCAGTGCCGGAGCCTGGCAGACCGAACAGCTTCTGGTACAGCTGCTGCGCAACCGCCTCGGCTGCCATGCGCGTGATCTGCAGCACCACCGAATCGGCGAAATCCTTGAAGGCATCCTTGGCCGAGCGCGCGCCGGTCACAAAATCGGTGAAGGCCGACGCCATGCTGCCGGTGAAAATCGTCTGGAACTTGCGCGCCAGCAGGTCGGACTCGGCGCGCAGCTTTTCCAGCGCACTGTGCGCGGCTTCGGCCTGCACCAGCAGCGCCGGGTTCTGGCTGGAAGCAGCCACCTTCTCCAGCGCGGCCACGATCTGTTCGAGCTCACGCACCGCTTGCTGCCGCGCGGCCGACACGGTCGTCATCGTCTGTAACTCGCTGGCCGCGCCGCTGAACTGCGCAATTGCAGCCCGTTCCTCGGCCATCCTCAGCCGTTCCTGCACGCGCGCGCCCTGCTCGGCCAGCTGGTTGAACTCCGCTTGCGCCACTTGCGCGCGCTGCAACTGATCGACCATGGCCAGTCCGGAGGCATCGCCTTCGGCGCCCAGCCGTTGCCGAATGTCGCGGTACTGGCTGGTCAGCCGCAGTTGGGCGGCTTCGCCGGCGCGGCCTTGCAGCTCGAGCAGTTGCGCATTCAGGTTGCGCAATTCATTGGCGAGGTTGGCATAGGCTTTCTGTTCATTGAACAGGTCTTGCACGGCGTTATCGCTGGCCTGCCGTTGCAGCTCGCTCTTCTTGTCTTGCAGCTCGCGGATTTTTTCACGGGCCTGCTGGCGGTTGGCATCAGTCGTTGCCACTTTCAGGAAGGCCTGCTGGGCCGCGATCTCGCGATCGGTCAACGCTAGGCTGTCCTTCAGACTCAGTTCTTGCACACTACGGCGAGTGGCGTAGTAGTCGCGAATGGAAATCAGGTTGGCACCGTTGTAGGCATCGAGCATGCGGTTGCGGCTGGCCAGTAGTGCGGCTTCAGCGTCGATCTGTCGCTGCAGGTCCCGCAGCGCATTCTCGGCGCGCCGTCGCGCCGCATCTTCGGCTTCGCGCCGGGCGTCGACGCTCTGATAATCGAGCATGCCGCCATTGCCCAGGGCGGCCGCTTGATGGCCCTGCCCCGCGTCGACCTGTTGCTGCCGCTGCGCGCGCTGCCTGTCCATCGCATCGCGCACCTGGTTGCCAAACAAAGGATCTTCGCGCAGCCTGCGCATGTCTTGCGCGTACATCTCGCGAATCGCATCCCGTTGCCGCGCATTGTCGGCATCCAGAATCGCATTGCCTGCTGCAATCGTGATCGATACGAACTCCACCATGCGCGCAAGACCAGCAAGTGCATTCATTGCCGCCGTGATCGCTATCACTACCCCGTCCGCCCATGCGACCATCCGGCTATTCTTTTCAAGCTTGGCCTCTTCGCTGATAACCATGGCCAGCGCACCGGTGAAGTCCGACAGCGCGGGCAATGCAGCCATCACCATGCTGTCACGCAGCTCGCCAGCCCGTACACGCAGTACGCCGAGGCTGTCCTCGAAGGTCTCGGCCCGATGTGCGGCCTCGTCCGATACACCAGCGAAGTCATCGACATGCTCAGCCACATCGGTCAGGAAAGGCAGTAAGTCAACCGCGTTGCGCTTGAAAAGATCGGTGACCAGCGCCGCCTTGCCAGCGCCATCGCGGTAACCCTGTAGTGACTGAGCTATCCGGATAAAGACTTGCGACGGATCCTGCAACGCCAGGTCACGGGTAGCGATGCCCAGTACCTGCAACGCATTACGCACCTTGGAGGATTCCTCATCAGCGCCGCTCATGCCACGCGCGAGGCTGTTCATCGCCTGATTGATTGCCGCGCTGTCGGCACCGAATGCATTAGCGACTTTCTGCAGTCGGGACAGGTTATCGATCGTCGAGCCGGTCTTTTGCGTCAAATCGACCAAGGCCCCGAGGGCGCTGGTGCTCCGCTCGATTTGCTCAGCCAGCAGTCCGAGCGAAGCCGCCCCAGCGACCGATGCGACAAAACCGGTCAGCGCCACATTGGCCGAGCGCATCGAGCGCGTCACTTCACTGGAAAAGCGTCCGACATCGCGGATGGCCAACCCAATGTCCTTGCTGAACTCGACCGTATTGGCCGACAGCTTCAAGACCAGTTCACGCAGCGCGGCCATGGCGAACGAAAGTCACGAGGTTTACCCGCTGGCGAGCGGCGGCGATGAAGCCGGATGCTTCAGGGACTGGGCCACGCTCCAGGTAGGGCATGAAGTCGGCCGG